>Ga0102932_1000934_pt1 | contig 15105 bp, 11 predicted proteins | sample SalPonR1_C_D2_MG_FD_78212 | JGI IMG/M metagenome (GOLD analysis project Ga0102932, IMG submission 78212) | Salt pond soil microbial communities from South San Francisco under conditions of wetland restoration - Salt Pond MetaG R1_C_D2_MG | ecosystem: Environmental > Aquatic > Marine > Intertidal...
CGAATGCGGCCCTCGCTGGTGAACTCGGCATATTCGACCTCGGCCACGATCCGGGGCGACAGCCAGTGTGCCCCTTTGGTTTCCGATGGCAGATCGCCCTGAAATGGCGCGGTCTTGCGCGAAAGCGATTTGAAGTGCCCGCCCAAGTCCCTGAAATCGTCCTCGTCAAATCCCGTGCCGACCCGACCCCGGTAAACCAATTCGCCACCCTCGAAACTTCCAAGTAGAAGCGACGAGAACGGGCGCCCACGCTTGTCCGACGGAGACCATCCGCCGATCACGAATTCCGCCCGCCGCACGCATTTGGACTTGATCCAGGATCGGCTGCGGCTGCCGCGATAGGGCGCATCGCGGCGCTTGGAGACGATGCCTTCTCCACCTGCCTCGCACATGGCTTCAAGCGCCGCATCGCCGTCGCCCTCAATAACGGGACTCAGGCGAAGCGGACCCCGGGGCGGCACACTGTCAAAGAGGCTTTCCAATTCCGCACGCCGGTCTGACAGCGCATCGTCCGTCAGATCCCGACCGTCCAGATGCAGGCAATCGAAGGCGTAAAAGGTCAGTGGGTCGCCGGATTTCAGGGCGGTTTGCAAGGCCGAGAAATCGCCTCCGGCCCCGCCCGCGATCACCTCGCCGTCGATCAACGCGGCGTCGCACTCCAGGGCAGCAGCATGTTCGCAAAGCGCGCCAAAGCGGTCCGACCAGTCTTTTCCGTTTCGGGTGTAAAGCCGAACCCCACCCTTGCCGACGGCCATCAGACACCGATAGCCGTCGAACTTCGCCTCGTGTTGCCAGCCGTCGCCTCTTGGCGGGGCATCCTGAAGCGTCGCAAGCTGAACCTTTCGGAAGCGGGGAAGCGGCTTGTCGTGCCTTGCAGGCTTTGCCGCGCGCTTGTCCGACGCGATGGCACGCATTGATCGGCCCGTAGTGACGCTGGTCTTGTGCTTGTTGATCAGGGCATCCGCGCTCCGCCCGGCAAAGTCGTCACGTTCCTTGATCAGCAGCCAGTTTTCCCGCTTTTCGGTCTTCCGCCCGCGCATCCGGACCAGAGCCCACCCACCCTTCATGCGCGCGCCATGCAGGCGGATACGAAGCTTGCCCTTGGCCAGCCCGTCTTCGGGATCGTCCAGAGGCTCCCACCAGCCGGCATCCCAAAGCATGACGGTGCCGCCGCCATACTGATCCTTGGGAATGGTTCCTTCGAATTCACCGTACGCGACGGGGTGATCCTCGGTCCGTACGGCAAGGCGTTTTTCGGACGGATCGGTCGAGGGCCCCTTGGTGACCGCCCAGGACAGCAGAACGCCCTCCCATTCCAGCCGAAAATCATAATGCAACCGGCTTGCATCATGCTTCTGCACCACGAAGGAAAGACGGTCGCCCCCGGCATCGACCAGCTCGGCGCGCGGTTCAGGCGTGATATCGAAGTCGCGCTTCTGACGATATGTGTCGAGCGTACTCACGAGGCTTTCTTCCGCGACCTGCCGGAGCTGGATTTACGTCCATTGCCGCTCTTGCTGGTCTTGAGGCTTTTCTTGAGCGCATCCATCAGGTCGACCACGTTCTCTGCCTCGCCTCCGCCCCGGTCGTCCGAAGCCTTGGCGCGCGGTGTCTTCTTGGATTTCATCTTTCGGTCGATCAGGTCCCGAAGCGCCGTCGCATAATTGTCCTCGAAGGCAGACGCATCGAAGGGCGCGGTTTTCTTTTCGATCAGCTGGGTTGCAACCCCCAGCAACTCCTCGTCGGAGGCTTCATCTTCGATCCCGGAAAACAGCGGATCAGCACTCCGAATGTCCTTTTCGTAATGCAGCGTTTCCATCAGAAGCCCGTCGCCACAGGGCCGAACGGCACAGAGATACTCCTTGCCGCGCATGGTCAGCTGGCCAAGCCCTGCCTTTCCGGTCTGGCGCAACGCGTCGCGCACCACGCGATAGGCGTCCTCGGCCAATTCGTCGGTCGGCACGACATAGTAGGGACGGTCAAACCAGATCGGCGCGATTTCCGTCGCCTCGACGAACTGGACGAGCTCGAATGTCTTCTTCGTCTCCAGCTTGATCGCGTCGATCTCGTCCTTTTCCAGCAGGATATACTCGTCACCATCGGTCGCGTAGCCCTTGAGGATGTCATCGCTTTCGACGGGTCCGACCCCTTGCACCACCTTTTGGTAGTGAACGGGTTTGCCCGAGGGCCGGTGGATCTGGCGAAACGACACGCGCGCCCCCGAATTGCGGGCAGAGTGGATTTCGATCGGGATCGACACCAGGGAAAGCCTCAACTGCCCTTTCCAGATTGCCCGCGATGCCATGATAGAACGCCCCTTTCCGGTTGCGGCGCGGTTCCACACCACACCGCGTAAACACCCGGTGGCGCGAAAAGTTTCCTTGTCGGACAGGTCTGCAAAACGGCTGCCAAACCGGACTCGGATGACGCCTTAAATCAGTCGTGCTGCTGCAAGAGACGGGTGAAGCTCATGGAGATATGGGCTTGCTGGATGCGCGCAACCGCCTCGAGATCACCGGATTGCAGCGCGATCTGGATGGCCTCGAGTTCATGCAGGAATATCCGGTATTCCGCGATCAGGTCGAGTTCGGCCGCGATGGCGCGCACAAGCCAAAGGCGCTTGGTCTTGAAATAAAGGCGTTCGAGCACCTGGCGAAGGGGTTCGTTTGCGGTAAGCTCGCTCAGGGTGTGGAAAGCGTCCATGTCGAGTTGAGTGAAGGCGCGCGGGGTGCCGTCGGGGATCATCGCTTTCGACCGGTCGATCAGGTCCTGCAGCCGTTGCGGGAAATCGCCGTTCGGCGGGACCGGGTCCAGCCGTCCGGTCAGCGCGGTCAGTTCGACCCGAAGACGGTATTCCTGGCTCAACTCGGTGATGTCGGCGTCCGTGACAAGCGTTCCGACGCCATGCACCGACTGGACAAGACCTTCGTCTTCCAGACGGGCAAGGACACGGCGCACCGGAGTACGGCTGGTTCCGAACTCCTCGGCCAAGGCGGTTTCCGAAAGCTGCGCACCGGGCGCTACATCCAGAAGGCAGATCCGCTGACGGATCGTGCGGTGCATCGCTGCGTGACGATCCTTGACCGTGAGGCTCTCGTCGGTGACGGGAGGATCAGTCACACAGCCGATCTCCCAAGCTTTCGAGCATGGTCAGGCATTGGACAAGCTGCTCGATGGCAAGGTACTCGTCGGCCTTGTGCGCCTGTTCGATGGATCCGGGACCGCAGACAACGACATCCGTGCCCATCGCCTGAAAAATGCCCGCCTCCGTCCCGAATGCCACGACATCGCTGCTGTTGGCGCCGGTCAGTTCGGCCATGATCCGGCGCGCCTCGTTCTCGTCGGTGGGGATCAGGCCGGCCACCTCGCCGATGATCTCGGTGGTGATGTAGGCACCCGGATGAACCGCCCTCATGCGGGGCAGAAGTTCGGTCTCGCAATAGTGCTGAAGGCTCTGTTTGACGAAATCTGCATCGCCGGGCTGGACCGGCCGCATCTCCCATTCCACTTCGGCTGACGGCGCGATCACGTTGTGAGCGACGCCACCCGTCAGCGCCCCGACATTCACCGTCGTCCAGGGGGGATCGAAGGGGCTGTCTTTCGGAGCGCGTTCCCGCAAGGCATCCTTGAGACCCAGCAAGTGATTGACGTAGCGCACAGCGTATTCGACAGCGTTCACGCCATGATCGGGCAGGGAGCCATGCCCGGCCAGACCATTGAACCGGGTGGTGTATTCGTTGCACCCCTTGTGGCCGTCGATGATGCGCATCTCGGTCGGCTCACCAATGATCGCCACGCCAGGCGTCAGGCCTCGTTCGGAGAGTTCGTCGGCAAGATGCCGGGCGCCCATGCAGCCGACCTCCTCATCATAGGTAAAGGCGAAATGCAGGGGGCGGGCGGCGACACGCTCGGCGAAATGCGGAGCCATCGCCAATGCCGCGGCGATAAAGCCCTTCATGTCGCAAGAGCCGCGCCCGTAAAGTCGCCCGTCGGCTTCGTCCATGACGAATGGATCGCGGGTCCATGCCTGATCTGTTACCGGCACGACATCACTGTGCCCCGAGAGAAGGATACCGCCATTGCGATCCGGGCCCAGCGTGGCAAACAGGTTCGCTTTTGTCCCGCAGGGCGAGGAGATCACGTCACAGCGCGCACCGGCATCTTCGAGCAAGCCGGCCATATGCAGGATCATGTCAAAATTGCTGTCCGCCGACACCGTCGGATAGGCGATCAGATCACCAAGGATTTCCGTCGTGCGCTGCAGATGGTTCACGATGTCAGTCCTTTACGAAAAGTTTCCGTTCGACGTTGCAGAGAGCCTCCGCCGCTCCGCTTTCGGTGATAAGGATGGTCTCGGTCGTCTCCAGGCCCCAGTTGTCCATCCAGAGCGCCGGCATGAAATGGAACGTCATCCCCGGTTGCAGAATGGTCTGGTCCTGAATTCGGAGCGACGCGGTCCTTTCGCCCCAATCCGGTGGATAGCTCAGACCGATCGGATAGCCACAACGGCCTTCGCGGAAAATCCTGTGCTGTTCAAGCACATCCACCAGCGCCTTTGCAATGTCGCAGGTCCGGTTCCCCGCCCGAGCCACGTCAAGCGCCGCCTCGATGCCCTCGAGCTGGGCCTCCTCGGCGTCCCGCATTTCCTGCGGCGGCCTGCCCAGGTACACGGTCCGGCATAACGGCGCGTGGTAGCGGCGATAACAGCCAGAGAGTTCGAAAAAAGTCGCCTCGCCCTCGCGCATGACGTCGCCATTCCACGTCAGATGCGCTGCGGTGGCGTCCAGACCCGACGGGGTCAGCGGAACGATGGCCGGGTAATCCCCCCAAAGATCATCGACGCCCGAGATCCCGGCGTGCATGATATCGGCGACCACGTCATTCTTGCGTACGCCCGGTGCCGCGCGGTCGATCGCCGTTTCGATCACCCGTTCCGAAATTCGCGCGGCATTGCGGATGAAGACGATCTCTTCCTTCGACTTGACCAGCCGCTGCCAGTTCACCATTGCGGTAGCATCCGAGAGTGTTGCGGCTGGCAATTCATCGCTCAGGACCTGATGCGCCTTCGCCGAATAATAGTAATTCTCCATTTCGACACCGATCCTTGCGCTTTCGAGACCGAAGCCTTTCAGCTTTTCGGCAAGGTCTTGCATCGGGTGCCGGATGGCCGATTGCACGTAGCTGTCGGCGTAGCCGAAGATGCTGTCGGTCGACATCCAGCAGGTCCGCTGTGCGCCGATGGAATCCATGTAGCGGCCCCACCAGACCGGTTCCCCCTCCATCCGCAGGATCACCCCCTGATGCACATAGAAAGACCAGCCGTCATAGCCGGTCAGCCATGCCTGGTTCGAGGGATCGGTGATGAACAGGGCATCCAGTCCGGCCAATTCCATGGCATAGCGGGTCAGGGCAATCCTGCGGTCATATTCCGCTGGGCTGAACGGGGCATTTCCCTCGGGCATGGTTGGTCCTCGGCCACTAATTTTGTATGATGTGCACAACACGACGGAGTCGCCGTCGGACACTGTGCAAAATTCTTCGTACATTTCTTGACAGCATCAGGATTTATCGACTGTTGTGCACAACGATTTGCCACATTTAATGACTGGAAAACGACATGTTGCGAAACGACCAGCTCGATCAGTGGGATCGGGACAATTTTTTCCATCCCTCCACCCACCTTGCACAGCATGCGCGTGGCGAAAGCCCAAGCCGGGTGATCCGGACCGCGTCGGGGGTCTTCATCGAGGATCGCAACGGCACGCGTCTGCTTGACGCCTTTGCAGGTCTTTACTGTGTGAACGTGGGATATGGTCGCGCCGAGATCGCGGAGGCGATTGCCGAACAGGCGCGCGAACTGGCCTATTACCATTCCTATGTCGGGCACGGCACGGAAGCGTCGATCACGCTGGCCAAGATGATCCTCGACCGCGCGCCGGCCCACATGTCCAAGGTCTATTTCGGGCTTGGCGGATCGGATGCCAACGAAACCAACGTCAAATTGGTCTGGTATTACAACAACATCCTTGGCCGTCCGAAAAAGAAGAAGATCATCTCGCGCTGGCGCGGGTATCACGGATCGGGCCTTGTCACCGGATCGCTGACCGGGCTCGAGTTGTTTCACAAGAAATTCGACCTTCCCGTCGAACAGGTTATCCATACGACGGCGCCTTATTATTATCGCCGGGAAAACCTCGACCAGACCGAGGCGCAGTTCGTCGAACAATGCGCCGCCGATCTCGAAGCGCTGATCGCGCGCGAAGGCGCCGACACGATTGGCGCGTTTATCGGGGAACCCTTGCTGGGCACCGGCGGCATCGTTCCGCCGCCCGAGGGATATTGGGCCGCAATTCAGGACGTGCTCAAAAAACACGACATCCTTCTGATCGCGGACGAGGTCGTCACCGGCTTTGGCCGCTTGGGCACGATGTTCGGCTCCGAACATTACGGCATCGAACCCGACATCATCACGATCGCCAAGGGCCTGACCTCGGCCTATGCGCCGCTGTCCGGATCCATCTTGTCCGACAAGGTCTGGTCGGTCTTGGAACAAGGCACAGATGAAAATGGCCCCATCGGGCACGGCTGGACCTATTCGGCCCACCCCATCGGTGCGGCCGCGGGTGTCGCGAACCTCAAGCTGATCGACGACCTGAACCTGATCACCAATGCGGGTGAGGTCGGTGCGTATCTGAACGACACGATGACCGCTGCCCTGGCGGATCATCCGCATGTCGGTGACGTGCGCGGCGAGGGCATGATCTGTGCCGTGGAATTCGTGAAGGACAAGGCGGACCGTGTGTTCTTCGATCCCGCGGACAAGATCGGTGCGCAGATTTCCGGCAAGCTGCTGGAACAGGACAAGATTATTGCCCGCGCCATGCCACAGGGCGACATTCTTGGCTTCGCTCCGCCGTTCTGCCTGACCAGGGAAGAGGCCGATCAGGTGGTCGCGGGCACCGTTCGCGCCGTCAAGGCCGTGCTGGGCTGAACGACCGGAATAGGGCAACTATCGGAAAGGGCCGCCGAATATGCAGTTCGGCCGCCTCTTTCCTGCGACGGGAAAAAGGGCACAGTTCAGCACAAACCACGCTGATCCCGCCGCACCATGTCCTTTTGGCTTGAGCGCCCCTGTCCCATGGTCGAAACTCTTCTCATGACCTGTCCTGTGAAGCTTGTTGTCTTTTCCGACCTCGACGGCACGCTTTTGGATCACGAAACTTATCGCTGGGATGCCGCGCAACCCGCGCTTGACCGGTTGCGATCGCTGCAGATCCCGGTGGTTCTGGCAAGCAGCAAGACAGCCGCTGAAATCACCCGGCTGCAAAACGACATGGGCCTGGAAAGCTACCCGGCCATTGTCGAAAATGGCTCTGGTGTCATCGGTTTGCCGGGCGGCACGACGACCGGAACCTACGCCGCGCTGCGCCGTTCCCTTGAGGCTATGCCACAGGACCTTCGCTCTCTCTACCGGGGATTTGGCGACATGTCGGCCAATGACGTCGCCGCGATCACCGGGTTGCCCCCAGACGCCGCGCAACGCGCCAGGCAACGGGATTTTTCCGAACCCGGCATCTGGTCTGGCAGCGCCGCCGAACTTGAGACATTCAAGCAGGCTTTGGCCGAAAGAGGCATCACCGCCCAGCGCGGCGGACGATTTCTCACATTGTCCTTCGGCAAGACCAAAGCCGATGCGATGGACAGGATCATCGAGGTGCTGCAGCCCGAAGCCACCCTGGCCTTGGGGGATGCGCCGAATGACAGAGCCATGCTGGAAAAGGCCGACCACGGCGTGATCGTCGCCAACCCGCACAGCGCACCGATGCCGGACCTGCCCGGTGAGGGTGACGGACGCATCACTCGAACCGTCGAGAGCGGGCCCACAGGGTGGAACGCCGCTGTGATCGCCTTTCTCGACAGGCCCGCAACGACAGGAAGACACTCGCATGGTTGATTTTCACCAGAACGGCAACATCGCGACGTTGCACAACCTGCGCACCCGGTCGCCACAGGAAATGACCTATGCGCTGGAAACCTTTGCGCAGACCCGGAAGATGTCCCTGATCCTGCCCTGCCTCTACTCCGAGCTGCAAACCGATGCGATGCCGAACATCCTGTCCGAATTGTCCAAGGTCACCTATCTGCACCGCATCATCATCGGACTGGACCGCGCCGACGAGGATCAGTTCCGCCACGCCAAGCAGTTCTTCAAGGGGCTGAACCAGAACCATATCGTGATCTGGAACGACAGTCCGCGCATGATCGCACTGGACGAACGGCTGGATCGGATGGGGCTTGCGCCGGGCGAACAGGGCAAGGGCAAGAATGTCTGGTCGTCCATCGGCTACCTCATCGGGTGCCAGGACAGCGCGGTCATGGCGATCCACGACTGCGATATCCTGACCTATACAAATGAAATGCTCGCGCGGCTGATCTACCCGGTGGCCAACCCGACCTTTCCCTACCAGGTGGCAAAGGGCTATTACGCGCGGATCGGATCGGACAAGCTCAATGGGCGGGTCACGCGGCTTCTGGTCAGCCCTCTCCTGATTGCACTCAAACGGGTGATCGGCGACCGCGATTACATCGACTACCTGCGAAGCTTTCGCTATCCGCTTTCGGGCGAATTCGCGATGCGCACCAATATCCTGCCCGACCTGCGTATACCGTCGGACTGGGGGCTCGAAATCGGTGTCCTGTCGGAGGCATGGCGCAACCTTGCCCCCAAGGCGGTCTGCCAGGTCGAGATTGCCGACGCCTACGATCACAAACATCAGGACCTGAGCCCCGAGGACGCTGAAACCGGGCTGAACCGCATGTCGACCGACATCTGCAAGGCGATCTTCCGCAAACTGGCGGCCGACGGGACGATCTTCACCACCAACGTGTTCCGCACGCTCAAGGCCACGTATTACCGCAGCGCGCTGGACCTTCTGGATGCCTATTATACCGACGCACAGATGAACGGGCTGAGCGTCGACCGCCATTCCGAGGAAGCCTCGATCGAGCTTTTTGCCGAGAACATCATGCGCGCCGGGCAGACGTTCCTGGACAACCCGCACGAGACCCCGTTCATCTCGACGTGGAACCGCGTGCATGCCGCCGATCCGACGTTCCTGCGCGACATGCAGGTCGCGGTTCTGGCGGATTCGAAGGACTATCAGTGACCCGCGTTGCTGATCCAGCGGCATTGATACGGAGCAAGCACGATATCCTCGTCGAAAACCGCATCGCCTGACAGCAGGTCCTGCCAGACCTCGTCTTCGATGATGTTGAGCGCCGATATGGGCAGGGTCACAATGTCCCGGCTGACATTGTGCAAGGCGAAGACCGATTGCTGCCGGTCCAGGCTTTGCCGCCAGATACCGAAGACGCGCTGATCGCCTGTGTTCACCGTGAACTGGGTGGCGTTGGGGTGGAATGCCGACTGGTTCTGCCGGATTTTCAAACGCGCCTTCAACCCGGCCAGCACGCGCGCATGTATGCTCTCAGCGTCGTCCAGATGGCCTTGCAGGATGCCGTAGTCCCACCGGTGGCGATTGATCGCGCGGTTCATGCCACGGCGCACGACAGCCTCTGAATCGTTCGGCGTCCCGAGCATCGAATGGATGTAGAAGGCCGGAATACCTTCGAGCGACATCACGATTGTCTGCGAGCACAGAAAACGTTCGAGATGGTGGTCATCCGGTCCATCGAAGGTCCGGCTCAGCGCCGCGAAATAGGTGGTATTCAACTCATAGGGCGCTTCGCCTCCGCCCGGCAACGCCCGCATCGACACCAGCCCGTCCGCCGCCTCGACGGTTTGGATCATCGCCGCCTGATCGTCGGCCGAGAGCACCCCTTCCGCGGGGCGCATGCCGATTCCGTCATGGCTGGCCGTGAAATTCAGATAGGCACAGCCCAACGGCGCCGGAGGCATCGACCTTTGCCATTTATCAAGGTTCCTTGCCGAACCCGACAGCAACGCGTGCAGGATCAACGGCGGCAAAGGGAAATTGTAGATCACGTGCGCCTCGTCCCGCTTGCCGAAATAACTCAGGTTTTCGGCCTTGGGCACATTGGTTTCCGTCAGCAGGACAACGGGCTCGATTGCATAGTCGCAGAGCAGGCGGATCAATTTGACGATGGCGTGGGTCTGCGGCAGGTGAATCGATGGCGAGCCGATTTCCTTCCACAGAAAGGCCACCGCATCCAGCCGGATGATCCGCACCCCGTTGTCGATATGGGTGCGGATGATCCGCAGGAATTCCAAGAGCACATCCGGGTTGCGGAAATCGAGGTCGATCTGGTCATGGCTGAACGTGCACCAGACATGGCGCAGGCCGTTCTTGGTCTCGACCTTCTGCAACAGCGGGGTCGTGCGGGGGCGAACGACCATGTCCAGATCGTCCGTCGGGTCCGCCTCGAAGAAGAACCGGTCATAGGGCGGCTGGCCCTGGCGGTAGGCATTGAACCATGTTCCCTGGCTCGACACGTGGTTGAGCACCAGATCCGACATCAGCTTGAACTCGCCGGCGATGCGATTGATGTCCGCCCAGTCCCCAAGTTGAGGGTTGACCGCGGTGTAGTCGGTGACGGCGAAACCATCATCCGACGTGTAGGGAAAGAACGGCAGGATATGAACGCCGTCGACCACGCCATCCAGGTATCTGCGCAGGAAATCGTTCAGCAGGTCGAGTGGCTTGTGCACACCATCGACAATCGAATTGCCGTAGGTGATGAGAAGCGCGTCTTTCTGTGACCAGAGCGCGTTGCCCGGCTTGCGACCGCGCTTTCGCCGGTGTGTTCCCTCGGGCCAGAACGCGTCGATGACCTTGGAAGTCAGGATATCCGCGTCGAAATCCGGGTATATCTCGCTGACCTTGGCAGCGAGGGCGCGACTGAGGACCGGAGTCTTTTCCTTGCTCGGAGCGTCTTGAAGCATGTGTTAAACAATCACGGCTTTCGAGCAGTTTCAACGTCTTCGCGCATCGCTTCGGTTGCCGGCGGGCACGGGCAGCCACTTGCCTGAATTTAGGGCAGACCATGCGGATCCTTAGTGTTACCTTTGCGCTCAAGGCGCACGAATCTGCTGCACAGCTCTTGTGTCCCTGTGCTAGACCCGCGAAATGAACCAGAGTTCGCAATATCTTATCGGCATGGACGGCGGCGGGACAGGCTGCCGCGTCGCGATCAGTGACGCCGACGGGAAGATCGTCGGGCTGGCGACAGGCGGTGCGGCGAACTACACAAGCGACCACGCAGGCACGGCACGCAACCTTCTGCACGCGTTGGCAGCGGCCGCATCGTCTGCTGGCCTGTCACTCGATCAACTGGCAGAGGCTCCGGCCCATATCGGACTGGCCGGCATCATGTCACCGAAGGATGCCGCGGCTTTTGCGGCGGACATGCCACTGCGCCAAGCCACCGTCACCGACGACCAGCTGATTGCTGTCGTGGGTGCCTTGGGGGATCGGGATGGCGCCCTGGTGGCGATCGGAACCGGTTCGTTCGTTGCGGTGAAACACGGCGACGACATCCGGTATCTTGGCGGCTGGGGTCTCCAGCTGGGTGACCAGGCGTCCGGCGCGTGGATCGGTCGGGCCATCTTGCAGCGCTGTGCCATGGTATCCGACGGGCTTCTGGATAGGTCCGACATGGTTGATGCCCTTTTGGCCAGCTTCGACTCGGACGCAAGCGCGTTGATTGCCTTCGCCCGGCACGCTTCGCCAGCGGAGTATGCGAAATTTGCTCCGGTCATTCTCGACGCAGCCGAGGCCGGGGATGTCAATGCCATCGCGGTCATGGCGGAGGGCGCCGATTATCTGAACCACTGCCTGCACGCGGCACAGCTTGCGGACAAGGATGTCGTCTGTCTGACCGGCGGGATCGGGCCGCGCTTCGCGCAGTGGCTGGACGGGTCATTTCAGGCGCGGCTGACGGAACCGATGGGAACGGCGCTTGACGGCGCGCTTCATCTGGCCCGCCAGATGGCGCGGGCCCCCTGAGACGCAAAACGGTCGCGTTTGTCCAGGGCCCCGGCTAGCCTGCGCACGAGACCCAGAATACGAAAGCAACCCCGACGATATGACCCGACGCGCCTTGACCGGAGCAGATATTTTCGACGGGCAGACCCTACACACGGGCTGCGCGATCCTGCTGGATGACGCGGTGTTTGCCGGCATCGTTCCGACACGGGACATTCCTGCGGGCGTTCCCCTGAAAACCGTTCCAGACGGCACGCTCTTGCCCGGATTTGTCGACCTTCAGGTCAACGGCGGCGGTGGTGTGATGTTCAACGACGCGACGGATATCGCGGGCCTCGAAACGATTGCCCGGGCGCATTTCGCGTCTGGGACGCGGGCGCTCTTGCCGACGCTGATCACCGACACGCCGCAAAGGACCCAAGCCGCGATCGATGCTGTCGAAGCCGCCATCGCCAAGGGCGTGCCGGGCATCATAGGCATTCACATCGAGGGACCGCATCTGTCGATTGTCCGCAAGGGCGCACATGACGCATCCCTGATCCGGCCCATGACGGACGAGGACGAAACCCGGTTGATCGACGCCTCAAGTCGCCTGCCGAACGTGATGGTCACGGTGGCACCGGAAACCGTGGGGCCGGACCAGATTGCTCGGCTCGTTGCTGCGGGCGTGGTCGTGTCGCTTGGCCATTCCGATTGCAGCTTCGAACAGGCCAGTGCCGCGTTTTCGGCCGGGGCAGTCGGCGCCACGCATCTTTTCAATGCGATGAGCCAATTGGGAAACCGGGAGCCTGGACTGGTCGGCGCGACTTTGAACTGCGGCGCCGCGCATGCCGGGCTGATCGCGGATGGCATTCACGTGCATCCCGCGACCCTGCGCGCAGCGCTGGCGGTCAAGTCTTCGCCCGGTGCGCTGTTCCTGGTCAGCGACGCGATGGCGACGGCGGGATCGGAGATCACCGAATTCCGGTTAAACGGGCGCCGTGTTCTGCGTCGTGACGGTCGGCTGACGCTTGAGGACGGAACCCTTGCCGGGGCGGATCTCGACCTGCCGACAGCCCTTGCCGTGATGATCGACACGGTGGGTCTTTCTGCGGAAACAGCCTTTGCGATGGCGACTTCGATCCCGGCGCGGCTCTTGCGGGATGGCAGAAGGTCAGGCGCGTTCGAGACCGGAGCGGCATGGACCGGGATTCACCTGACCCGGTCCTTGCGCTACGATCCGGATGTCAATGCCGCGCTTCGACAGGCTGTCAATCCCGTCTCAGGTCCGTGATCCTGTCAGCCACCTCTGACACGGCGCGCATGACGAACGGTGTTCCGCAGACCCAGTCGACCGAGGTGTTGAGGACCGGGAACGCGGAAAGCGCCGGATGCGTCGCCATATCTTCCGACAGGGAAAACCCGTCGAAGGGGCGCGCCCCGATCAGCAAGTCGGGCTGGTTCAGAATGACCTGTTCCAGTGAAAGCGTGCCATTGCCCTGAAAACCCAATTCCACCGACAGGTTCCGTGCACCTGCCGCCGTGACGATATCGTGGCTCAGCGTTCCGGCACCCAGCGCGTATCCATTCGGAAAGAAGAACGCGGCAAGCGGCGCGGTGTCGTCCGGTTCCGTCAAGGCCGCAAGGTCGCGCTCCAGATCAGACGCGATCTCATCGGCCCTGGCCTGCTGTTTCAGGATGTCGCCCATCATGCGGATTTCGTCAGGAATGTCCGACAACGCGGTTGTGACGGGAAACTGAACCACCTCGATTCCGATGGCGCGCAGCAGTCCGATCAGGGAGGGATCATCATAGACGTTGGCGACCACGACATCCGGATTGTCCACGGCGATGGATTCGGCCTGCCCGTTGTTCTTGGAAAATTGCCGTGCCGTTTCCGTCAGGACCGATGCGCGCGGGTCATCCGACAACTGGCTGAGGGAAATGACCTGCCCGGGGTCGGCCAGCAGCATCACAAGCTGGTCGGTACAGGCATTGACCGACACGACACGCGGCAAGTCGGAAGCGCTGGCCCACATCGGGGCCAGCACAAGGCTTGTCAGCGTCGCGAGACGCCACATCGATCAGAACGACGTTTCGATGCCGAAGCGGATGGTCCGCTCGGGCGCGTTGAAGCCGCGAACCGTTTCGTAAGACGTGTCGGCCACGTTATCGATGGCCCCGTAGACCGACGCCGTGTCTGTAACGGCATAGCGTGCCGAGACGTCCCAGACGGTGTAATCCTCGAGCGGCGTCGGCGTGCCGAACCCGTCGAGCGTGTCGGCCACGCGGGTCATGTTGACACCGACCTGCAAGCGATCCGTGACATCGGCTTCGAGCGCCAGCGACAGGTCATGACGCGGAACCAGCACGACCCGGTTGCCATTGTTTTCCGCGTTGGTCAGCGTGTAGCCGCCCGACAGCCGCACCCGGTCGGTGATCCTGTAGGACCCGCTCAGTTCAAGACCCCGGGTTTCGGTCGTGCCATCGGTCTGGATGTAGCACCCGAAAGCCTGCGACGGCAGGCAGTTCGGAGAAGACCCGAACCCGATCAGGTTCTCGATCTCGGACCAGAAGAGCGTCGCCTTGACCGACCCGCGGTCGCCGTAGCTGTGTTCGACCCCCAGATCGAAGCTCAGGCTCTCCTCCGGGTCGAGTGGCCGCGATCCGGCATAGGGACCAAAGCGCTCGTAGAGCGAGGGCGCGCGGTAGCCAGTGCCGAGCGAGGCGCGAACAATGGTCGCCTCGTTCAACTGATAGGACAGCGCCGCGCGACCCGAAAGCTGGCCGTCGAAATCCGAGTAATCGTCGTAGCGCAGGGTCAGCGACAGTTCGACCGCGTCGGAGGGCGTGGCCTTCAGCTCGGAGAAGATGGCGGAGTTCGACGCGTCATAAGCGTCACCATCCAGTTCGGCCCGCTCTTCCGTCCAGTCCGCCCCCAGTGCGATCGTCATGTTCGGTGATATGTCGCCTTGGGCCAGATAAGCCGCGATATCGCGTTCGCCAAGGAAGTTGCGCGTAAAGCCGTCGGCATCGAAGCGGTCGATCTCGTAGCGGCTGAAGGACAGCTCGTGCGACCAAGCCCCGGTCTGCATTTCGCCGAACATCCGCAATCCGCGCCGTGTCTCGTCGATCTCGCCGGTCGGGTCGAAATCGGACC
>Ga0102932_1000937_pt1 | contig 15056 bp, 12 predicted proteins | sample SalPonR1_C_D2_MG_FD_78212 | JGI IMG/M metagenome (GOLD analysis project Ga0102932, IMG submission 78212) | Salt pond soil microbial communities from South San Francisco under conditions of wetland restoration - Salt Pond MetaG R1_C_D2_MG | ecosystem: Environmental > Aquatic > Marine > Intertidal...
AATCCGCCGGCGGAACAACATATCCGGTTCTGCCGTGTTCCACAATCTCCGGCAGGCACCCCACATCAGTTGCCACCACCGGCCGCTCAAACCCGTATGCCACCTGCACCACCCCACTGCCCGTGGCACTCACATACGGCTGCACCACCAGGTCTGCCGCGGCAAAATACTTTCCCACCGCCTCATTGGGGATGTATTCATCCACAATCGTCACATTATCCCCGATCCCCAATTCCCGAATCACATCCAGGTAGCCGGCCTTGTCCTTCCAGAACTCGCCCACAACCAAAAGCGTCACCGGCACCTGCTGCAAAATCTCAGGCATTGCCGCCAAAAGATATTTCAAGCCCTTGTATTCGCGAACAAACCCGAAAAACAGCAGCACATTGCCGGATATCCCAAGCTGGCGCCGGCACTCATCCCGGTCAAAGCCCGCAAACTGAAATACGTCATACGTGGGATGAAACCGCTTGCACACCTTTGCCTCCGGCAGCATCTGCAACAGATTCTGCCGATCCTCATCCGAATGCACCAGAAACCCGTCCCCCAGCCCCAGCACCATCCGGGTTGCGATCTTGTCCAGCAGCGTGGATTCATGGGCCACCACATTATGGCAGACAAACACAATCCGCGCCCGGGAATACCGCTTCACCAGCCCTGCCATCACCATAAACTGCGGCGCCCAGAAAGACACCCACCACGGGAGAACCACCGCATCCGGGTCATACTTGATAATCTCCCGGGCGGTTTTAAGCCAGGTCGCCGGGTTCACCGAGTCAATCACCCGCTCCGCTCCCGGCACACTTATATGGGCCTGGCTGGGATCAATATCGGATTTGCCCGGGAACAGCCACTTGGGATACTGGCGCTTAAACGAAAAAAACCGGACCGCGTGCCGGTTTTTCAAATGCTCATACAACAACGTCGTATAATGGGAAATCCCGCCCCGAAAGGGGTATGTGGGGCCGATCAGCGCAATCTTTAATTTCCGCAAAATCTATCCTCCCCGGGGTGTCAAACCTTGAATTGTGAATTAATCGCGATTAATTCACAATTCAAGGTTTGACACCCTACTGATCCAGCATATTTTCATATGGTGTACCTTCCAAGTTTTCTTTTATCTCGGAATAATTTGATATCCGTTCAGATAGTTTTGCCGGATTCTGCTTTTTCTTATTCGAAGCGGTTAATGAAATATCAGAATTAACTCCGATAAACTCTAAAAGGTCTTTTCGGATGCCCTTATCCAAAATCTCTTTATAGTCCACCAAAAAATAATTTTGACCGGTCTTTTCAAGTTGACTAATGACACTAGTAAAAAAATTTTCATTTTTTTTTATATAGTTTAAAAATTTGGCAGGATCGACATTAACCTTCGGCGGTACAAAACCATCAGGATAATTATAATATTTTTTAGTTTGTTTGGCAATCAGATGCGACGTGTACGTTTCAAGATAATTATTCCTTTTTAAGATAATTTTTTTAACTTCCCTTTTTCGAATCAAAAAATTTAGCATAGCCGGATTATGATTTTGAAACATCTTTATCCCAATTGCTTTACTACCATAACCATCACTGAATAACTGCTCCAAAAACCGAACGGGATTCCGGTTTCTATCATTTAAGGCAGGAAGACATTTTTTTTCACTCAAAGGCATTGAAAATATTGCCTTCCAATGAAAAATTTCGCCATGGCATAAAATATCCGGATGAGAATTGAGTAAATGGACCAACAACGTGGAGCCTGTACGCGGATTCGAAACAACCATAAACTTAAGGTACTCGTTTTCAAATACATTCGACTTTTCCAAAACATTCATCATAAACTTGGTGATTAAGTTGCCGTATTGGTGCATTACAATTTTTTTTATAGATTCCATCCTGTCTGTTGTATCTCTTAAATATTTCCTGAAATTCATATTAATACCAAATACCTATTCAAAAAGTATAGTTGAACATCCTCACATCTTCTTGAAAATAGTGGCCAACAAGTGCTCTTGACTGGTGATCATAGAATTTACGGTAGTTTTTTTCTTCACGCTGCTTAGAGGGGTTAAGCCGGGGAAGCCGATGAAGATTCAGGTTTAATTTATTCTGGATGCTTAACAAATCATCGTCTAAATTTTCAAATTTCCCAATATAATCGACCAAAACGCTGCCCTGTTTATCGGTAATAAAATCACATTGGCGCTTTATTTGCCGACGGATTTGCCATTCCAAAAATTCCGTAAAATCCATATCGCGTACAAACCGATGTAACTCCAATGTCCGGGTGTGCTTTAAAAAAAAATACTGGCTCACGCAGCGATCCCATGGATTGCGGACAAACGCAAATTTAAAAAAATTATTGTAAAACTGTGGCGGCAGTCTTCTTTTAATCTCATAAGCCGTTGCGTGCTTGTGAAAGCCGGTGATCCATTTTTTCGCAGCACGTTTTGATATAATATCGAGGCCGGTAAATATCTTCCGCGTGGGGCCATATCCGTATACAAGCCTGTCAACCCATCTTGCATAAGGGGCAAAATTTTGTGCGATGGAAGTCCCGGCAGTCTTATTAATATGGATAAATATAAAGTTATGGCGATATGATATCAACATGCGAAATATCTTTATTAAAGGTTTCGAACCGATCTTAACAGTAGCACCAAAATTTAATAAATGTTTCTTAATTTAACGATATTCTATCGGGGCCTTTTTACGAATGGTCGAATAATAGTACCCCAGTCGGTAGGCCAGTGTCTCACCGATTATTTTTTTCAGTGCCGCATATAATCCAATTTTAATGCGCATACCCATTATAAAAACAGGAAATTTCGAAATATTATGTTTTCGGCAAACAAAAAGGGCTTCTTTAAGCATTCGCTTTTTTTTGTCCATGCTCATGGTTAACCCCCCAAAGCCCATGGCAATGGTCGCCATATCCATGAAAAAGGCGCCATTATCTTTCACTTCCCGCCAAATTAGTTCAAAGTCGCCGACAAACCGAAGCGACTCATCAAAATAGCCTTGCCTATCAAAAAGCTTTCTATGGTGAAAGGAGCCGGAATGAAAAATGAATTTCCCTTGCCTAATATCTTTTTTAAACTGCTGCCATGGGGTATTCACATAAGCGACAATTTTACCGTGTTCATGCGAAAAGACACCGACTTTCCCATACACGTAGTTAATACCCTTTTGTTCAGCCCGATTTAAATACTGAACAGCGGAAGTCAAAACAGTATCGGCAATCAAGAAATCATCACTTCCGATAAAACAGATCCAGTCGCCGCTTGCCACATTCAGGCCTTTATTCCATGCATGATAGACGCCCTTGTCCGGCTTGCTTTCCCAGTAAGAAATATGCGCCGAATACTTCTCTAGTATATTTATGGTGCCATCAACCGAGCCGCCATCCATAATTATCAGCTCTTTTTGCTTATAAGTCTGCGCAAGCACGCTATTAATGCATCGTTCAAGCGTGCTTTCATTGTTTAAAACAGCAATGATAATGCTGATTAAAGGCTTTTCGGTCATTACGGGCAAATCCCCTTCAAATGCGCCATCATCGGATAAAACGCTCCCAGTCTATTGAACTAACCATTCTTTTCCAGTCAAACTGCCTGGCAAACCGGCAGGCATCCGCACTGGAACAGGGCTCGGGGGGGGTTGCCAAAAGAGACAAAAGCTTACCCACAAACTCATTCAAGCCGGAGATGATGAGCCCGTTAACCCGGTTTTCATGGGAAATACCGGCAGCCCCGAATGGGGTGCTCAGTACAGTCTGACCGGAGGCCATGGCCTCAATTATCTTCAAGCGGGAGCCGCCCCCGCTTTTCAAGGGAACGGCGACGATATTGGCGAGCCTCAGGTGAGCGGCAATATCCTCAACCGCTCCCGCCACGACAACCCCTTCAATACCATAAGCCCAATCCGGCGCGTACCGCCCCACGATAAGCAGGCGGGCATCCGGTTCCTTTTGCAAAAGGGTTTTCCAATTATTGACGAGGAATTGCAGGGCGTCAACATTGGGCGGATAATCAAACGCGCCAAAGTACAAAACCACCTTTTTATTCTCCAGCCCATAAAACCCGGTTAACCCTTTATCCGGCGCTCCCGGTGTAAAATACCCGCTATCCACACCGTTTGGCAGCAATTGCGCCTTTACGCCATAATGCCTGTCAAATAACTGCAGATCCTCATTGGAGACAGCCAAAACCCCCTTGGCATACCTGCACAGCACGGATTCCATGGCCCGGACAACCGCCGCCCGATATGGCTGCCCCATGCTTCTGAACCGTAATGCCTCAAGATTATGGGCATCATAAATAATTGGTATTTTACGTTTGAAGTTGCCTACAAGCAGCATTAATGCTTGATATGGAAAGCTTGAGACAACCAAGTTGATTCCTGTATCCAGCATTTGTTTATACCTGCGCAAAAAACTTGCATTCAAAAAATATCCGTATTGTTCGCGAAATTTAAAAGTACACCATTGGTCGCACAATCCCCGTTCTATAAAATCCGCAGGCGCACTGTCGCCGGTCAATAAATAAACTTCATGCCCCAGTTCGTGCAGACACCTGGCAATATTAACAGTCCGCACCGCCCCCCCTGAATTTGGCGGCCAGGCTTTGTATGGCGTGGTAATAAGGACTTTCATATTGGAAACAGTTACTGCCAATCCTGCTCTGAATAAAAAAAGGGCCAGATATCCCCCGTCCCCTCCCGTATTCTTGAAATCTCGCTTTCCGACAGGCGCCGTTTCCAGTTACGGATATTTGAAACACTGGAGATTTTGATCTCATTAACGCCTTTCGCCGCATTCGGATTATCCGGATCGGAATATTTTTTTATCACCTTTTCAATCTTTGGGGTAAAATCAATCTGCAAGGCACTAAATATTTGCCTGAAACCTTCAAGAGGGGCTCTTGACAAATCCTCATGGCGGATAAAAAGCCAGTCAGCATGCCTTTTTTTATAGTACATTATGACTGAATGAAATATGCGCCACAACAAAATGGCCTGGTCAATTATATCATTTTTTTTTGATGCAGCCTTTTCTATCTCTGCCTGAAATGGCTGAATAAAGGCACTCATGAGCAACGGCTGGTTTAAAAAATCTTCAAAGGGATACGCCCAGTTCAGCCGCTTGAGACTGCCCGCGAATGCCGCCGGATGCCTGATCAGCATCACGACATCCATATTAAAACGATCTGAAAGCCATTCAGCGGAAAACAGCGCAATTGGATCCTTTAATAACGGTCGTTTTTTCATCAAACGAAAATAGGTGAATGCCCAGAATTCCTTCCAGACTTTTAAAAAATCTTCAATATTGGAGGATTTTCTGAACCCCGCCCGCAAGTCATATTTAAAATTCAATGTATTGCTTATGGGGCTTAAAAAATCCGCTTCATTATCATGGTTAATAAACGTATACCACTGCCTGAAATCAGCCGAACATTTTCCCCTGCCATATCCTGGATTAAATGGTTCGTGCACATAGGCAACCCCTGGCACACTGCATACTATGCGGCCCATCCAGGTTGTTCCGGACCGATGGGATCCCGTTACAAGGATTGGTTTGAAATTAACTGCCGATTTATACATGAATTAGCGCTTACCACCTTCGCAACCCATCGCTTCAAAAACATAAATTTTACATTTACCCACTCGATGCCACAAGTTTCTGAAAATCCGCACTTTGTTCAAAAAGCTGATCATATGTGCCGGACATGACCAAACGGCCGTGCTCTAAAAAGTAAATGCAGTCGCATGGCTTGACGGTGGTCAGGCGATGGGCGATTATAATAATGGTTTTTTGATGACCGAGGTTATGGACGGCATCCATGACCGCCCTCTCGGTCATATTATCCAAGGCACTGGTGGCTTCATCGAGAATCAATACATCCGGATCATGATACAGCGCACGGGCGATGCCGATTCGCTGCCGCTGCCCGCCTGAAAGACGCACCCCGCGTTCACCCACCATGGTTTCATAGCCGTATGGCATCTCGCTTATCACAAAATCGTGCAGTTCGGCGGTGCGTCCGCATCGCTCCACGGCTGCCATGTCGATTTCTTCCGGCGGTACACCAAAGGCAATGTTTGCAGCCACAGTATCGTCTGCCAGGAAAATCTGCTGCGGCACATAGCCGATGGATCGCTGCCAGGCCCTCACATTGTCACCGGTTATCTGCTTATCGTCCACTAATATCTCGCCGCTGTCCGGAATCAAAAGCCCCATGATCAGATCCACCACCGTGGTCTTGCCTGCGCCCGTCGGGCCGACAAAGCCAACGGTGTGCTTTGCCGCAATACGAAAATTTAGATCATGGATAGCCGCCTGCTTGGCGCCCGGATAAGTAAAATTAATATTTACCAGCTCCAATTGCTGCTTGAGACCAATCGGTTGAATACGGCGAAGATCGAACCTGGGTTTGATTTTTTGCGCACTTGCATCATCCATTTCAATCAGGTCCGAATGCAATACATCCAGGGCGGGTCTGCCAAAGCGCAGCTTGCTTACGCTCTGGTATACCTTCTGTAAAGCCGGCAGCAGGCGCATACCGGCAAATGCAAACACCCCGATCGCAGGCAGTACTTGCCTAAAATCTCCCTCACGCAATGCCAGGAGCATTAGAATTAAAATCAACATACCGCCGACGGCTATGGCTTCCAAAAGGAAACGGGGCACTTCTGTCAAGACCTGGTTGTTTGCCAAAGTTTTGGCAAACCGCCTGGCCGGCTTGCCGAAACTTTGCAGATATCCGGACTCCAGCCCTGCAGCCTTGACCTCCTTGATACCGCCCAACGCTTCCTGGGCGATTTGAAAACGCGCCTGGTTGGCCCGCACGCGATCAGCACCGATCCGAGCCAAATATTTTCTAAAACCCAGGTAAATCCCTGCATACGCGCCCCCGAACAGGACAACCGCACAAAGAGTGATAAAAGGATCGACAAATAATATAAGAGCAAACAAAAAAAGCACGACGACTGAATGGGCCAACAGCCTTACCGTTGGCAGCAAGGCAAACATAATAACCTGCTGAACCTCGGAAAGAACCGTTTTGCCAATATCCGCACTGTGTCGCCCCAGAAACCAGCTATACGGGCGGGACAGATAAACCTGTAGAAGCCTGGTACTTAAAGTATAGTTTCGCATATGGGCAAACCGGGCCATGGCATAGTGAGTCAAGGCCTTGAAGACCAGTCCGGCGGTTACCAGGAAAAATACCCCTACGCCCAAAAACAGCAGAAAACTGTTTGTGCTTGTAAATCCCAATTCTTCATAAACTATGGACAAATAGGCGTTTTCCTGAACAACTTCCGGGTTGGAAAGGACAGAGAGAAAGGGCATAATGGAGCCGACGCCCACGATCTCCATAAGCCCCATCACCAATATCATGCCGAACAAGATAACCGCGCTCCGGCGCTCGGACGGGCTTAACAGGTCATAGAATTTTCGGTATAAGTCTATCATGCGATTCGTTTAACCATGGTAAACAAACGGCAAGCCGGTTTGATATTTCTGCCTGCACTTTCGGCCGAAAATGTTGGGCTCCACAATTCTGGACGCCATCGTCAGGCAAAGGTAAACAGGGTCCATTATACCGCCGAAACCGGTTACTTTGACATCATTTAACTGTTTTTTTAGATCATCCGGTTCATAGCCGAATGTCTTTAAGGTGTCAGCCCCCAGGCATTCTAAATAATATCCGGCATAAAATTTTCTGAAGGACGTATTCAGCGTGGTTTTCCACTTCTCAAGGGAACTGGGATTAATCTGCCCGGATCCGAACCGGCCCGGATCACCCATCCTGCCCCCTATTGTCACATCCTTGAAATGATCCAGCATCCCCGGTTCATATTCCAGCGCCAGATAGTCCAGAATCTCTTTGACTGATTCCTCCGGCGATTGGACTAAATTTTCAAAGTTGATCCGGATGCTTTGATCCGCCATCATCCCATACCCTGCCGCAAGGCATGAAGGGCCTATAAATAAATCGGCATAATGCTTATAAAACAATAACCTCCCATTGCACCAGGTGTCTATTATCGAAGCAAAAACCTGCAGGGGGTTTCTAAAAAGAAAAATAAATTTAGCATCCGGAAATATTGTCCTGATCTCCGGAATAATAAAATAATACCGCGGGGTTTTATCCAAAAAATACAGCGTTTGGGCATCAGAAACCTTCATATACAGGCTTTTTGCAAACCGGCCCAACTCTTTAAAATAATCATCCTCCCCTGCGGGCAATTTGCCTATAAAATCATTAATAGCTTGCCTGGACACATTATGATTGTATTCGGCAAAAACTCCCCTATGCCTTGTTGCATAAGCAAAAGGAAGAAGTAGCCACGGTTCAGGAGCGGTGCTGATTTGAGAGTGGGAGCCCAGAATGCGCTGGAGCAGTGTGGAGCCGGAACGAGGCAAGGAGAAAACAAACATGAGGTTTTTATTTGGCATATATGAAAATTATAAAAGCCTATTGTTAATAAATAGCCCCTTAAAGAGGCTGTCCGATAATCCTGCGTTTGGGTCTTTTGAGAATTACAACCAATGGAAATAGTATATGCAAAATCAAGTTTGTCGGGCAAATTTGCGGTAAACAGTGCCTTATGACCCGCCGCGTCCGACGCTCCATCTTGCAACCCGCTTGCCCAAAGCCATGTTATGATATTTTTGTCTTTGTTCTAAATCGCCTTAAAGACAGAGCCCTTAACAAACAAATAGCCGGCATAAACCAGACACAAATGGGGAAATGTGCTTCAAAACGACCATTTTTGGGAAGAACTCTCTTCGTTTCGGCTTCCATGAATAGTTTACTGCCATCTATTTGGGCTTGTAAGAGCAGATTAAGTCTTCCTCCGCGAAAAAATTTGGGACTATTTGTATCTGCCAACTATTTCGGATATAAAATCACGGATCCAAGATAAAAAATAACTTCTCGAGAAATATCTTTTATCTATCAATACATCCATTTAAAATTAAAATCAGATAAGCTTCTCGTTTGCCCCTAATGCACGGGAAAGCTTTAACTTTTCCAAGAGCCTTGTCAAATATTTTACATAAGTATTTTTAGAATTATAGCGAAGGCTTCTTACCCCATATTTTAATGCATTCTTTTTATGATTTTTAGTTAATTCGTGTTTGGCAGCCTTGATAAACATTTCAGAAAAGCACTTTTTGATGACATAGCGGTCATTTTTGCTGGAATTTATATATACTGGATAAAATCTTTTATATACATTCTCAAGGGTATAATAAACAAAACGTCTTGATTCCGGCATCTTGAGTTGTTTATGGGCGATTAGAGATTCAACTGAACATTTTATATTTAATGCTTCAGATTGGATACAATTAGCCAATAATGGCAAATGCTTCTCGTAAACCCTTATCTCATCCCTAATTAACTTTTCAGGGTCTCCCATGCTAATATTAGAAGTATGTCTTCTGTAAAAATTTGTTCTCTTGTTAGTGGCAGCGACTGGCGCACTGGCCGCCAACCTTATTTTGAAATCCCAATCTTCAAATACTGCTAAAGTTTCATCGAAAAAGCCAACTTCATCTAATAATTTTTTTTCTATCAATAAATTTCGCAAAGTCATTTGATGGGACAAAACATAAAACAAAATATTGCCCTCACTCCCATCATACGCTCTAACAAATTTTTTTGTTACTTTTCCGCTGCTGTCAGTAAGGTAAGAACCTGAATAACACCATCGAGCAGCTTTAACATGCTGCAACCTTTCAACCTCAAACTTAAGCTTATTTTTATCCCAAAAATCATCTCCAGCAATCAAACATAAATAATCAGTTTTGATTCTCTTTAACCCGCTATTGAAATTCTTCGGTATTCCTTTATTAATCTTATGTAGGATTGATTCAATCAGGTTTGGATATTTTTTAGCATATTCTTTAACAATTTCCTGATTTCCATCTATAGATGCGTCATCACAGATAATAATTTGAGACGGCTTATATGTTTGTCTAAGCACACTTTCAATACACTCTCGAAGATATAAGGCATTATTATAGGTTGCAATAACCACTCCTATTGATGGCTTTTTATAGTCTTCTATTTTCATCTTCCTTGCACCATTCCTTAATAAGATTGCAAACAGTTTTGACCATCTTTCTGCTCATTTCTGGAAACATTGGTAAACTAAGATTACATTCAGCACATCTTTCAGAATATGGGAAATCATCTTTCGGTCGATGTCAAGGAAGTTGTCGCTTCTTTTCGTTTAACTTGAGCAGCCATGATTTTCTTTCCAGGGGTAACCCAATCATTGCCGGACCGGGCTTTACGCTTCCGATCCAGTATTCTCAATTGCGCCGCTCCGGCGGGGCATGACTTCCACTCCATTTTTGGGGTAATTCCGTTCCAGCCAAGCCCCACCTCCGCTACTGTCTTGTCCGCCTTGAAAGACACATTCTATGCGGCTTTTAAGCTTATCCGTTCCTGTTCCGGTTTTCCCGGATTTAAGTTTACTTTTTCAACCGGCTGCCAGTTACGGACACCCCCGGCCCAGCGGGCAGGAAATGCTTTTTTCATTCGTTCATACAATTGCCGTCTTCGTTCCAGAAGCTCTGCATCTTCGCCCCGGTGGCGCTGACCGGGGGTAACGAACTTTATTTCACTATGGCGATGAATCCCATTGTACCACTCGGTAAAATCAGCTACCCACTGACGGGCCTCTTCCACGCTGTCAAAAGGCCTTTGGGGATATACAGGCTGATACTTCAATGTCTTAAACAAAGCCTCAGAATAAGGATTATCATTGCTGACCCCGGGGCGGCTAAACGAGGGCGCCACCCCGAGCTTCTGAAGAGTAGCCAGCATGGTGGCACCCTTCATGGGAGAACCGTTGTCAGAATGCAGCACCAGATCATCTTCGGCAACTCCTTCGCGCAAATGCGCCTTGTAAAAAAGGCTGGATGCATGCTCGCTGTCCTCGTTTTTAAAAACATCCCATCCCACAATTTTGCGGCTGTAAATATCCACGATCATGTAGAGGTAAAAGAAAACCCCCAATATTGTGGATCGCAGATATGTTAGGTGAGTAGACCGAGGGGATCTCACCCCCAGACTCTCGCAGAACGGTACGTGAACCTCTCGGCTCATACCGCTCCCATCAAGCAAACGCGCCCAACATCCCTTGCTGCCAATGCACGAACAGATGGGGCTTCTGTTTGGCCAAACGTTCCAATAACCGCATAGCCATAGTCTTTCGCCCTTTCAGATGTTTGAATTTTCGCATCGCCCAACGCACAAGCGTTTTGTTGACATGCCTGACCAATTGATACATCTCGGAGCGGTAAAAGGCCCCGTAATAAGTTAACCATCCTCTTATCATCGGGTTGAGCCAAGATGCTATCTCGGTCAATGACATGTCTGTCCGACTGCGTATGCGCATCTTTCTGATTTTCCTTCGCATTGCCTTTAAAGAAGAGGTGCTTACCGCGGGCATGAACCCCAATATCATAATGTCGTTCTTTCGGTCTTTGCACCCTCGACGTCTAAAGGTATAACCAAGAAAATCAAAGGACGTGTTACTGTAATTCCCTTGGCGTCGACCATCCTTGCAGTACACAATCTTTGTCTTCTCCGGGTGGAGCTCCAGCCCGCACTCGCGAAATCTTTGCCTGAGCATCTTCAGCAGGAAGTGTGCCTGTGCCCTGCTTTTGCAATGCACTAGCCCATCATCAGCGTAGCGACACCACTTAACGTGTGGATAATATGCCTGTAACCACTTGTCGAATACATAGTGGAGAAACAAATTAGCCAGTACAGGGCTTATCACGCCACCTTGTGGTGTACCCTTTTCCCTGCTGACCCTCTGTCCGGTTGCCAATTGCATCGGCGCAGTAAGCCATCTCCTTATGTACAACCGCACCCACGGATCGGCAGTATGTTTATACACAGCTTTAAGCAATAGGTCATGGGGAATGTTATCGAACAAACCCTTAATATCGAATTCCAGCACCCAATCCAAATCCCAGCACCTTTTGCGCGTGACATCTATAGCCTGGAGAGCCGATTTGTTCGGCCGATAGCCATAGGAATCCGGCAAAAAGTGCGATTCCACAAAGGGCTCGAATTCTAACTTAACGACCATCTGTGCAATACGATCACCAACCGCAGGCACTCCAAGAAGTCGCTTACCGCCGGATTTCTTCGGGATCTCCACTCCCTTGACAGGAGGTGGCATGTAGCTTCCTGAAGACATCCGATTCCAAAGTTTGTACAGATTACCTTTGAGATCTTTCTCAAAGTCTTCCAAGGATTGTTGATCAACACCGGCTGAACCTGCATTGGCCTTTACGAGACGATATGCCTCAACAAATCGCCTCTTGTCGATGTTGAATGGTTTTGCCTTCACGCCGCCTTCCTCCTGGGTGGTCCCCAGTTGAGACGTCAGTTCAGGCTGCCTGATGCTGCCCCTTTGCTCCACGTTCATTACAAACGCCTCCACGCTACTACGAGCAGCTCCGTCCCAGTATCATGCATCGGTACTCTCGGTCTTGCGGTGGTCGCCGCTTGCACCTTCTTCCTTGGCATCATGATGACTGGTTCCCGTAGTTCTCAGAAAGAGCCTGATATCGAGTCACGCCCACTTTATGCCGGACATCGCCTGCACAGCATTCGGAGTTCACCTGCAGACTGATCACGGAGATGGGACACGCCTCCGTTTTTGATGCCACGTCTGGTTCTCGACACGTCAACATGGGTTCGGTTCTCCTCGTCTCTCGATATCGCACCTGATAACTCAAGTTACCTTTTTCACCCAATGCTCACCACGGATGCTCTTAACACCCGCAGCTTGGGCTGGTTTGAAGTCGGCCTCCGACAGCAGACTTCGATGGGCCTTCCATCATCTCTTTCTGAGCTTGCAGCTCAGACGCGAGTATCTATAACTACCCGCTCCTGTGCCTCTACGGCACACTATCCCAGGACCACACCTGATTAGGCCCGGTAGCAACAACAGGCTCCGGCTTGTGGTGTGCCGGGGCCTTTGCCTTACCCCGGTGGGCCAACTGACCGGCATCACGAAGAACTCTATAAAATGAGGACTCCGAGGCAATATAAATCTCCTTGTCAGCTAAGTCCGGCACGATCTGATGGGGCGTCATATATTCATATTCCGGTTATTTACACACGGTAATGATCTCCTGCCTCTCGGCGTCGGTCAGCTTATTTGCCGGCCTGCGGTTTTGGGCGGCTTGCTTGCGGCCGTCTTCATCACTAAAAGACCTGCGCCAGCGTTGAAGACTTCGTTCCGTGATGCCGACCACTTCGCAGGCCTTTTGCTGACGGGCTCCGTTTATACAGGCCTCATCTATCAAGGCGATGACTCTTTGGCGATCCGCTAAGGTTATTTTTCGTCCTCTGGATCCCCCCAGATCTGTTGGACTTTTTTTTTCAAAGTCAGAAGCGCTGCTGTCTCGGCCAGGGCCTTTTCCTTTTGCTGCAGCTCTTTTTCCAGGCCCTTTATCTGTTTACCCTGTTTTTGAAGCTCCCTTTTGTCCACCTTATCAGAACCGGGTTCATTGGCCTGCTGACACTGCTTTCTCCAGGCCCGAACCTGCTGTGGATACAACCCCTTTTCCCGGCAATAGGCGCTTAGCTCATGCTCGTTCATGGCGGCGGTCTCAAGGACGATGGCAAACTTGTCCTCACTGCTTAGCCCGGTATTGTCTTTAGCACTGCCGGCACTTTCTTTCTGCTTGCAGAATCTGGCATGCCATGTGTACAAGGTATCTTTAGGGACACCGGTTTCGCGGGCTAAATCCACAATCCTCTCATTGTTGGGCGGCAGCATCCTTGCGATAATACTGTTTTTGAATTCATCGGAGTATTTCTTCATAATTTCAAACATATCCCATCGCCCCCAGGTGGTTCAAACAAAACCGTCACTGGAAGCGACAACTATCCTGACACAGGGGGTCACGCACCAGCGATTTTGCCTTTTCAAGCGTGGCCTGTATCTTGCATTTCGCTCTTTGAAAAAGTGAATTTTATTTTTTTTGCCTTTGCTTTGCAATAAGGCACCGGCCAGATGAAATATTGCCTGGCTAAATCAAGAGGTGTCGAACAGGTATTCATAAGAATAGCATTCATCAGGCACCTCCAGAATTTCCAGGATATCTTTTTGCAAATCCGTCAGCTCGGAGACAAAGCCATAGGCATTCCCGTCCGGCAGGCGCATTTCTCCGCTGACGATATATTCAAACTTTTGAAGCAGGTATTCGGCCTTGGGCGTGCGGTAGTCCTTCTTATTTGGCATGAAGTCGTCCAGCCCCCTCTCCCGGCTGGAAATATTGGCTCTGGCGTTACGTTCAATCAAGCTGACAATCTGCAGGGCGATTTTGAGCAAAAAGAGATACGCCTCAATTCGCTGGGGCGTATGAATATAAATCGGCTCCAGACGATAACTGCTCTTGGCCCGCCGGTTGGTGTGCTCGACCTTGTATTGGTCCTTGTGCGCTTTCATCGCGGCCTGGATCGTGAGGTCACTGGCGGGCTTGTTGGTCACCAGAGGGTAATAGCCGCATCGGTAAAGCGCTGTTTCATAGGCTTCGGGTTGAAACGTCAGACAGACACTGAAATGATCATTCACTATTTCCTGTTTTTCAACCTGTCCGTTTTTGGGTTGCCGGCCTCTGCGCTTGTTTTTGTAGGTGACCACCGGCTGATTCTCGATCTGATAAGTGAAGAAGTCAGCTGTCTGGTTTTTCTGCAGTATCTTCCGGCAAGCGGTATCAATGGCCTCTCTGGTTTTCAGCCGGTATTTGTTGAGTTTGCCTGAGAGCTCATGGAAGGCGGCTTTGGTCTTTTCAATCCGCTTGTCCAGTGTTTGTCGCTTCCTTACGAACAAGGCCGGGTCAAACAGGACAATCATTCGAAAAGGGTAGGTTCTGCCCTCATGTTCGATGGGCAGCGGAACTTCAAAACCCCGGTTAATCCGGCCTTTATGCGCAATGAGGATTTCCTGGTCATGATGATCAAGGGCCTCATGAAAGGCCGTTCTATAAGATTCATACATGGGCAGGGGAGTAAGGAAAAATCCCT
>Ga0102932_1000938_pt1 | contig 15052 bp, 12 predicted proteins | sample SalPonR1_C_D2_MG_FD_78212 | JGI IMG/M metagenome (GOLD analysis project Ga0102932, IMG submission 78212) | Salt pond soil microbial communities from South San Francisco under conditions of wetland restoration - Salt Pond MetaG R1_C_D2_MG | ecosystem: Environmental > Aquatic > Marine > Intertidal...
CAACCAACTTTTCTCGACACGAAGTCCTTTGTCGGACTTCTGACCGACGAAGCCTAGCGTGTAACCCCGTCGATAGATTCCACCTGGGACTTCGAGCGTAAACCGAATGGTTTTGCCGTCGACCGAATACTTAGAATGCAGTGGCGGGTTCCCATCTGGATCCCGCAGCCACTTGCGAATCGCGGCTGGCTGTTCAGCCAACGGAGCGTCGATGCTGAAGAAGGCCCCAGGCTGATCAGCAACGGGTTGGACCAAGCCGTACTTTTCTGGCGGCACGAAGTCGCCCTCAATCACGTGGACTTGATCGTCTTGAAACACGAGATAATCGTAAATCGTGACGTTGGCAAAGTTGATCAAGCGTGTTCGCTTCTGCACTCGGTAAACGCCATCGGTGCGCGGGAACACTTGTGCTTGAACGGATGTGGCCATTGCAAGCCAAGCCGCTGCGCCCAAGGTCAGGAGTACGATGCCTGGGCGAAATCGGCTGGCAACTGGACTGAGTAGGAAATTCATTATCGGGCCCTCGATGTTCATTCGGGTAGAAACTTCAGAAGGTAATGGCTTGAATTCCGCAGTTGGAGGACAGAGTTCTCATCACGGCTAGAAATTTTTTGAAAATTTCCGCATTCTATCTTGAGGTCACACTGTTCTCGACAAGAACTCTCACTTGCTATTCTTGAAAAATAGATGGGTTCGTCATCTGATCGACGAAATCAATGTCAGAAAGCTGCTTTTCTGTGCGGTGCAGCAAACCCTCATGAGCAACAAACGAACGGCTCTCTCCGACCCATGCGTGGCTTCGGTAATAAATGTGCTCACCAGATTGATCGATTTCTAAATCCAGAAACACATTGTGGTTTTGCAGCCCTTCGTAACCAGCAACCCTTGCAGGCTCTAGTCCTTTCACGATGATTGAATTGCCCAGTATCCTGCATGGCAATGGCGTTCCATCAAACGAAATACATGGAATGTCGTTGAAAAAGCCAATGGTTACAAATTCGGATGTTTCGCGAACAAAAGGCTGAAACGGTACAAAACGCACTTCCCCCGAAAAGACTGCTCCTTTCAAGTCATCTGGAATGTAATGGCCGGTAAACTTGTTATAGCGTTTTGTTGCCATCTGCCTCACCGGCTGAGCAATCGAAAGAAAACCGACTGGAAAAATGTACCCAGTGATCAACAAAATGAGACTGGCGGTCATCAAAACCCGTGTAAAACGCGGTCCCGTCGATTGCTCTAAAATTCCGAAGATACCTCCATTGAGTGCCAACACGCCAAAGCATAGGAGGGCGCTAACGATCAAGCCGATTGTGGACTTGACCGCGTGACCGTATCTCCAGTCCTCGAGCAATTCCATTCCTGCAATTTGCCCCCATACAAAGTTACCGATGCCACCTAACGTGAATGACGCGATTACCACGACTAAAGAAACAATCGTTGCGCTGACTCCCGCTATGATGAATAACGGTCCTCTAGCCCGGCCCGATCTGTTTTGGCAAGCTTCCAATAAGTAGGCCAACGCCATGGCGATGCAGGCCAGAGGGCCCATGCAGCATATCACCCAAAACGCGCTTTTCAGTGCAATGAATAACAAGTCCCAGCCAACTGTGAACAACGCACTGAAAAATGGTCCGAACCAGTCTGGAAATGAATTAATCGTTTCGATCATTTGTCAAGCCTCAACCATTAGGTCCAACGAGTTTTCCCCTTATCTCAGGAAGCCGCAACGCTATTTGGTCTTCATCTGAGATAATCGCACGTCTCGGATTGAATTGTGCATCGGCAACCGCTGCCAGTAAGGTTAGGAAAGTCAACGAAGAACGGAGGAAGCGCGAGCGATGTGAAAGCATTCTTAGTTCTCGTAGGAAAGTGCTTATGAGCTTGAGATAGCGGTGTGATCGAAAGGCGAGGATAAAGAAACGGAGCAAAGCGGGAAGACTGGAAAGGAAATGGCTTGCCTCGGGTTCCATATATGCGGCTGACGCTTTTAAACTTCTGACCTTTTACTTCTCCTTGATTGCAGAGCGGAAACCGATGTTTGAATCGTTAACTGCATTTAGTTCAGTTCGGCGTACATTTCTTTTGAACGGTTCATAAGGTCATCCCCTTCATCACCTCCGATGAAAGACGAAATAGCTGGCATGTGAAGCATCTTGGTCTTCAAAGCATGCTGACGATTTAATTGCTGGCTCTGTATTGCGCGCTTGTCTGATTCATACCGGGCGATCGGATCGACATCTCGTCCAGCGCGTATGTCGGCGTAATAGTTTCCCTCCAGTGCTCGCATGTATCTTGAGCTCCCCCCGACCCGCATTTTTCCTAGGTTGTCAAGATATTGTCGGTGACCGATTATCGATTCGGATGAAGGCTTTGCTGCTTGTAAGTTCAGAGACGTTTTGTAGCTCTGATAAGCTTGCTCAAGACCTTGCTTCACTTCTTCGACCGCAATTGGCCGCCACTGTTCAACGAGCGACAAATTCGGATCGAGTTTGACGGAATAATCATGACAAAGTGCTTCGAGATACTCATCGCTGGGTTTGTATCCCATTGCGAATGCGGTGTATCGCTGAAACTGACTCCCATAAACGACGATACTTTCGCCGAGGGTTGCCCCCTGAAGTTTGTTCAGTCGCAAACGGGATTGTTTTTTCATTCTCAAAAGAATTGACCTGGCTTGTTCGCCTTGCGCTGACTCGAGTTTAGACTGAGCAATCAATCGATCCTTGATCCGCTTGCCGATTTGGCGTTGCTCTTGCAGAAAATCGTCCTCGATCACTTCTACTGAGTCTGGACGCCTAGGCTCATAGTCAAAATCAATCCCAAGTGAAGTTTGGCCAGCTTTCACTCGAGCGATATGCTCATTGGCAATCAGCGCCCACAATGTGGGATTGTTTTTAAATGCGTGGAAGACTGCAACTCCCTGGTCATCGGTGGCTTGGAGGTCGAGGGTCAAGGTTGGCAATTGCAACATAAAAAGTGCGTTTGGGAACTCCTGTTGCTGGACGTAGTGAGCGGATTGATAGTCAAGAGGCATTGTGTGGTGCAAGCAACCATAGGCAGCTGGCAGGACCTGCCACCCGTCTAACGGTCTTGGTAGCAGGCTAGTCCACGGCTCTTCGCTATTACGCAAGATGGAAGGAGCGGTATTGACCTGCCATCGCGGTTGCCCCGGGAGTCGAGGCATCGCACGTCTTGGATTGTTCCGAAAACGAAACTGGTCGGTCGACATGTTTATTTCGGTCAATTGGTTGTACAGGTGTGCTGTTCTACCCCATATCAGACGTGGGAATTCAGAATATTGCTGAGTGTCTCCAACAACTTCATCCGCGGGTTTAAGAGTGTGGACGCCTTGGTCCTCAAGGTTAAAGGCTTCCTGGAGAAACCCCTTCCGACAGGGGTGCTCTTCAATCATGGTAAGTAGATCCCGATAGAGGGTCAGTTGCAAATTAGCGACATTTTCAGGATCGGATCCAGCCTCCGCGATTAAAAGTTCTTTCCTCCGCAATGAGACTTCCAGCTCGTCCAGCATCGGATCATATTTATCGAATGACCTCGCGATTTGATAGTATTCTCGAGCCTTCTTCAAGCATGCCTCATTGGCCAATGAGGTTGCTGTTAAGTCCTGTGATCGAATGCGTAGTTCGAACGTTTTGAGTTCCGCCATCGACATGATCATGGCCGGAAGCGAAACCATGGCATTCAGCGATTCCAGTGCGTTATAGTCCGTTTGAAGCGATTCGAGCGGTGCCTCATAAGCGTCACTTGAATCTGCGATCACAATCAATTGGATGATCATTCGCCAAATTAAAGCCTGAGCATTTTGCGGATGTTGATCGCAAAATGCGTTGACCTTCTCGAGCCCCTGCTTGGGATTTGAAAGTGCCGAAAGGTACGCGTTTCTACAATCGTTGAGTGGCTGTTCCCCCATCGCCGCCGGTATCTCTTGCTCCTCTTCGATTCGCTTTTGATCCGTGGCGATACGGTAGGCGTGCTCTATGAACACAATGTCGTCATGGAGCTTTTTTCGTTTCACCACAAAATCCTGCGGCCAGTCGCCACGATTCAAGAAGCCGCCGACCACACCGACATCGATGTGTTCGGTTGATTCGCGAGGAAAACGTGGTAACGGTGATTCAAGTTCGGAAAACGCTCGCTGGACTACATTTTCTGCAAGCTCAAGGTTTTCAATGGACGTCGAACCGATCACGTCAAACAACACGACATGTGCTGTTTCGTTGACAATTCTTTGCAGGCGTGCTACCGAGCCACTCGCAATCTGATGGATTTGGCCGTCAATGTCATGCATTTCGACGTGTTCGCGAAACTGTACTCGACTGCCAGGCAGCCAGTTGATGTCCTGTGAGTGAGTTCTTTCGCAACCCAAGACTCCTAAAATCGACAGGAGAAAGCAGCAGATTAAGACGAGCCTGGACTTGCAGAAGGTTCTTTCGTTCACTGGATTTAACCTATTGGTAGTGATGGGGTCGGCACGGAGAAGCGGCGATGTCAGGGCGCGTCGGTGGGTCGCGGCGTTTCTTCGTTGATGCGAACCCGGCAGTCGGGCAGTTCTTGTTGAAACTGTTCGATGTCAGCTCGCGTAACGTCGACATCGAATAGGATCAGTTCTTTTAAGTTCTTAAGCGAAGCCAGATCGAGGAGGGTGAACCGGTCGATGGCCGTTTCGCTCAAGTTGAGGGTTTCCAGATTCTTGAGCGTCGCCAACGTCGCCCCTGCCTCGGCTTGAATGGCAGTTTGACCAAGGTTGAGCACCTTAACTGAAGACAGATCTGCGAGCCCGGAAATATCTTTCGCCGAGCAACCTTCAAGATCGATTGTTTCGAGATGCCTGAATCCCTCGAGCGACGGAAGCGAGTCAATCGTGGTGTTTGCTAAAATCAGTTCTTGAAGTTCACTGAACAATGGAAGTTGCTGCAGTTCCAGTGCGGCAACTTCCAGGTTGCCACTGAAGTCAAGCTTTGTGATCGCTTCGGGTTTCACGGATTCTTGAGCCTCTTGAGCGGAGACTGCACCTTGGTCAATGGCCCAGAACGCGGCTTGCTGTGCCTCGTTGGACTGCAAGCGTTGCACGAGTTGCTGGCGTGTGAGTGCAATGGTGCGACCACCGGTATAACGAATGGAATGGATTAAATACCGATCGATCTCTTTCGGCCCGTCCAGAACATTCCCGCCGGCGCTCAGCGTCAATGTTGCCCCGTCCTGAAAGGCGATTCCATTCCAGGCAAACGATCCCTGTTCTCCGTTTAACACCGCAAGCGAAAATGGATGGTCGACTCTCTGTGCAAGCAGGAGGAATTGATTTTCATGTCGATGCAGGGCGCGCCCGAACGGACCGGGCCGGTGCAGTGTTTGTGCCAGGGGAGTTTCTAGAAGAAGCTCGCCGTGAGAGTCAATCAACCTCGAATGCAGTCCGCCATTCACGAACAGATTGCCCTCACGTGTGAAGTAGGCCAAGTTCATGAACCGAGCCGCATACGCATCGTGCTCGACCGCGAATTCCAACTCCAGGCTTCCATCTTCGGAGACTTGGTAGCAGTCCCCGGCAAAAATTCGAGACGAGTCGTCTGACCAGCTCAGTACAGGCGATTGAGTGCGGTTCCATACGATGGGGTGGCGACTTTCCTGCGACGTTTGAAGATCCCTGACGACAAGTTGTTCCGTGGACTCCCCATCGTCCGGACTTCCGTTGAAGGCCGTGGACTCGCCACCGTTCAGGCGAACAATGAACGACAGAAATCGGCTGTTCGGACTGAAAATGGCGGGGCCTTGCAGGCGATGCCCGGCCAGGTCGATCTCGACAGGCTCTTGTGTCGATGATTTCAAATCGAGCAGGTTCAGTGTGGAGGACTCGGAATGCCTGGAGCCCCACACTAGCCAGCGACTGTTGCGACTGAAGACCGGGGCAATTCCGAGCTTTCCCTGCTCGAACACAATTGGCTTTGCACCGTTTTGGGGGACGATCAAGACTTGATCTTTTTCGCCATCCGCGTAATAAGCCAGGAATTGGCCATCCGGACTGTAGATCACAGACTGTCGATCCGACTCGTCATTCGAGAACCTTTCAACATTGGCCTGCCCAGATTCCAGGTCAATAAATGATTGGCTGCGTCTTCCTTTCAAGACGAGCTTCGTTCCACTTTGGTTCCAACAGCCCTCCCCCCAAGAATCCACTTCATGCTGGCGCGTGCCAGTGGGTTGTTCCGAGTTGGTCCAGTGAAAGACCTGAACTTTCTCGTAATCAGAAATGTGTGTTGAATAAATATCGCCATCCGACGAAAACGTTGCCCGGTCGACTGCCATGGGTTGCGGTACGGATTTCGTTCGAATCTCCGCCCCCGATGGGCGAAATCGTCTCAGCATTCCAGACCGTAGATACCGATTCTTGTCACTATTTGCGAAGATGACTTCGTTTGCTGATTTCCAGAAGGGGATACGAGAAACAGTGAAGCCTTCTGGCGGATCAAGCTGTTTGGTCTGTTGAAGATTGTCATCGAGGATGTGCCCCCGATCTGTCAAAATCGATTTTCCATCGGGCGACCAGACGGCTGATTGCCAGCTGTTTGTGGGGCTTTCATGAAGGATCTCTCCGGTCGGGGAGTAGAGACGGCAGACCGGTTGCTGGTCTGCTTTATCGCTCGTGCACCAGACAAGGAGCCGCTGGCCATCCATGTTCCAACGCAGGCCGGAACGCTGGTTATAGGCGAGTTTCACGGATGCAAATTGCGTGAGCGCTCCCCCGGCAAGATCCCATTGCACGATTTTCCCATTTCCATACATGAAAGAAACATGCTGACCATCCGGATGAACGCAGGTGCGCCAGGATGACGGGGCAGCCGATGTCATGTTGTACGTGGCCGTATGGCGCCAAGCTTTTGGAAACTGGTACTCATTCGCAGGCAGGTCAATGGAATATTTAACCTCACCACTGGTGGAGAAAACGACTGCCCGACCAGGATTCCAGACGAGCAGTTCGCTGCCATTGGGCAACCAACGAATTTGAGCAGGGCCATGAACATCTGGGCTGCTTCGATGAAGCCGATCTTGATAATGAAATGACGACACAAGCCGTCCAGATAAGTCACGAATTTCGATCCCGGCATGATCTGTTTGGTCAATTGCAGCGAACCGTTGCCCGTCGGGCGAGAATTCGACATGTGTCCACACATTCTCAATCGATCCTGTCACCAATGCGAGGATCTCCTGGGAAGCAATGTCGCGTAGAATCAGTTCTTTTCCGGTTGAATAAATCCAGCGTTTCCCATCCGGCGATACGTCAAAATGAGGTCGCGAAGACGACCATTGATCGTGAATCCCCAAAGTCACACGGTGTAGATGGAGGCCAACGTCAAAGTAGTCACTGAATTTCGCCGGCTGGAGTGCCAAACCAGCGAGACTTTGGTTCGCTGGTTCAGGAGACCAGTCCAACCCCTCGTCCATGTGCCGCACCGGGGTGTCAGTTACGATCGCCGGCGATGTGGTCTTCGGCAAAGCCTGCGTCACCACCAATCGCTTGGTCTCGCCGTCTTTCAAAGTCAACTCGGTTTGCGAGAGTTCGTACTGTCCGCGTTGGTCGCCATCGATGCTGACAATCCAGTGGCCAGCACGAAGTGTTGCTGGCTTGCCTGGTGTTGCTTCGAATTGCATCGGAGACTGTGCGGAGCCCTTGGCAGTCTCTCCCGCCCACGTCGCAATTACTTTGACATCCGGATCATCGCTCTCGATTCGCAGCGTCGATCCGTCGGGACCATTTAGCAGAATCAGCAACGCAGCAAGAGCAGCACCGAGTGGCAGGAGTGCCAGCAGCCACAAACCGGCACGACGCAGCGGTGGCATCGCTGCCGATGCGACTTGCAGTGTCGGTTTATTTGTTGGCAATTCGGTGGGGGTTGCATAAGGACGCAAGATCGCAGCAAACTCAGCGGCGGTTTGCGGCCGCTCATCAGGATTCTTGCTGAGCGCTTTTGCGATGGCGTCGTCCAAGCCTTCGGGCAAGTCGCTGCGTTTTTCGCTCGCGCGGGGGGCTGGCGTTTGCAGCACCGCGATGGCTTTGCTTAATAGGCTCGATCCGGACCCGGTAAACACTGTTTGCCCAGTTAACAAATAGTACAGCGTGGCGGCGAGAGAATACACGTCACTGCGAGCATCAACCTGATTGATGGAAGCGATTTGCTCCGGCGACATGTAATCGGGCGTGCCCAGAATTTGCTGTCCCGCGGTCAGCTGTTCGTCAGTCAGGTTCGATACTGCATCATCAGTTTCGTCAACGGCAAGTCCTGAAATGCGGGAGGTTTGAGCTGTATCCACAATTTTGGCCAGTCCCAAATCTAAAATCCTCACTCGTCCCTGCGAATCCATCATCAAATTGCCGGGTTTGATATCGCGATGCAAAACACCATTCTCGTGCGCATGCTGAATACCGTCGGCCACGTCAGCGATCAGACGGCAAGCTTCATCGACATCGACGTTGCGACCTTCTCGGCGAGCGTCTCGAACAATTTCCGATAGCGACCGACCGTCGATCAGCTCCATCGCCAGATACGGCGTGCCGTCAACCTGCCCAGCGTCGTAGACCGTCAAGATCGACGGGTGATTCAGTTGCCCAATCGCGCGAATTTCTCGCTTAAAACGGCTCATCGCTTGGGCGTCGGTCACACGCTCAGGTGGCAACATCTTCAAAGCTTGTTCACAGCCCAATTCCGCGTGCACGGCCCGATAGACTTGGCCCATTCCTCCAGCGCCAATCCAGCCGGTCAATTCAAACTCGCCAAACTTACGCGTCTCAAATGGCAGGGTTTCCGTGGTATCGTCTTGTGCGACCAATTCCCGCATATGGCTGGGATCACGGAGGGTATCGATCAACGCTTGGCACTGTGAATCGACGACTGTGTGAGACTGGTTTTTCCGATAGGCGTCCAAAAGGTGGTCGATCATTTCGTCCAAACTCATTGTCTCAATCCCCGAAGGTTAGGCATTCCGGTTCCGCAAATGCCATTTTCACTCATGCGCGACGCGTCCTAAAAGAGAAACGGGAGAGCGTTAGGTCGAAAGTTCGTCGTCGTCAAAAAGACCTTCTGCCTCACGCTTGATCCGCTGGGTGACCGTAAAAACACGCTGCCGCACGGTCGTTTCTTTCAACCCAAAGTGCTCGCCGACTTCTTTGGCGGTGCGATTCTGGATTTTGAACATTTCAAAGACCTGCCAAGTCTGCTCGGTAACATCCGCCCGAATCACGTCCAGCGTTCGTGCCATCCAAAGTCCCGCATCGAAAAGCTGCTCCCCATCGGCCGAATCGGCTGCCGATTCACGATCAATGGTCTCGGCCAAATTGGCGATTTGGTCGGCAAAGTCGGATCCACCCTGAGCACGGTTCTTGCCTGCAAATTGCCGGTAATAGTCGGCAATGGCCTGCCCGATAATCATCAGCAACCAAGCCTTCAGCCGATGCCCGTCGGCTGAAGGAGAAAAATTTTCGCGAAAACGAAAAACGCGAATCATCACTTGCTGGACCACGTCTCCCACGTCGGCTTCTTGGATCCCTTTGCGGCGACAAAGTTCAAAAACACAAGGCGTCCAAACGTCCACCAAGTTCTGCCAAGCAGACGAATCGCCATCCAAAACTCGCTCCCAAAGACTGGTCGGCGTGGGATCGTGCTGCCAATCTGCGTAGTGATTGGATTTCGGCGTCGAGCTCATGGAAAGCAAAGAACCCCAATGATGAGTCGTAGTGGATCACGACATCATAATCAATCTTTGCAGGGCCATGTAGGCAGGGAAATCACACGACAATACGACCAAGAATTCCCCCCTTTTGACCGATCGAACTGAAACGCGGTGTCCGTTGCCGAGATCATTTCGTTGGTTCAACGCAACTTCGTGGCCATCGCTACGACCACACGTTTGCTTCGCTGTTCTGAGCGGCGCGTTCGATTTCTTCGCGGCCTGGTCATACATCTTTGCGTTGGTCTTGCTTTCTACTACTCTCCCATTAGCTAAACGCTAACGCGTTAGGTGCGTGGCGAGTGAAATAGAAAGACAGCCCAGAAAACTGCGCGTCGCAGTTCGCTTGCCCTTGAAAGCAGGACAGCGTGCTTGAATCCGTTTCGGCTAGCCACGGCCTCTTCAGCGTGGCAGTATCAGTAAAGCCTGATCGAATCAAAAAACCATTTTGCGATCGGGCTGTCAGCTTGGTCGCGGTCTTGGAGCACAGAGACCACGATAACTTTATTGCCCAAGGTGATCGACTTCGCAGTCAAATGCCGCGGAGCTCCGGCATCCACAAAAGTAATCGTCGCTTCGTGACCATTGCGTCCAGCTAACTTGCAAACGCTCGATTTTTGGATCTCCCCTCGGCTTGATTTGGCCAGCGACTCCACCGTCGTTCGATTTAAATCATTATTCTCGTCCGCGGAAGCCTCTTCTCCCAGATCCAGGATCGTCAACAGTAACTCTGTGTTCCCCTTTTTGATAACCGATCGATAGGACGCGACGGGCCCCTCGCCTTCGATGGCTGGTTGCACAGGACTCATGAACTCAATCGGTGCGGCTGGTGCGTGGTAACGTTGCCAACTCGAGGGTCGACTTGTGGCTGAAAGTGCAGGAAATTTGTCAGATGCCCCCACCTCATGCACAAGGCTGGGATAGAACTCAGCAAGCAAATCCTGCTCAGCCGACGACGCCAAGCTCCAAGCCTGTGCCTTGACGTAGGCATCGAGTTTCGCCTGATGTCGCTTCATTGCTCGTCGATTATCTTTCGCTTGACGGGCGGCAGTTGCACGGCCCGCCGCTTCTCCCATCGAACGGGCATGCGCCCTGATTCCAAAACCAAAACCACCCCGAGTCAAAGGCTCGCGAGCATTTCGCTCTGCCGCCTTCATCAGATACTCTCTGTTATCACGATGCTTTTTTAGTCGTATTGCTTCGGGCAGCGTTGCCGCCTTCTTCAACAAGCGGCGGTAGGTCTGCTGCGCGATCTTCAATCGATCCTGACGAATGCCTTCCGCGGTATTCCGCTGCGGTTCCTCCGCCTTGGCTGGCGATGACGCAGGCAGGCAATCAACGAACAGAAACAACATCGCAACTAAAATCGACGTTTGGAATTTCGAGAATGTAAATTTCATTGGATCAAGTATTGTTGCAGGTGGGACGCTTTCACTGGGTTCAGACCCGACGTCGCGAAGTGAACAAATGGAGGCAGAATCGAATGGATGCAGATGACTCCCTAGCAAATGAGCGCGACGCCAAACGCTCTGTCTTTTGCTAGGTAAAAGTCGGTCGAAAAGTCGGCAAGAGAACTTGCCAACTAGAGCTCTGGCACAGCGGGCGCAACTTCGCCGCTGGCTTGATCAGCGGCACCCGAAAGCGTTGGTGTTGGATCGGTCTCAACAGGCTTTTCGAACTGCCCCAAGAACCGTGTGTGAGATTTGTCGGCATAGAACGTTGCCGATTGGATTTCCGCATTCAGTTCTCCCCTAACACGACGCTCAACAATTTTTAGTTCGATCATCGCGTACACTTTTCGATCCACGTTACCTCTGCGATCTTTACGTGAACTTACGAAGGAACGAGCTTGTTCCTTGTGCATCGGAAGCGTTTTAAAATCCGCATAGTTCTTAATGTACACGCGAATTTTTGCTGGCATGTCGCCACTGTCATAGGTGTATTCGTACCAATAATTGGTTGGCCCCATATTCTGAATTGGGAAACAGTTCTTTTGGAAGTCGTAGTCTCCAAGCGTCATCTGAGCACGAAGATAAAAGACTTGAGTTTCATCGAACTGGTCCACCTTCGCCCGAAACATCGCCAGCGTTTCTTGCCTGCGATCGTCAAGCGTGAATTCGTCGTCTTTGCAGGATTTCCATACCGAAGGACGGTACTTTTTCATGTACCAATCAACATGGTTTTCGAAATCAAAGCTGCCTGCCAGTTTGATCTCGGCCGAGGCCAAGTTGTCCCAGGAAAATTCGTGGGCTTGCACTTTTGCTCTAGCGAACATCGCCACGGTCAATGCCAGTCCTATCACACCGAATCGAGCGCTAGAAACGAACGAACACATGAGAATTCCTCTTAGGAAGAAGTGAGTCTTGATGGACGCGGCAGACACCGATGCCTCACCACACCAAGACAAACGCATCCGCGTTAGCTGCATTCCCAAAAAATGAAAATGAGGAACGCAACGCAGGTAAAGCAGTCGGATTCTGATCAGCGAAGGCCCGGCGATCAGCTTTTTCTTTGCCTCGCGCCGATGTAACAGATTGCTACGTTGTTCGCTTGGTAAAGTGTATTACCCCAAGGATTTCATCACACGTTAAGGGCAGGGCTCATGTTCCGCACGTTGACATTCGCGTTTTTGCTTGTTTCCGCTTCTACCGTTTTCTCGGCCGAGCCGATTAAGTACCAGCAATCGCCCCAAACCAAGCTAGCCACGGTTCAGTTGCCCCCGGCACCCACCGTCGAAGAGCGTTTGGCGGAGTTGGAAACCAAGTTGTCGGCTCAACAACAACAGATCACGCAACTTGAGCAGCAACTTGAGAACCAAGGGCTGGCAATCGAGATGCAGTCGGTGGACGTCGAAAGCGTTGACTCTCGACTCGCGTCCATCGAGCAGGCGATTCAATTCGAAAACGGTGTCCTCATAATCAATGTGCCTGAGATTTTGATGCAAGCCGATGAGCTATCGATTGCTGCTCCGGCGGTAGATATCTCGGGAAATGTCACCGTCGGCGGAATCATTCAGTCGGCGGTCATGATCACCGACAGCGTGATTTCGAAAGCCTACACGCCGGGGGCGGGAAACATTTGGTGAGGCAACGTTGATTTGCAAAAACCGGCGGTTTTCTTTCGGACGTGTGGGACGCGTGGGACGTGTGGGATGTGTGGGACGCGGGGGACGCGGGGGACGCGGGGGACGCAGTGTGCCGATTGGGGACATGAACCTTCTGGAAATGCTAGCGAGTGCTGCAGCACGATTTCGCCTTTCCTGTGTGGTCGATTCGCTTGAAATTGGCCAAAGTAGCATGTCCCCGTTCGCGTCCGGTTCGACACCCATCGCAATGGCGGCCAGGCTATCTTGGCTTCCAGATGACTTTACCTTGCTCGTTGATGTAGACGCCTGTGGATCGGCTGGCAGCGAGGCCGTGCCGAAACGGATTCCAGCTCGAGCCCATTAGCAACCGTGGCCCCAATTTGCCATCCCGCGTCAGGATGCATTCATCCTTCGCGTAACCCGACTGGCCTTCAATGTAATGACGCTTGATGACGATGGCAGGTCCGTTTTCGAAAGTGGCGGAGTTGGTTGCCTCATGGTAGGCAGGACTGATCACCCACTTGCCCTCGGGGTCCATAAAACCGTATGGGTCTTCAAATGGGTCATCGTCTACATTCATGTGAATCAGACCGCCGACGAATCCTGAAAACGATCCGTCGGGCACCTTCCAGGGCATCGGGAACTCGCGCACCAAGTTGCCATCTTTGTCGATCAGCAGCGGTTCGGACTGGTCGTAGGGCTTAACGATGGCCACGCCGGAGTCGAACCAACTGCAACCGCGGTACTGAAGCAGGATGACGAGTTTGCCAGCGGGATTGATGTAGCCCCATCGGCCCTGTTTGCAGACCGCCGCGCGGTCTTCGTAAAACGGTTCGGCGTGTTCGAATTGGGGCTGCACAACCACATTTCCGTCACGGTCGGCGTAGCCCAGTTTTCCGTTCAGACTGATCGCAACTTTGCCTTCAGAAACCCGTCCCCGCGCCACCACGCCCTCGGGCGGATTCCAGCGATCCTTTGGGTCATAGATCACCGGGATACGTCCCCACTGGTCTCTGATGATCCGGTCCCCAATACGTTTACGGAAAACAGAGAATCCCCCAGGTTCAAAATGTTTCCCACATTGGGATAAGGAGGAGGGAACTCTTTGGAGCCTGTCGAGTCAAGAACAATCCAGCGAAACGGACTGGCCAAAATCAGACTTTCCTGTCCAGCGAGTGAACAAAGGCTCCCCATCGATCGAGTCGCGTAGACCTTGGAAAGGTTAAAATTTGTTTCGACCAATTCGTTTCCTCGCGCATCGATCACTCCAACCCCGGTATCAGAATCGATCGGGAAAAACGGCCCTGAATCCGCCGCGACAGGCGGTAGCGGTATGATTTCGGGTTCGGTCGGATGCTTTGATTCCGTCGCGGTATCCTGACCACCTGCCGTCAGTGCAATCGCCGTCGTGGCAAGTAATATCAGACTAAGGCGAGTCATCATTGTTCCGCCTCCTCTTCATTAAAACCCAACCAGATGACCGTCTTGTTTTCGGGTTCACTGCTTTCGACAACTGGCTTCATCACCTCGTAGGCGTCGATAGGATTCGATTCCAACCGCCCTTTGAGTGTTAGAAACGCGTCGCGCAGGCTCGTCACCCAGTACCAAATGCCGTCGGGGCTCCCTTTTCGAAGCGCCCGCGCTGCGCATGAGATAAGTGGCATGGGATTGCCCAGAGATGGATCGGTTAGGATGAGTGAGCTTTCCACCTAGGGGCTCCGCCGGGGGCCTGCAACCACGAAGCTAGGCGTGAACCAGTCGCCAGAATCGGTGCAAGCCCACACCAGAGGCGTCTAACTTCCAAAATCGCGCCCCAGCGGCACAAGCCGGCGAGGGGGCGACTTGCGGTTGCCAAGGGGCGCGAAGGTCGTGTCCCCGCTTCGTCCCGCACGGGGCGATTACGGCTTGGTTGCATCGGCCGTTTCAAGCTGCAGATCGGATTCCAGACGCTTGCATTCCTCCTTTGTCCAGAATCGGTAGTCGCCGAAGTGGTGGACGGCGGACAGTTCGTTCGCAAACAGCGCTTGAATCGGTTCCCGTAGCGGTGCATCGACAGGCATCGCTTTGTACTTGTCTGCCAGATATCGCCGTCCCGAGGGGTTTTGCATTAGTAAATTCAACGGGCGGCGAATCTGTGCCGCATCTCCGTTGATTTTGGCAAACCACCGCTCCATCAAATCGGGCGGGATGGAATCAAACTCTTCCATCAAGATCAATGTCTCGACACAGTTC
>Ga0102932_1000945_pt1 | contig 14982 bp, 12 predicted proteins | sample SalPonR1_C_D2_MG_FD_78212 | JGI IMG/M metagenome (GOLD analysis project Ga0102932, IMG submission 78212) | Salt pond soil microbial communities from South San Francisco under conditions of wetland restoration - Salt Pond MetaG R1_C_D2_MG | ecosystem: Environmental > Aquatic > Marine > Intertidal...
AAAGCGCGATGGTCTGACCGAAGGCACCGAGACCATCGCGCTTTTCGTCGCCATGTGCCTTTTCCCCGCAGCCTTTCCATGGCTGGCGTTCACGTTTGCCGCGCTCTGCGGGATCACGACCCTGACGCGGTGGCTGGCAGGCTGGCGAATGCTGGGCTGACGCTTTCCCGTCTTCTTCTCTTTCCAAATATGCCGGGGGGTTTGGGGGGCTGGCCCCCCAACGGGTCGGACCGCGCAGGCGGGTCGATCAAAGGTCAAACGCGCCCCCTCCACATCTTGCACCACCTCTGCTACACGACACCCAAGACCGGGCCGAGCAGAGGACACCCCATGACCACCCCGAAACCTGTCGTTCTGACCATCCTCGACGGCTGGGGATTGCGCGACGATCCGACCGCGAATGCGCCCAAACTGGCGCAGACGCCAACCATGGATCGCCTGATGGCGAGTTGTCCCCATGCGACGCTGATCACGCACGGGCCCGATGTGGGGCTGCCGCGCGGGCAAATGGGCAATTCCGAGGTCGGACACACCAATATCGGCGCGGGGCGCGTGGTTGCGATGGATCTGGGCCAGATCGATCTCGCGATCGAGGATGGCAGCTTCTTCGAGAACACCGCGATCCGCGACTTTGCCAGGACGGTCAAGGACGCCGGGGGTCGGGCGCACCTCATGGGCCTTGTCTCCGATGGTGGGGTGCACGGCCATATCAGCCACATCAAGGCGGCGGTAAAGATGCTCACCGACCAGGGCGTGGACGTGGTGCTGCACGCGATCACCGACGGGCGCGACGTGGCGCCGACCTCGGCCAAGGGGTTCATCGCCGATCTGAGCGACAGCCTGCCGGATAATGCAACCATCGGCACCGTCATCGGGCGCTATTTCGCGATGGACCGCGATACCCGCTGGGACCGGGTGGAGCGCGCCTACAACGCGATGACGCTCGCAAAGGGCACACCAGCCGATAGCGCGCTGCACGCGGTCGAAGACGCTTATGCCAAAAACCAGAACGACGAATTCATCGAACCCTGCGTCATCGGCGATTACAGCGGTCTGAACAGGGGCGACGGGGTCTTTTGCCTCAATTTCCGCGCCGACCGGGCGCGCGAAATCCTTGCGGCGATCGGCGATCCCGATTTTCATGGGTTCGTCCGGGACAAGCCGGAGCTGTCCGGACTTCTGGGCATGGTGGATTATTCCCGGTCGCACAGTGCCTACATGACCACGGCCTATCCCAAGCAGGAAATCCGCAACACGCTCGGGGAATGGGTCGCCAGACATGGGCGCACCCAGTACCGTTTGGCCGAGACCGAGAAGTATCCGCACGTGACCTTCTTTCTCAATGGCGGGCAGGAAACCCCCGAAGAGGGCGAGGACCGCTTCATGCCCAAGAGCCCGAACGTGGCGACATACGACATGCAGCCCGAGATGTCGGCGGATGAAGTGACAGCGAAATTCGTCGCTGCGGTCGAGGCGGGCTATGACCTGATCGTCACCAATTACGCCAATCCCGACATGGTCGGACATACCGGAGATCTGGACGCGGCTATCAAGGCCTGCGAGGCGGTGGATGCCGGCTTGGGCAAGGTTCTGGCCGCCGTCGGAAAGGCCGGAGGCGCGATGATCGTGACGGCCGATCACGGCAATTGCGAAACCATGGTCGATCCCGACACCGGCGGGCCGCACACGGCGCACACGACCAATCTCGTTCCCGTGGTGCTGTTCGGTGGACCCGAGGGCGCCACGCTCGCCGATGGCCGTCTGGCCGATCTCGCGCCGACGCTGCTCGCTCTGATGGGGCTGCCCCAGCCGGACGAGATGACCGGGCAGAGCCTGATCCGCACATGAGGCTTGTGGCGTTTCTTCTTTTGTCGATCGGCGCTCCGCTGGCGGCCCAGACGCCTGCCGAGGCGGCGCGCGCTGCGATGGCGCAGCTGGAAGAGGCCACGGTCAAGCTCGACGCGGCGGAGTCGGCGCGCGACCGGGTGCGTGCCCTGACCGAAGCGGTCAAGGCGTTCGAAACCGGGCTGGCGGCGATGCGCGACGGGTTGCGGGCGGCGTCCATTCGCGAAACCGAACTGCGCCGCACCCTTGATGCCCGCGATGGCGAGGTGACGCGGCTGCTGGCGGCGCTGTCGGCGCTGGGTGGAACGGCCGGGCCGCAAAGCTTCGTGCATCCCGATGGCCCCATCGGCGCGGCGCGGGCCGGTCTCTTGATGGCCTCGGTGACACCTGCCCTGTCCGACGCGGCGGCAGGGCTGCGCGCCGATGTCGAGGAGGCCACGGCGCTGCGCCAGTTGCAGCAGGACGCCGCCAACACGCTGCAGGCCGGGCTGGCCGATATCCAGACCGCCCGTACTGCCCTGAGCCAGGCGATGGCCGACCGCACCGATCTGCCGCTCAAGTTCACCGAAGACCCGGTCCGGACCGCGATCCTGATCGGTGCGACGGAAACGCTCGATGGGTTTGCCGCCGGTCTGAGTCAGATTTCCGAAGACGAGGCCGATCTCGATCTGCCCTCGGCGCGGAACCGCAAGGGCGCGCTGCCCCTGCCCGTGGCGGGCGAAATCCTGCGCCGCGCGGGTGAGACCGACGCGGCGGGGATCACCCGGCCCGGTGTCCTGATCGCCACGCGCCCGCGTGCGCTTGTCACGACACCCACCGCCGCGACGATCCGCTACAGGGGGCCGCTTCTGGATTACGGGCTGGTCAGCATCCTTGAACCCGAACCGGATATTCTCTTTGTCTTTGCGGGTCTCGACACGGTATTCGGAGAAACCGGCCAGGTCCTGCCCGAAGGCAGCCCTGTCGGTTTGATGGGTGGACCCAAAGGTGTACCCGACGATATTCAATCACCTTCCGGTGAAAGGGCTGGCGAAGCGCTGTCCGAAACGCTCTATATAGAAGTCAGATTTGGCGACATGCCAGAGAACCCCCTTGGGTGGTTCACAGAGGATAAGGGAACAACCGAATGAAAAAACTCGTCATGGCGGCCATCGGTGGCACACTTGCCGGCATCGTGGCCACGACCCAGTTCGTCGGCCCGCTGGTCGCGCAGGAAAGCGCCCGCACGACGAATGTCTACGAACAGCTCGATCTGTTCGGCGACATCTTCGAACGCATCCGCGCGCAATATGTCGAAGAGGTTGACGAAGGCGACCTGATCGAGGCGGCCATCGACGGCATGCTGACCTCGCTCGACCCGCATTCCAGCTATCTGTCGCCCGACGATGCCGCCGACATGCGCGTGCAGACGCGCGGAGAGTTCGGCGGCCTGGGGATCGAGGTCACGCAGGAAGAGGGGTTCGTCAAGGTTGTCTCGCCGATCGACGGCACGCCGGCCGATTCCGCAGGCATCGAGGCTGGCGACTTCATCACCCATGTCGATGGCGAATCCGTTCTGGGTCTGACCCTTGACGATGCTGTCGACCTGATGCGCGGCCCGGTCGGGTCCGAGATCATCATCACCGTGGTACGCGAAGGCGAGGCCGAACCGTTCGACGTGTCGATCATCCGGGACACGATCACCCTGACCGCCGTGCGCACCCGGCTTCAGGGCGACACGGTTGTCCTTCGGGTGACCACGTTCAACGACCAGACCTTTGCCAACCTCGAAGAAGGTCTTGCAGAACAGGTCGAGGCGGCAGGCGGCATGGAAAATGTCGAAGGCATCGTGCTTGACCTGCGCAACAACCCGGGCGGTCTGCTCAACCAGGCGATCCGCGTCAGCGACGCATTCCTCGAAGAGGGAGAGATTGTCAGCACCCGTGGCCGTCAGCCCGAGGATGGCGACCGCTACAATGCCACGCCGGGCGACCTTGCCGATGGCAAGCCGATCGTCGTTCTGATCAATGGCGGTTCTGCCTCGGCCTCCGAGATCGTCGCCGGTGCGTTGCAGGATCATCGCCGCGCCATCGTCGTCGGCACCAAGTCCTTCGGCAAGGGGTCGGTCCAGACGGTCATGCCTCTGCGCGGCGACGGCGCGATGCGTCTGACGACGGCGCGGTATTACACGCCATCGGGACGGTCGATCCAGGCGCTGGGCGTGTCTCCCGATATCGTTGTCGCGCAGCCCCGCCGCCCCGAGGCCACGGAAGACGAAGAAGAGGAATCGAACGTCTTCAATCGCTCCGAAGCCGACCTGCGCGGTAGCCTCAACAATGACAGCCTGAGCGAGGACGAGGTCCAGCAGATCGAAGACGACCGCGCCAAGGCCGAAGCCGCTGCCGCGCTGCGCGAAGAGGATTACCAGCTGGCCTATGCCATCGACATCCTCAAGGGCCTGACCGCGCTTCAGCCGTCGAGAGACTAGGACCACCACGTGGCGCGGGGTTTGTCCCGCGCCGCGATTTCGCAAAGGCCCCCGAATGACTCCCGAAGAGATCGCCCGCCTGCCATACCGTCCCTGCGTCGGGGTCATGCTGCTGAACCGTGAGAACAACGTCTTTGTCGGGCAGCGCATCGACAACCCCGGCCCGGCCTGGCAGATGCCCCAGGGAGGCGTCGACAAAGGCGAAAACCCCCGCGATGCCGCGTTGCGCGAATTGTGGGAGGAAACCGGCGTCACGTCGAACCTCGTGCGGATCGAGGCGGAAACCAAGGACTGGATTCCCTACGACCTGCCGCCCGACCTTGTCGGAAAACTCTGGAAAGGCCGCTACCGGGGGCAGGAACAGAAATGGTTCCTGATGCGGTTCAAGGGCACCGACGACCAGGTGAACATCGCGACCGAACATCAGGAATTCAGCCGCTGGAAATGGATGCAGCCGGACCAGATCATCAACAACATCGTGCCGTTCAAACGCCATGTCTACGACCGCGTTCTGGCGGCTTTCAGGGACCATCTGTGATGCGGCTTGCGGTGGCCCTGGCCGTGGCCGTCGCGCTGGCGCAACCGGCCTTGGCGCTCAGCTGCATGGCGCCCGACATCGCCCGTGACTATGCAAGCGCTGCCCAGTCCGATGACCGCTACATCATCGTCAAGGGCGACCTCTTTCTGGATGAAACCGCGTTGCCGGATCGGGTGGGCCAAAGCCAGACCTCCCGGCACGACAGCCGTGACATTGCCGGGTGGCTTGCCGGACATTCGCTGACCCGCGACGGCTTTGCCAAGCCCTTCGAGCGGGACGTGATCCTGCGCGTGTCCTGCGTCGGACCGTGGTGCGGGGGCACCGTCAAAGGCGAACACCTGGCGTTTCTCAAACAGGAGGATCAGCACTGGGTGATGCAGATCGCCCCGTGCCCCGGCATGACCTATGCCGACCCGACGCAGGAGCTTGAAGAAACCGTTCTGGCCTGCATCCGTGGCGAGACCTGCACCAGAGACTGAGCTGACGCGTGAGGGTCAGTCGACCCGGATCGCCACGTTCTGCGCCACGAAGTCGGCCTGCCCGAACACGTTCAGAAATGCGACATCCGCCGCATCTGCGCCGACACCGATGCGCGCGATCGTGTCCGTCGGGGCCATCCCTGTCGGATCGACCAGGTGCCATGTTCCGTCAAGAAACACCTCTGCAACGGCGTGGAAATCCGGCGGGGTCACGCCGGGGGCGTAAACGCTTGCGAACCGCGCGGGCAGGGTCGCGGCACGGGCCAGCGTCACCATGACATGGGCATAATCCCGGCAGATGCCCTGCCGCTGCACGAAACTGTCGAGCGCGGTGGTCTGCGCATTGCTCACGCCCGGCACATAGCTGAAGGCGTTACTGATCCAGTCCCGCATCGCGACGACCTTTGCCCCGCCCTCCAGGTGCCCGAACTCGGCCGCTGCAAAGGTCTGGAATTCGTCCGAGGGGCAATAGCGCGATGGCATCAGATAGCGCACCGTATCGCCCGGCAGCAAATGCGGCGGCACGGCGTCCAGCGCGGTCAGGTCCGGCACCGGACGGTCAAGCGCGACCCGCGCGGTATAGTCACAGCGGAACAGCCCGTCCGCCCGCAGCCATATGCGTTCGCCCAGCCCTTCGTCGGCGGCGACGCGGGCGACATGGGAAACCTCCGAGAAGTCGATATTCGCCTCCAGCAGGGTCTGATCGGCAAGGTCCGCCGCTTCGATCTGCAAGAGAAGATCGGTCGGGGCGGACAGCTGGTATTGCAGGTGCACGTCGATGTTCAGGATCACGATGGGCCTCCTATGCCGATCCGTGGCATGTAGGCTGCGCCGGTGCCCGGTGCAATCGGCCTAACCGTCGAAATCCGGATTGTGCCGGATGAACGGGCCGTGACTTGGCCGGTCCGGCCGCAACCGCCCGGTTTCGTCGAAATCGCTGTCGGCGTTGAACGGCCACCGGGGGCGGGTGTCGAAATCCGCCATCACGCGTGCTTGGTCGTCAAGCACCTTGCGCAGCCGTTCTGTCAGGCGCTCTTTCGCGGCGCCCTTGTGATAGCCGTGCACACCATGCGCGATCACCGGCTCGAGCACGTCGAACCCGAGGTAGCGCAGCGTGTAGGCGGTGGGCCACAGCAGCAGTCTGATATCGCCTTCCTTGCCGTCATGGGCGCTTTCGTTGGCGTCCGACCCGGTGGTAACGCAACACAGGACGGTCTTGCCCCGGAACAACCCTGAATCGAACCGGTGGCTCGTGTCATGCAGCGCGCCATGCTGAAAGGCCCGGTCGAACCAGCCTTTCAGGATCGCAGGCGGCGCGAACCACCACATCGGGAAATGCAGCACGATCCGGTCCGCCTGGCGTATCTTGTCGATCTCGCGTTGTACCTCGTTCGGGGTCGTCCCGGCCTCCGCGGCCTGCTCCTGCGCCTTGAGAGGGTCGAACGGCGTGTCTTCGAGCCAGTCCGGGTAATGCCCGGCGCGTTCTGCCGCGTCGAACCCCATCTGGCACAGGTCCGACCGCAGCACGGTATCGCCCTGCGCCAGGGCCGCGGCTTCGGTCGCGTCCGACCACGCGCCGTTGAAGGACCGCCGCTCGGGATGCGCCAGTACGATGAGGGTTGTCGGCATGGTGAACTCCGCCAGTTGCAAGGGGCGGGTCTGGTCCGCGCCCCCTGCCAGCTTAGCGCAGTTTCTTCAGGATGTTCAAAGAGGCATACCCGTCCGGAATGTCCCCGATCGAGGTCTGGAACAACCGCACCGCGTTGATGGTCAGCGGCCCGACCTTGCCGTCGATCTTCTGGGTGTCGAACCCCTTGGCCGTCAGCAGGCGCTGCATCTCCTTGCGTTCGTCAAAGCTCAGCGCGCGGTCTTCGCGGGGCCAGGCCGACTGGATCGGTGCGCCGCCGCTGATCCGGTCGCTGAGATGACCCACCCCGATCACGTAGGCGTCGGCGGTGTTGTAGGTTTCGATCACGTCGAAATTCTTGAAGATCAGGAACGCGGCTCCCTGTGCTCCGGCGGGAAGCAGGACCGAGGCCGACCCGTGATCACGCACCGCCGCGCCATCGAGCCCCCGCACGCCAATCTCTGCCCAGTCCGACGGCATCTTCCTGATCTTTCGGTTTGCCTGCGTGTAGTCGAACCCCTCGGGCAGCTGCACTTCGATCCCCCAGGGCGCGCCCTTGATCCAGCCATTCTTCGCCAGGTAATTCGCGGTCGAGGCCAGCGCATCGGCCGGGTTGTCCGACCAGATATCGCGCTTGCCATCGCCGTCGAAATCCACCGCAAGCGATTGGTAGGAGGACGGGATGAACTGGGTGTGTCCCATCGCGCCGGCCCAGCTTCCGGTGAAATCGGCAGGCGCGACATCGCCGCTTTGCAGGATCCGCAGGGCGTCGACCAACTGCGCCTCGAAAAAGGCGCCGCGCCGCCCGTCAAAGGCCAGCGTCGCCAAAGACCCGATCACCGGGTTGGTGCCGCGGAAGGTGCCGTAGGCCGATTCCAGGCCCCAGATCGCGACAACCACGTCCTTGTCCACGCCGTAGCGCGCCTCGATCCGGTCGAGCAGGGCCGCGTGCTGGCGCAGCGCCGCCTTGCCGTTGCTGACCCGCGCATCCGAAGCCGCACTGTCAAGGTAACCCCAGATCGTCTTGGTGAATTCCGACTGGTTGCGGTCGCGACGGATCACATCGGCATCATATCGCGCCCCGGCAAAGGCCCGGTCGAACACCTCTGGCGCGATCCCGGCGCGCAAGGCCCGGTCGCGGAACCCCGTGACCCAGCTTTCAAACCCCGCCTGCGTTGCCGCCGAGACAAATGTCACGGGTTCTGCCGCCGCCGCCGGTCGGGTTTCGGGGCGCAGCGAATTTCGTGGCGCGACGACCGAGACCAGAGACACCGCGCTGCGGCTGACCGCCGGGGCATCCTGGCCCCGTGTCATGGGCCTGAGAGAGTGTTCCACGGGACCGGCGCTCGCCAGTGTCCCGGCAAGAGCCAATCCCGAAGCGATGATCCGAATATACATACCGATGTTCCCGCTGCTCGTGTCCGTTTGCCGGACTTTGCGGAATGCTACCCCGAATGCCGCCATTTGCGAAGCAGTCAAACGACACCAAGCGATGACTTGCCGCCGGCCTTCGGTTCTTCAACCGTTCCGCCGCTGCCGCGTGACCTTGCGCTTGGTCTTGGCGTCTTTCTTCTTTCCCTTGGCGACCTTGCGTCTCGGCCCACCCTTGCCCTTGGGTCGGCTGCCCCGCCCCATGCGTCCCTTGCCGGACCCGCCGGGCAGTTCCTCGTTTTCCAGCGTCAGCAGTTCAAGAGCGATCCCGCCAGTGACCGGTGCCGCCTCGACCAGCTTGACTGTGACCCGTTGGCCAAGGCTGATCAGCGTGCCGGTGTCCGACCCCATCAGCGTGGCGGCATCGGCGTCGAAGTGGAAATACTCGTTGCCCAGCGACCGGATCGGGATCAGCCCATCCGCTCCGGTCTCGTCCAGCTTCACGAACACTCCAAAGCGGGCAATGCCGCTGATGCGCCCGCCGAATTCGGCCCCGATGCGGTCCGACAGGAAGGCCGCCAGATAGCGGTCGGTCGTGTCGCGTTCGGCCATCATCGACCGGCGTTCGGTGTCGCTGATATGCTGGGCGGTCGCCTCCAGACGCTCGATGTCCTCGGGCGACAATCCGTCCTTGCCCCAGCCATGCGCGGTGATCAGCGCGCGGTGCACGATCAGGTCGGAATAGCGCCGGATCGGCGAGGTGAAATGCGCGTAATTCTTGAGCGCGAGGCCGAAATGGCCAAAGTTCTCGGGGTTGTAATACGCCTGGGTCATCGACCGCAGCGTGGCGAGATTGATCAGTTCCGCCTCGTCCGACCCGGCGGCATCGTTCAGCAGGCGGTTGAGCTGTGCGGTCTTGAGAACCTGCCCCTTGGCCAGCGTCAGCCCGGCGGCTTCGGCGGTTTCGCGCAGGGATTCGAGCTTTTCGGGCGGCGGTTCCTCGTGCACCCGGAACAGAAGCGGCGTGCGCTTGGCGATCAGGGTTTCGGCGGCGCAGACATTGGCCAGCACCATGAATTCCTCGATCAGCTTGTGCGCATCCAGCCGGTCGGCAAAGTTGACCGATTGCACGGTGCCGTCATCGGCCAGGACGATCTTGCGCTCAGGCAGGTCGAGGTTGAGCGGCTGACGCCGGTTGCGCGCTTCGGCCAGGGCCCGGTAGGCGGCGTAAAGCGGGCGTATCACGTCGTCCATCAAGGGCGCCGCCTTGTCGTTCGGAGTGCCGTCCATCGCGTCTTGCACGGTGCGGTAATCGAGCGATGCCACCGATCGCATCAGACCCCGCTGAAAGCTGTGGCTGATCTTTTCGCCATGCGCGTCGACCACCATGCGCACGGCCATGCAAGCGCGCGGCACCCCTTCGTGCAGCGAACACAGATCGCCCGACAGCCGGTCTGGCAGCATCGGCACCACGCGGTCGGGAAAATAGCTGGAATTGCCGCGCTTGCGGGCCTCCTGGTCAAGTGCCGAACCCGGCGTCACGTAATGCGACACGTCGGCGATGGCGACCCAGATCACGTGTCCGCCCGCGTTCCTGGGGTCATCGTCGGGATATGCAAGGCAGGCATCGTCGCGGTCACGCGCATCCACCGGGTCGATGGTGATCAGCGGCATGTCCCGCATGTCGGTCCGGCCCGTGAGGCCCGCGGGTTTCATCGCGTCCGCCTCGGCGATCACGTCGTCCGGAAAGCTGTCGGGAATGCCGTGCTGGTGAATCGCGATCAGCGACACCGCACGCGGCGCGCTCGGGTCGCCCAGCCGTTCCACGATGCGCGCGCGCGGCAGGCCCATGCGGCCTGCCGGTCCGGCCTGTTCCGCCTCGACCAGTTCACCATCCCTGGCGCCGCCTGTTGCGTCGGGTGCCACCGTCCATTCCTTGTCCGATCCCTTGTCGATCGGCTTGATCCGCCCGCCTTCCGAGGTCTTGGCAAAGATGCCCACCACCTTGCGTGGGTTCGATCCGATGCGACGGATCAGGCGGGCCTCGTAATTGTGATCCTCTTCGTGGACCACCTGAAGCCGCGCAAGGATCCGGTCGCCTTCGCCCAGCGCCGGGTCCGAGGCGCGGGGGATCACGAGGATGATCGGCTCGACCCCTTCGCCATGCCATTCCAGCGCGCGCGCGAACAGGTCGCCATCCGGGGTCGGTGCCTTGACCTGCAACACGCTGACAGGGGGCAGGCGATCCGGGTCGCGATAGGTCTTCTTGCGCTTTTCAAGATGACCTTCGGCTTCCAGCTCCTTGAGCAGGCGTTTCAGGTCGATCCGCGCAGCACCCTTGATGCCAAACGCCTTGGCGATGTCGCGTTTCGCGGTGAGGGTCGGGTTGGCGGCGATCCAGTCGAGGATGTCCACCTTGGTCGGCAATTTGCTCATGCGACTCAGGTAGCACGCGCATGGCGGCGCGTCATGGCGAAAGTCGCATCACCGGGGGACGTGCCGCTCCATCATCCGGTGGTCGATCCCGGCATCGTCGAACACATCGCCATAGGCCGTGAAGCCAAGCTTTTCATAGAACCCCAACGCGTCGATCTGCGCGCCAAGGGCGGCGCGGGTGATGCCCGGCATGTCCCGCAGGATGGTCAGTGCCTCGCGGATCAGCGCCGCCCCGAGACCGGTGCCGCGCGCCTGTTTCAAGACGCAGACCCGACCGATCTTGCCGGTCTCGCCCATCGGGACGATCCGCGCCGCGCCGACGGGTGCGCCCGCCACCGTGGCAAGCAGGTGGATCGCATCGGCGTCAAGGGCGTCGCGTTCGAGCTCCACAGGCACGTTCTGTTCCTCGACAAACACGGTATAGCGCAGGGCAAGGCAGTCGGTCGGGTCCGCGACCCGCGAAATCGTGACCGTCATTGCGCGAAATAGTCCTTGAGGATGCGGGTGTAGATCGCCTTGAGCTGGTGGATCTGATCGACCGAAACCCGTTCGTCGACCGCGTGCATGGTCTGGCCGACAAGGCCGAATTCCACCACCGGGCAATGGTTCTTGACGAAGCGCGCGTCCGACGTGCCGCCACTGGTCGACAGGGCCGGTGTCACGCCGGTTTCCGCCTCCACCGCCTTGGCGACCAGATCCGACAGCCGCCCCGGCGGGGTCAGGAACGCCTCGCCCGAGATCTTGATCTTCACGTCCGTCCGGGTGCCGAATTCGACATCCACCTTGGCCGCCTCGTCACGCAGCCAGTAGGACAGGCCTTCGCCGGTGTGGATGTCGTTGAACCGGATGTTGATGCAGGCGCGCGTTTCGGCGGGGATCACGTTGGTTGCCGCATTTCCGGTGTCGATGGTCACCACCGCCAGCGTCGAGGCGTCGAAATGGTCGGTGCCCTGATCCAGCTCGTGCGAGGCCAGCCGGTCCATCAGCCGGGCCATCGCCGGCATCGGGTTCAGCGCCCGGTGCGGATAGGCGGAATGGCCCTGCTGGCCGGTCACGGTGAACCAGGCGTTCATCGACCCGCGCCGCCCGATCTTGATCATCTCGCCCATGTGGTCGGGGCAGGTGGGTTCGCCGACCAGACAGACATCCATCTTTTCGCCGTGGGTTTCCATCCAGTCCAGAAGCGCCATCGTGCCGTCGATCGCATCACCTTCCTCGTCGCCGGTGATGGTCAGGATCACCGCGCCTTCGGGAGGCGTGTCGCGCACGAAATCCACCGCCGCGGCGGCAAAGGCGGCAACACCGGATTTCATGTCGGTCGAACCGCGCCCGTACATCATGCCGTCGCTGATCTCGGCGCCGAAGGGCGGCATCGACCAATCGTCCGGATTGCCCAGCGGGACCACGTCGGTGTGTCCGTTGAAGCCGAAGGTCCGCGCGTGGTCCTTGTCGCCCCAGCGGGCAAAGAGGTTCGACACGCCGCCCCGATCGACGCGGGTGCAGGTAAACCCCGCGGTTTCCAGCAGGTCTTGCAGCAGCGCCAGCGCGCCACCTTCCTCGGGCGTGACAGAGGGGCAGCGCACCAGCGCGGCGGTGAGATCGACAGGATCGGTCTTTGGCATGGGCAGGGTCTCTTTATCGGCGTTTCGCCTTGGCTACCGCCAAGTGAAGCCAGAGGCAAATGTGGCGAAAAGGACGCAATTGGGTGAGGGCCATGCGCAGCCGCTGCCACGCCAAGGATGACAGTGGACTTCCAGCCATGTTAACCTCTTATTAACAAAAATAAATGGCTTGAGGCAGAGCAGCGACCGGTCGGCGGCGCGATACGGTGAACACATCGGTCGCGCGTTTCTCGCTTCCGGTATGTGCCTTGCGCCGATCGAGGCAGGACATGGCGAGCGCAGCGGAGCTGACATACAACACAGGGGCCAATGCCACGGCAATGGCCAACGCGATCTTTGGCAACGGCGTGACCGTCGTCAGCGCAAGCTATACTGGCGACAACAGGTCTTCGGCGATCTACAGCAACGGGGATGCGCTGGCACCGGGCGCGACACCGGGGGATACCGGCGTCATCCTGTCGACCGGGCGCGCCACCGATTTCACGCGTTCCCCGGGGCCGTGGTGGTCGGGCGGCGACGACCCCAACACCAGCCAATCCACCAGCACCAATTCAAGCGGTCCGAACAACGTCTCGGATTTCAACGCCGCAGCCGGAACCAGCACATTCGACGCGTCCTTTCTCGATGTCGATTTCATCCCGGATGCCGACACGATGACGATGCGCTTCGTGTTCTCATCCGAGGAGTACCCCGAGTTCACCAACTCCGTGTACCAGGATTTCGTCGGCGTCTGGGTAAACGGGGTTCAGGTCGATATCGTCCCGGGCAACGGCGACGTCGATCCCGCCAACCTGAACGACGAGGACAATTCGAACCTGTTTCTCGACAACGCGGGCGACAATTACAACACCGAGATGGACGGTCTGACGGTCACCCTGACCCTGACCATGCAGGTTGTCCCCGGAGAGGTGAATTCGATCCGCATCGGGATCGCGGACGTCGTCGACAACAGTTACGATTCCAACCTGCTCATCGCGGGGGATTCGATCCAGACCGATCTGGTGGCCATGACCGATACGGTCAGCATGTATACCGACCGGACCAAGACGCTCGATGTTCTGGACAACGACATCAACAACACCGGCACCGCGCTGACCATCACCCATATCAACGGCATCGCCGTCGGCGTCGGCGACAGCGTGACCCTGAATACCGGACAGGTGGTGACGCTCAACGCCGATGGCACCTTGTCCGTCACGTCGGATTCGGACTTCGAGACGGTCAACTTCACCTATGACGTCGAAAGCGCCAGTGGCGAGATCGACACCGGGTTCGTCACCGTCGCCACGGTGCCCTGCTTTGTCGCGGGCACCATGATCCGGACCGACACCGGGCAGTCTCGCGTCGAAGACCTGCGCTCCGGCGATCTGGTCTGGACGCTGGACCACGGCCTTCAGCCCTTGCGCTGGATCGGCCAGCGGACCGTCGCCGCCATCGGAGCCTTCGCGCCGGTGCGCGTCGCGGCCGGAACCTTTGGCGATCATGCCAACCTGATGCTGTCGCCGCAGCACCGCATCCTAGTCTGCGATCCGCTTGCCGACCTGGTGTTCGGCACGCCCGAGGTTCTCATCGCCGCCAAGCATCTGGTCAACGGACGCAGCGTCCAGACCGTCGAAGGCGGCAGCGTGACCTATGTGCACCTGCTGTTCGATCAGCACGAAATCGTCATGGCGAACGGGCTGGCGGTCGAAAGCTTCCTGCCGGGCCCGCAGACCGTCGACGCCTTCGAAGACGAGATCGTCGAGGAAATCGCCGGATTGTTCCCCGATCTCGACCTGCAGACCGGCGAAGGCTATGGCAGCGCGGCGCGGCAGATCCTGAAAAAGCACGAAGCCCGCATGTTGCTCGGGGCGGCTGCATGAGCTGGTTCGCGCTGCTGGATCGTCAGACGCGGACACCCTGGCTGCGCGACGATGTCGAGGACATCCTGCAACACCGGCCCCGCGCCTGCGTGCCGCGCGGGTCGATCGTCCTGGAGACCCAGCTGTCGCCGGATGCTCGGCCGCAGACCCTGATCGCGTACAAGCGCAGCGGCGAAACCGGGGCCAGCTTTTCGCTGATGTCGACACCGCATGGCAGCGTGGTGCTGGTCCTCGCGCAGGGTGACAACGTGGTCCACGAAGTGATCGAGCGCGGCCGCGAGGCGCGCACCGACACGCTTCAGGTCACGATCAGCTGGGATGTCGGCAAACGCATCGGCCGCATGGTGGTCGCGCGGCCGGAAACAGAACACGTGCTGATCCGCCATTTCAACATGACCCATACGCCGCTTCTCGGTGATCTGGTGGCGCTGGCGCGTCCGCAGGGCCTGACCGAGATCGACCCCGACGTGATCTTCGTCGCTCTATCGACGGAAATCGAGCCGGTGGGACCGATGCCCACGCTGTCGCCCTCGGTGCCGGTCGAGACCGCGCAGGGGCTGCGCCTTGCCACGACACTGAGGCAGGGCGACGTCGTGCGCTCTGCCAACGGGCGGCTTGTTCCGGTCCTGCACGCCATCAAGCGCGAGGTGCCCAGTCTGGGGTCGTTCCGTCCCGTCCGTCTGCGCGCGCCCTATTTCGGGCTGACGCAGGACGTGATCGTGTCGCGCCACCAGC
>Ga0102932_1000951_pt1 | contig 14959 bp, 10 predicted proteins | sample SalPonR1_C_D2_MG_FD_78212 | JGI IMG/M metagenome (GOLD analysis project Ga0102932, IMG submission 78212) | Salt pond soil microbial communities from South San Francisco under conditions of wetland restoration - Salt Pond MetaG R1_C_D2_MG | ecosystem: Environmental > Aquatic > Marine > Intertidal...
GCGAGAAAAACCTCGACTGGACTCCTGTTGAGGAGCGATAAAATCCTTTGAAAAAAAGCGGATTTTAAAAAATCAAAACCCGGCCGATCTGTAATCATCCGGGTTTTTTTATGTTCAGTTTTTATTTCTCTTGTTAGCGGTTTTACCTCTCTCCTGATTTTTCCTCTTTCTATCATTATTGATGATCTCCCCGGCTTAAAAATTTTTACTTTATCAGTGTTACACTCCTGGTTTGCTGCAGGCCCGATGCGATCATTCTGATCATATAAACGCCGCTCGACAGATTTGATCCATCAAACCGAACCGTATGATTTCCGGCGGGCATAACATCATCCACAAGGGTTATCACATTACGGCCGAGCATATCAAAAACCTGAATTTTCACAGGTGATACAGCTCCCATCTTGAATGGAATAACCGTTGAAGGGTTAAATGGGTTGGGATATGCCTGGTTCAGCCGAAATGAAAATGGGTTGGTTCCGGGTTCAACAGATGTTGTTACATCTCCCCAGTTAAGTAAAATCCTGCCATCAACAGAAAGTTCATCATTCACCTGTTTAAAAGTATCACCAAAGAGTGAACCATATTGAAGTATCATTTCGAGGAGATTATTATCATCATAATTATAATCCTCTGAATAGTTAAATATCATACTATCCGTTCCCTCATCCATCATTTCGTCTGCGGAATAGAGGCTAAAATTAACCGGGTTACCGTTTTCCGCATATCCTAATATGTACTCTGCAAAGACAACCCAGTCTTCTAAAACCTGGTCGTAATTTTGCAATATAATGGAGTTTGCCGTGGTTGCACCATTTTTCAGGTTTGAAGACTCATCTGTGATCTGGCGCTCTACAGCAATCCAGCTCTCTTCCGGGGCGTCCCATTCGTATGACACGAAGTCCGGGAGTATCTCCAGTATTAGAAACGACCTGCCATCTTCGATAAAATCAATATACTTAACCAGTGTATCATATAGCTCTGTAAGTGTAATATTGGAGTAAATATACTGTTCATAATTCTGCCAGTTTCCGAGAGTTTCATCGTACATCTGCGTAATCTCTATGATATTACCACCGGATTCCTCATAAAAATACCGGATATAAGGTTTCCACTGACCATTCATCCAAACATCGTCAACTACTTCAGAAAGGAGCCCGTTTTCTATAATGACTGTTGACCTGTCTTCGCTAATCCAGGCCTCTTCAACAGAATCCCACACCTGGTATTCTATTTCCTGGAGAAATCTCTTTCCCGCAACCTCTTGATAGGAATACAACGTTCTTTTCTGTGAAATCGGCACGTTTTCAGAAATTCTCTGCATTGTAAATGACGTTATTATATTATTCTCATAGGTATATAAAAATTTGGTTCCTAACTCCCAGCCGTCACCGGGCTGCGATAAAAAATATTCAAGCCTCTCAGTTCGGTTTCCGGCTTCATAAATATTTTCTACCCTCAAATAGGGCGTCCATTCACCTTCATTTAAAACCTGGCTTTCAATTTCATTTAGCTGAAAGTTCTGATTTAATGATTTTAATGAGGTATGCTGATTAGATCCCAAATCGAGAAATTTCAATGCTTTTACAAGCGGATGTTCTGGCAGAACAGGCGATGTTGTTGGTATGCTGCTCTGTGCAAAAGAAGACGACAACACGATAGAGAAGAGCAACACTACTGAAAGTAATAGTGTTTTCATAGTCAGTTTTTCTAAGGTTAGAATTAATGTAAGGCGACAAATCCCTTGTATAGATCACCTCAAACAATCGGCCACTCATTTGAAAGAGGAGAATATACTATTAAGAAGGCTTTGAATTACCCATCTGTCGATTGTTTTTCCGGCTGATGGGCGTCCCTGACCCGTCAGTGCGCACATACAGTGTGCAGACGGGCATTCATTCAAAGCTCTCTTCAAATATATTTTACGCAGATTTTAAAGTATATAAAACAAAAACTTAAACTATTTTTTATCCTGATTATTTAGCACCCTTCTGTCCGACGGGTATCAACAATTGAAAAGATTTTCCAGCCCTCTTCTGTCTGCATCAGGTTCATGGTATTCACACCACAGTGGCTGAATTCCCCATTATAGTAGAAGTTGTAGTCCATCCATGCTGTCGACAGGTTACCATCCATATGAACTGTTAGCGATGTAAGCTGCTCGTCTAGTGAACCTGCCTCAGATTGAGCTACGCTATTTTTAAAAGCCTCTATTTCTGTCTGACGAAGCATCATCTTCCCTTCCTCAGAAACAACCACAGTATGCAGGGTTGCATCGTTTGCAAGATAGGCTTCCATTGCTGAGCTGTCTGAGTCGCGCATTGCGTTGAAAAAACTTAAAACCACCTCTTCTACTGCTGTTTCATTTGGCACTGCTGAGCCTGACTGAGCCGGCGATAACTGAATAAACATGATGAAAATCAGAATGAGGGCGAGTAAACTTTTCATATTCATATGGCTTGAAACGTTTTTGATTTTCAGGAAGATATGTGTTCAGGCTTCAACCTTCCACTACATATAAAGTGATAAACTTTCAGCAATAAAAAAGCCCCTGGTTGATATCAATCAGGGGCTTATGAATCAAGCTCGGGTATAAATCACAACAAATTTAAAATACATCCTCAACCGGAGTGTATTCCATATCGAACGCATCGGCCACATCTTGGTAGACGATTTCACCATTTGCGATGTTTAGTCCCTTCAGGAGTTCCGGGTCTGCCTTTAACGCTTTTTCCCAGCCATGGTTTGCAAGCTGTACCGCATAGGGAAGCGTTACATTGGTAAGCCCAAGTGTGGACGTGTAAGGCACAGCACCAGGCATGTTAGCCACACAGTAGTGAACAATATCATCAACCACGTAAACAGGTTTATCATGCGTGGTGGGCTTCGATGTTTCGAAGCATCCGCCCTGGTCAATTGCCACATCCACAACTACACTTCCGGGCTTCATCAGGGAGAGCATCTCTTTTGTGACAAGGTGAGGTGCCTTGGCGCCGGGTTTGAGCACACCGCCAATCACAAGATCTACATCCGGCAGCATATCACGGATATTAGCTTCGCTGGAGAACATCGTTGTCACATTTTTAGGCATTACATCATCCAGGTAGCGAAGTCTCGGAATATTAATATCGAGAATCGTGGTTCTGGCTCCCATACCCGCTGCGATTTTCGCGGCGTTCACGCCTACAATTCCGCCGCCCAGTACCGCAACATTTGCAGCAGGCACACCGGGAATCCCCCCCATCAGTACACCACGGCCGCCCATCGGCTTCTCAAGGTATTTAGCCCCTTCCTGAGCCGACATTCGTCCGGCAACTTCACTCATTGGGATCAATAACGGCAGAGTGCGATCAGATTTTTCAACCGTCTCATATGCGATGGCAATACACTTCGACTCAATCACCGCTTCCGTGAGTTCACGACTTGCCGCAAAATGAAGATATGTAAACAGGATTTGCCCCTCACGCATACGTGAGTATTCAGGCTTGATAGGCTCTTTAACCTTCATAACCATTTCTGATTCTTCCCACAGCTTCTCAACATCGTCGGTAATTTCAGCACCGGCATCTTTATATGCCTGGTCAGGAAATCCGCTACCCTCACCGGCACCTTTTTCAACCAGCACCCTGTGGCCGTTACGCTTGAACTGCAGTACACCACCCGGCAGCAGAGAAACCCTGTTTTCGTGAGTCTTAATTTCCTTCGGAACTCCAATAATCATATCGTAAAATCTAAGAGTGTTAATCCATTTAATTGTCGGGGCGAAAGGTAGAAATTTTTATGGTATATAACAGCCCTGTTTGACGATTTATAATTTTCATAACGGCTGACCTGCACCAATATGAAAGCGCTTTTCCTGTTAACAAAGAGAGCATAGGCCTGTTATAAGAGCGATCCGGAATTGAGCAGTGCAATGCTATTAAGCAGACTTAAAAATGAGGCCGCATAATTAAACGAAATCAGCAGCAGTTCCCCGGGGCAGCGGATAATTACTTAAATACAACGCCTTCTTATCAACCGAGATGAACAGATATACTGTCTTGTAGTCAACGCTCACCAGTCAGTAAAAAAATATCTTATGCTTTTTCAGATCATTCACTTCGCCCTGAAAACACAGGGCTTCATCTCCGGGGTAGCAATTGTATTAGGGTGTAGATGGGCGGCGTGGGTTTAGAAAATGATGTTCTATTTTGATTCGTTGCCACGCCGCTGCATTACTAATTAAAGGCTCTGTCATTCTGCCTGTCTCTTGGGTGAATCCAACGGTGTCTTTCCGTTTGATTTAAAATTTGTAAACGTGAAAAATTATTTACCAGAGTTAAAACTCAACTATTTACCCGACATTATGAGTTTGACATGTTACCAGTAACCCCAATGGTCTACGAGTTTGAAGACCGCAGAAGATGTATTAACCGCCTTAGTTACCAGAGCTGTCTTTTAAAGATTTAATTTTATCGACACCGCTCTCTGTCAGAGAGATATGCCCGTAGAGGACAGGACCGCCGATGGATTCGATGACGATAAGTTTAAGGTCGGCTAAATATTGGAATAGGTGTCGAATTTCAACCCGGTCCATAGTGAGATTTTGTGCAAGTTTTTCCACTGATACTTTCTTGCCTGGAGTAAATTCTGCCTCGCGACCAACCGCTAAAAGAATTTTTTCACATCGTCTGTTAAAATCTGATCCAATCAGCATATAAAATAGAAGTTTGATAGAGCCCAATGTTCAAATCAAACCTTACCCCGCTGTTAAGCCTTCATTATGATAGTGTTAACAGTTACTCTTATTTTGGGGTCAATTCGCCTATAAAATTGGAAAATGATGTGCAGAAAGCTACTTTTACACGGTCTTCTTCCGGCATAGATTAAATCCGGGTATACCTAACAAATCACGACGGACACATTAAACCCACATGATTTCCAAAGAGATACTTTCAAAAATCAAAAAACTTGAAATCCAGACAAAAGGGTTAGTCAACAATTTGTTTGGCGGGGAGTACCAGTCGGCCTTTAAAGGACGAGGCATGGAATTTTCTGAAGTAAGAGCCTATACCTTCGGTGATGATGTGCGTCTGATTGACTGGAACGTGACGGCGAGAAATAGTGAGCCATATATTAAGATTTTTGAGGAAGAGCGTGAGCAAACTCTCATGCTCTGCGTGGATATTTCACCAAGCGGATTTTTTGGCAGCCACAGCCAAACAAAAATGGAGCTTTCCATTGAGGTATGTGCCGTTATCGCTTTCAGCGCTATCAAGAATGGCGATAAAGTAGGCATGGTTTTGTTCAGCGACAAAATAGAAAAGGTGATTCCGCCCAAGAAAGGCCGAACACATGTGCTACGGCTTATCCGTGAACTTTATGTTACCCGGCCTCAAGGTCAGAAAACTGACATAGGTGAAGCTCTCTCTTACCTCAACAGGCTGCTTAACCGCCGTTCAATAGTTGTTCTCGCATCCGACTTTCAGGATGAACGCTTTCACAAGCAGCATAGAATTACCAACCGCAAACACGATCTGGTAAATGTTGTTGTAAACGATCAGTTTGAGGACGAGCTGCCTGATGCAGGACTGATTACTTTGAAAGATGCAGAGACGGGTACTCAAAAACTTGTAGACACGTCAAGCAGAAAAGTCAGACTTGCCTATAAGAAACGCCGGCTTGAACAAGAGCACCGGCTGAAAGAATATTTCAGAAAGAATAAAATGGATTCTGTAAACCTAAAAACAAACGAATCTTATGTGAAGCCGCTAATAAATTTTTTCCAGCGGCGGATACACAGACGGTAGATTCCTGCCTGCTTTTAACTTCCGGTTTAAGGAGCCGTCTGTTCTGTTTTATTTACATTTTCAATGCCGGCTACTTTTTCTATCAGCTGAAGATTATCAAGCAATCCGCGATATCGGTTAATCGTACGATCAAGTTCAGGCATTAGCGACTCATCAAGCGACTCTGATGCAGGGAGATCTGCAGTAACGGAATTAATTGGCCGGTCGTTGACATACATGCGATAGCAGAGATGCGGACCCGTTGCGAGCCCGGTTTGACCTACATAGCCAATAACCTGTCCCTGCTCCACCTGTACCCCTTTACGAATACCGGGAGCAAATCCATGCAGGTGCAGGTACGCCGTTCGGTAAGAGCCGTTATGACGAATTTGAACAATATTTCCATTCCCGCCTCGTCGCTGCGCTTCAGTTACAATACCATCACCGACAGCAAGAATAGGCGTGCCTGTAGGGGCTGCGTAATCTGTTCCGTAGTGCGGTCTTCTTTCTCTTAAAATGGGATGGAACCGGCTGCGCGAAAAACTTGAACTGATTCTCTGGCTATATCGAAACGGGGCTTTTAATAGTTCTTTCTCGAGACTGTTTCCATTTTCGTCAAAATACCCGCGACGTTCGTCACTATTCAGAAAAAATGCGCGGTGTGTCTGCCCGCGATGCTGAAACTCAGCTGCTTTTACATCACCAATGCCTACAAACTCATCCCCTGCGTAGCGCTCCTCGTAAATAACCTTGAAATGGTCGCCACTACGAAGCGAAAAAAAGTCGACCTGCCATGCAAAAACAGCCGCCAATTCAGCACCGAGATAGGGAGAGTGCCCTTGTCCCACAATTGACTCATAGAGTGAACTGCGAATGACACCGGACGCTTCTTTGGTGACAAAACGAACAGGAATTTCACCATTTTTGATGTTAAATCCATCACGCCAGTCTACCGTAACATACCGCGTCAATTCCGGATGCCAGACAAAAGACACCGGCTTATCATCCTTAAAGTACACCCGGTATAGCTGCCCAGGAACCATTCGACTCAGATTTGCAACACCTTTTGACTCCTGTTGCATCCGGTAGATATCCTGTGGAGAAATGTCGTATCGACGCAATATGATGTAAAGGCTCTCATTTCTCTTTACTTCATGCTCCTCGTAGCGATACATATCTTTTTTATATCCATACCGATCCTTCGCTGGCATGGGTTCAATCTCATTAACAGTCTCGAGAGTAATCGGTAAAGGCTCGCTTTGAGTTTGTAAGGCGCTAACATACGACGTACTAACGACGTAGCACACAAGGGCAATAACGGCCACACCAATTCCAATGAGTATTAGTGGATTTCGGGTTTGCATTGGCATTCCTAAAAGCAGTATTTTTTTGATAACACAGTTTGGTTATAATAGGATTTTATTGACGGTAATCATAAAAGAAAATTGATTTGAAAATGACTCAATATTCGATTATTGACCGCGTTTGAATCCTATATGCGTCCTACACATTAAATTATATATGAAATATTTCGCATAATCATGGTGAAACATATCCGCATTAATCTTATAAACAGTTACCGATTCCCATTTAATTCCACGATATTTGGTTGATATCAATTTTTCAATTTATAACCGCTTCGATTCCGAATACCCCCATTTTGAAAGTTAACACCTCATTTCGCTCTCTCACGGGTTTGCTCAGTAAGTCCGCCTCCTTTCTGTTTGTTACTTGTTTGATTTGTATATCAGCCGGTCCGGTTGCCTTGCTTGCACAACAGATTCATACCATTGTTGATGTTGACTCAGTGCGCGTGGGAGATACAATTAATCTCTCTGTTGTTCTTGAAGGTAACTATTCGCTTTTAGAGTACCCTGATGCCGAGGCCTTTTCCGAAGACCTTGAAGTTCAGAACCAGCAGCGATTCCAGGTTACTGCCAATAAAGACAGTATTGCTTACACCCTTCAGTATTTTGGTGTGGAGGATGTTGTTTTGGAGCCTCTGGAATTCAAGCTTTCAACCACCGACGGCGATACCACGCTCCGTACAAGCAGGGTACCCCTATTTTTTAAAACGACGCTTGCCTCACAGGAAGAAGAGCTGCGGCCTTTGAAACCCATTTTTGATTTTGCCCGGGCGTTCTGGCCCTATATACTCGGCGGGGTCATCCTTGTACTGTTAGGCATAGCAATAGCCAAATATCTTAAAGAACGGACACAAGAGGATACGTTTATGCCTGAATCGTTTCAGAATCAGCCGTTCATCAACCCGCTGGATCAGCTGGAAAAAGATATCGTGTCTCTTCAGTCGGGCACCACGCCGGCCAACCGCGAGGAGTTCGAGGAATTTTATGTGCGGCTTGCTGATTCTATCAGACTGTACCTGAAGCGCGTATACGATTTCCCGGCCCTTGAAATGACCACCCGCGAGATTATAACGGAACTTCGCCGTGATCGTGCTTCCGCCGAACTGATAAGGGATGTAAAAAAGGTTCTGAATGATGCCGACATGGTGAAATTCGCCAAATTCAACCCTGCCTCAGACCAGGTATCTGAAGCCATTCGGACAGGTTTGGATTTCCTTGAGACGGCCCGGTCAGTTGATACAGAACGAGTAGAATATCTCGAATTTCAACATAATGAAAAGCAGGAATCACTCCAACAAATGCACAATAAAGAGCAACAAAAACTCAGGGAGGAGTTTGAACCGTGAGCTGGGCAAATCCTGACTATTTCTGGTTACTTGCGGCCCTGCCTTTTTATCTGGGGTTTGTGCTGTGGAAACATTTTTCCGGTAACCGCGCTTCTATCGCGTTTTCCTCGACATCCATTCTGGATGATCTGCCCGGAAACTACCGGGCAAAACTTGTGTGGCTGACCCCGCTGTTTTATGCAGGTGCATTCGCCCTCTTTGTCACAGCCCTTGCGCGACCTCAGCTGCAAAACACAACTGTTGAGCAGTATGTGGAGGGGATTGACATCATGATGAGCATCGATATTTCGACCTCTATGAGGGCAGAAGATCTCGACCCCAACCGGCTGATAGCTGCAAAACAGATTGTTGCTGATTTTATCGGACAGCGGAACAACGACCGGATCGGGATAGGAGTGTTTGCCCGCGAGAGTTTTACGGTCGTCCCTCCTACTATTGATCACGATCTTGCAATAGAAATGCTCGAAACAGTCGATATGGGCATGGTCCGTGACGGGACAGCTATTGGCGTGGGACTGGCGACGGCCCTGAATCGCCTGCGCGACAGCGAGGCCGAGAGTCGCGTTATTATTTTGCTCACAGACGGCATGAACAACGCGGGGGAAATTGATCCGCTGACAGCCGGTGAACTGGCCGCATCTTATGGAATAAAAGTATATACAATGGGTGTTGGGTCTCGGGGAACAGCCCCCTACCCCGTCGACGACCCGGTTTTTGGCCGCCGATACCAGAACGTTTCAGTTGATATCGATGAGGAGATGCTTCAGGAAATTGCCCAAATGACGGGTGGGCGATACTTCAGGGCAACCACTACGGAAGAGCTTAGCGAGATATATAATGAAATTGACGAGCTCGAAACTACAGAAATCGAAGAAATTCTCTACAGGGACTACGAAGACCTATATGCACCCTGGCTCTTTTCAGGAATTATCTGCCTGCTGTTTGGTTTTGTTAACGAGCGCTGGATTACCGGCTCTTCTCTGTTTGAACGATAATGATATTCACGATAGCTGCACTGCTGTTACCAGGTTGGTTTTATGATTGAACATATTCAACACGCTTTACAAAACGAGATTGATTTAGGTGAGATAAAAGAGGTGCTGGGTAAAAGGCACAACGTAAAGCTCAGGCAATTTACCGGTTCCCTGCCTGCATTTCTCTGCCACAATCTCAGTCCGGAGTTCGACACCATGCTCGTACTCACAGAAGACCATGAGCGTTCTGCAGCCGTGGCTTCCGATATTGAACAGATGGGAGCAGACGGCGTATACCTTTTTCCTCCGACAAGGCGAAAACCATACGATCAGCAGAAGATTGTTGACACATCAACGATGGTACAGCGATCTGAAGTGCTCGAAAAAATACAGGATGGCAGTGCCAAAATTGTAGTAGCGCCGATAGAGGCAATTTTTGAGAAACTTGTGCCGCCTGAGCAGTTTTCAAGCGCATCCCTGATGATTGAAAAAGGGATGGAGCTATCTCCCGATAAACTTTCTGAAATGCTTACAGACCAGGGATACACAACCGAACGGTTTGTTGGCACACCCGGTGAATTTGCCATACGCGGGGGCATTTTTGATATCTTTCCTTTTTCGGGCGAATACCCCCTCCGGATCGAGTTTTTTGGCGATGAAGTAGATACTATCCGGGAATTTGATCCTGACTCACAGCGATCAATTGCCTTTTTAAAGCATGCACGTATTGTGCCTAATGCTGCTTTTACGACTGATGAATCAAAAGAGAGCCTGATCTCATATATGCCGGAACAGTCACTAATGGTGCTGGAGAAAGCGGACCTTTTCGCAGATATGATCGCGGAGTTCCTCGAAGAGGCGGAGAAACGTTTTACTGATCTTGATGGAAGTGACAGCTTCGAAGGAACCATCAACCCGCCTGATACGGAGTTTCTCACATTAAATGAATGGGAGCAGGCAGTTGACAACTTTCCTGTTTTAACGACCGGCAGTTTAAACAATTCTGTGGATGCCGACCTTACAGTGGAAATTAACAGTTCTCCCCATCCATCCTTCAATGGCAGCTTTAAAATTCTGCGGCGGTTTATTGAAGAACAGTCTGCCGGGGGGATACGAACATTTATTCTTTGTGATCACGAAAATCAAAGGGAGCGGTTTGAGGAGCTTCTTGGTGAACCAAACAGCGGCTTTCAATATGTATTGGCTGTTCAGTCGCTTCATGAAGGGTTTATTCTGCCCGGGCAGCAACTCGCTGTATTAACCGACCATGAAATATTCGACCGCTATCACCGCCCGAAAGTGAAGCGTAAGCAGGTCAGAGGCGGCATATCCATGAAGGAACTGAAAGACCTGAATGTGGGCGACTATGTGGTTCATGTGGATTACGGTATCGCCACGTTTGCAGGTTTTAAGAAAATAAACGTCAGAAAAACAGTTCAGGAAGCAGCCGTTCTGCGCTATAAAAACGACAGTATTCTTTATGTGAACGTATCGAGCCTGCATAAGCTGCAAAAATATTCAGGTAAAGAGGGGAAACAACCCCGGATTACGACACTTGGGTCGGGCGAATGGGCGCGTAAAAAAGCCACGACGCGCAAAAAAGTGAAAGATATTGCACGGGAGCTGATACAGCTCTACGCCAAACGAAAAGCCATGGAAGCCTACTCTTTTTCGGAAGACAACTCCTGGCAGACGGAAATGGAAGCGCGGTTTGAATATGAAGAGACGCCCGACCAGATGGATGCCATCCGGGCAGTAAAACAGGATATGGAATCTACCCAGCCCATGGACCGGCTTGTTTGCGGTGATGTGGGCTTTGGCAAGACGGAGGTTGCCATCCGAGCCGCATTCAAAGCTGTGATGGATCAGAAACAGGTAGCTGTACTCGTTCCCACCACTATTCTGGCTGATCAGCACGCGAAAACGTTCCAGAAACGGATGAAGGATTTCCCCGTTGTTGTGGAATCCCTGTCACGTTTCCGCACCGCCGCCGAGCAAAAACAGATCGTTAAGGATCTCGATGCCGGAAAGGTTGATATTCTGATCGGAACTCACCGCATTGTCTCCAAAGACGTAAATTTTAAAGAGCTCGGCCTGATGGTTATTGATGAGGAGCAGCGATTTGGCGTTTCCGTGAAAGAGAAGCTCAAACGGTTCCGGGCCTCTGTTGACGTGATGACCATGACGGCAACTCCCATCCCCAGAACCCTTCAGTTCTCGTTGATGGGTGCCCGCGACCTGAGTATAATCAACACGCCGCCCCCCAACCGGCAGCCGGTCTATACCGAAATTCACAGTATGGACCCTGAGCTTATCCGCGAAGCCATTCTCCAGGAAGTTACACGCGGAGGCCAGGTCTTTTTTATCAACAACCGGGTGAAAAATATTAATGAGATCACGGAAATGATCCGTGAACTGGTGCCCAACATCAGAATACGGTCTGCTCACGGCCAGATGAAACCATCGAGCCTGGAGAAGATTATTCACGATTTTTATCATCATAAATTTGACGTGCTGGTCTCCACCAACATTGTGGAAAACGGCATTGATATTGCCAACGCCAACACAATTATTATCAATAACGCCAACCATTTTGGGTTATCGGAGCTGCATCAGCTTCGGGGGCGCGTGGGCCGGTCGAACCGGAAGGCGTACTGCTACCTGATAACCCCTCCGATCCGGAACTTATCTGCTGATGCCAGAAAACGACTGACGGCTCTTGAAGAACATTCTGATCTCGGATCAGGATTTAATATCGCCATGCGGGATCTTGACATTCGCGGTGCAGGAGATATTCTTGGCGCCGAACAGAGTGGCTTTATTACGGACATCGGCTTTGAGATGTACACAAAAATACTTGATGATGCTGTACGAGAGCTCAAGGAGACTGAATTCAGCTCTATGTTCTCAAGCGAGCCGAAGCCGGTTGATCTGCCGGACACACAGGTAGAATTTGACCACTCGGCCTACATCGAAAATACATATGTATCGGATAACGTGGAGCGGCTGAACCTCTACAGAAAGCTTAGTGAAGCAAACGAATCGTCCGTCATTGACGACTGGGAAGAAGAGGTGAAAGATCGGTTTGGCCCAATGCCGGAAAGCACAGTATTTTTGCTGCTTGCCACACGGCTCAAAGTAGAAGCATCCAGACGGCTCATCAAAAAAGTAACAGCCCGGGCGGGCCGTATGTGGCTCCAGCTGCCTAAAAACAGCTCCAAAACGGGAGAGCACCTCTATGGCGATGGATTTTTCCAGGTATTGCTGAAGGACATTGAGGAGAAAAAAGAGAATAAATTTGAAGTAATACAGAAAAAAGATGCCGTCCGGCTGGTGATACATGACATCGAAGACAGCAACGAGGCACTTGATTTCCTGACAAACCTCCCGGAGTTTGCCGGGCAGCAGGATAAGGTTGCGGTATGATCATTGATGTTCAAAAGGCAGCTGAGATCTTACGCAGCGAAGATGTGGTTGCCCTTCCAACTGAAACAGTTTACGGACTTGCCGCTGATGCATCAAGTATTATTGCTCTCAAGAAAGTTTTTGACCTCAAACAGCGCCCTGCCGATAATCCGCTGATTGTTCATGTTGCCGGTATAAGCCAGGCCCACACCATGGCTGACACCGGAACAAACGATTTTTTGCTTCTCGCTAATGAATTCTGGCCGGGACCGCTCACCCTTGTATTACCCAAAAAACCAGGGGTGCTCGATATAATTACTGCCGGTCTTGAAACGGTAGCAATCCGCATGCCCGATCACCCCAAAACTCTCGCCGTCATTGAAAAATCAGGGCCTGTTGCAGCCCCTAGCGCAAATCGCTCAGGCAAACCCAGCCCCACCCGTCCCGAACATGTTCTGGATGATTTTGGTGACGATCTGCCCGTGGTCGACGGCGGTACTTGTTCAGTCGGGCTTGAAAGTACCGTGCTTGATCTGTCAGGGAGTACCCCCGCCATTCTCCGTCCCGGCAAAATAACGGCTGATGAGATTGAGGAGATTATTGGTAAAAAAGTTTCGGCGGAAGCTGCCGGTAACGACCAGAGACGACGCAGCCCCGGAACCCGCTATTCTCATTATAAGCCAAGTGCTTCTGTTAACTGGATATCCCCAACATCAAGTCAGACGCACCGGCCCGGCACACTTTACATCTACCATACACATACACCGACTGATACCGGTAACAACGTCATATTATTTGAAGGCGATTATTTAGAGTTCGCAAAGTCTCTTTATGATCTCTATCGCACAGCAGACAAAAAAAAGTATAAATATATTTTGATTGAACCTCTGCCGGATGCTACCCTCTCCCCAATTATACCAGCCCTCCTCAACCGCATACAACGATCTGTTTCTAATTGACTTAGAAGAATAACAGTTCGACGCTGATCTTTTTTTCATTCAATAAGAAACGAATTAAACATTTTAGCATGTTATAATCCCCACTGAAATGAATCTGTTCATTACATATTCAATCAGAATCTTTAACCCCACAAATATTTGACATAATGAACTCAATAATAAAACGACTAAGTCTATTCGTTTTTCTACCACTACTTGCAGCGTTTCTAATAACTGCCTGCAGTGATGATGACAACCCGACTGCCGATGATCCCGATCAGGAGCTGAATATTGTTGAAACCGCTGAAGATGCCGGCGGTTTTACCACACTTCTGTCAGTAGCTTCCGATCTCGGGCTCGCAGAAACACTTCGAAATGAAGAGCTGACAGTTTTTGCTCCAACCGACCAAGCCTTTGGTAAGTTACCGGCAGGTCTACTTGAAGACCTGACTGACGAGCAGCTCACAGAGATAATCTTGTACCATCTCCTTGAGGGTACAGTAGAATCAACACAGATTGCTTCACAGCAGGATGCTGTAACTGAACAAGGTGAACGTATTTTACTTCAAAGCAATGCTGATGGCGTAACAGTAAATGGCAGGTCATCTGTTGTATCGGCTGATATAGAAGCCAGCAATGGCGTAATCCACGCCGTTGATGAAGTACTGCTGCCCGCTGCTTACCGTGAACCGGGAATTATTGAGACAGCTGAAGAAGCCGGTAACTTCTGTATTCTTTTAGGAGCTATTGAAGATGCGGGACTCACAACGACACTTCAGTTTCTCGGCCCTTTCACCGTATTTGCACCTTCAGATGCAGCATTTCAGGAGCTTGGTATTGAAACTGTTGAGTCACTTACTGATGAGCAGCTTAACAGCGTGCTAACCTATCACGTACTGGACGGTGAAGTACCCTCCTCCGCCCTTCAGCCCACTCAAACCGTGGCCGCACTTAATGGTGAGAATTTATTCATTACTCTCGAGAATGATGAAGTGATAGTAAATGGCACCGGCAGTGTTACATCAGCAGATATAAATACTGAGAACGGTGTAATTCACGCTGTAAATCAGGTTCTCCTGCCAGATGCATTCGGTAATGTTGTTGATAATGCAGTAAAACGATACGAATTAACAACGCTTGTTGATTTGGTAACAGAGCAAA
>Ga0102932_1000962_pt1 | contig 14909 bp, 9 predicted proteins | sample SalPonR1_C_D2_MG_FD_78212 | JGI IMG/M metagenome (GOLD analysis project Ga0102932, IMG submission 78212) | Salt pond soil microbial communities from South San Francisco under conditions of wetland restoration - Salt Pond MetaG R1_C_D2_MG | ecosystem: Environmental > Aquatic > Marine > Intertidal...
CAGCATGTAGCCCGGCGTGAAATCCTCGACGTAGGGCCTGAGGGACATCTCCCGGTCTTGCGGGCGCAGCCGCGGCGTCACCTGCCGATTGGCGGTTTCATCCAGGTGGTTGATGAGCCGGCAGGCGAAGCGCTCGATGAGGTCCGCACGCAGGGTCCAGGAGGCATTGATGTACCCGAACACGGAGACCATGTTCGGCACGCCCGAGTACATCATGCCCCGGTAGGTCACGGTCTCGGCGAAGTCCACCGGTTGGCCGTCGACGGCGAACCGCACGCCGCCCAGGACGACGAGGTCCAGGCCGGTGGCGGTGATGATGATGTCCGCCTCGATCTCCTCGCCGGATGCGAGACGGATGCCGGTTTCGGTGAATAGTTCAACGTGGTCGGTGACCACGGACGCTTTGCCGGAACGCAGGGCGCGGAAGAGGTCGCTGTTCGGCACCAGGCACAGGCGCTGATCCCAGGGGTCGTAATCCGGCGTGAAATGCTTCTCCACGTCGAAGTCGTCGCCGAGCTCGTCGCGCACCCATTTCAGCAGCTGGCGTTTCACCTTCTCCGGGGCCTTGCGGGTGCGGCCGTAGAACCAGCGCTGCAGGCCGATGTTCTTCCAGCGGGTGAGCGCGTAGGCCGCGCGGCCCGGCAGCACCTTGCGCAGGAAGTTCGCGATCGCATCCCGGTCCGGGCGGGAGACCACGTAGGTTGGGGAGCGCTGCAGCATCACCACGTGGCCGGCGTCCTCCGCCATGGCGGGCACCAGCGTCATTGCGGTGGCGCCGGAGCCGATGACAACGACGCGCTTGCCGGCGTAGTCGAGGTCTTCGGGCCAGTCCTGGGGATGCACGATCTCGCCGCCGAAGTGCTCGCGGCCCGGGAAGTCGGGCGTATAGCCGCGCTCGTAGCTGAAGTAACCGGAACACATCATCAGGAAGTTGCCGCGTACAGCGACCGACTCGCCGGTATCGGTCCTCTCGGCCTCGATCGTCCAGGCGGCATCCGCACTAGACCAGGCCGCCTTCGTCACCCGATGCCCGTAGCGTATGTGTGAGTCGATGTCGTGCTCGGCGGCCGTCTCGCGGATGTAGTCGAGGATGGCGGCTCCGTCCGCGATGGCCTTCTCTGCCCGCCAGGGTTTGAAGTCGTAGCCGAGGGTGTGCATGTCGCTGTCCGAACGTATGCCGGGGTAGCGGAACAGGTCCCAGGTGCCGCCCATGCGCTCGCGTCCTTCCAGGATGAGGTAACGCTTGCCGGGGCATTCCCGTTCCAGGTGGGCGGCGGCGCCGATGCCGGAGAGACCGGCCCCGACGATGATGACGTCGTAGTATTCCGTATTCACGCTGGCATCAACCCCCTCTGGCTGCTTGCTCATCCGCCGGGTCCGGCCCGTTACCGGGGTTCATGGTAACGCCACTCTCGCCGCCGCGCTTTTTCACGACCCGTGCCAGCAGGACCAGGAATACACCGAGCGCGAGCGAGGAGATCACCAGCAGCGCGATCAGTCCGCCGGTGTAGACGCCGTGCAGCCGGGAGGCGGGGACCAGACCCGCCGCCGTCGTGCCGACCGCCGCCAGCACAGTGCCGAGCAGCGTCATCATGGCCGTCGGGAAAAACGGGATGCGGCGCGGGTAGCCGCGCAGTCTGAGTCCCCTGCCGATCGAGGCCATCAGGACCAGGAATACGAGGCAGTACACGGAGGCCGCCGCGGCGGAGGCGCGATAGGCGGCGGCCGGCGCGAAGCCGAGCCCCGCGAGCCAGAGCGGCAGCAGCGCCAGGAACAACGTACCCAGACTGGCTCCGATCATCCACGACAGCGACCAGATGTCGCGCGGATGCCAGCCGTGCGGGCCCGTGGCGCGGATCGCCACGATCAGTCCCGAGAAGCCCGCGAGCGCGACGGCGATCTCGGCGAGTGAGAGCAGGAATTCGGCGGGATCGATCATGGTTTCATTTACCGATACAGAAATTCGAGAAGATGCGGCCCAGCAGATCGTCGCTGGTGAATTCGCCGGTGATCCGGCCCAGCGCCATCTGCGCCTGGCGGAGTTCTTCCGCCATCAGTTCGCCGGCGCGGCGGGTCTCCAGGTGTTCCCGTCCGGCATCGAAGCGGGCCCGCGCTTCGGCCAGCGCTTCGAGGTGACGGCGGCGGGCGGAGAGAGCGCCCTCGCCGAAGTCCGTCGTGCCGGCCAGTGCGCGCAGCCGGCCGCGCAGGGCATCGAGACCGGCACCGGTCTTCGCCGAGATATTCAATGCGCCGTCCTCCGTCGCACCGGCCGTCTCTGCGCTCAGATCCACCTTGTTGAGAACGACCGTGTGACCGAGGTCGGCCGGCAGCTCGCCGAGCAACTCGTCCACCACGGCCTGACGCGGTGCCGACTCGTCCGCGGCATCGAGCAACAGCAGCGCGTGATCGGCCGTGGCCAGGGTGGCCCGGGCCCGGCGGATGCCCTCCGCCTCTATCCGGTCGGCGTCGGCGCGCAGCCCAGCCGTGTCGGTGAGGTGCACGGCCAGGCCGTCGATGACCACCGTCTCGCGCAGAAGATCGCGGGTGGTGCCGGGGATGTCGGTGACGATGGCGGTCTCGGTGCCGGCGAGGGCGTTCAGCAGGCTCGACTTGCCGGCATTCGGGCGGCCGGCGATGACCACGGTGATGCCGTCGGCGAGCAGGCGCCCCTGCTCCGCCCGTGCCGTGAGTTCGTCGAAGGCCGCTGCCACGCCCTGCACCCGATCGGCCAGCGCGCGATCGGACAGGAAGTCGATCTCCTCCTCGGGGAAATCGATGGCCGCCTCCACGTACATGCGCAGCTGGGTCAGCAGCTCGGTCAGCTGGTGCACGGCGGCGGAGAACTCGCCCTCCAGCGAACGCAAGGCGGCGCGGGCCGCCTGGGCCGAGCCGCTGGCGATGAGATCCGCGATGGCCTCGGCCTGCGCGAGGTCCAGCCGGTCGTTCAGGAAGGCCCGGCGGGAGAACTCGCCGGGCTCGGCGAGGCGGGCGCCGAGTTCCATGCATCGCTCGATGGCGAGCTGCATCACCACCGGCCCGCCGTGACCCTGGAATTCGAACACGTGTTCGCCGGTGAACGAATGGGGCGCGGCGAAGACCAGCAGCAGGCCGTGATCGATGGGCGCACCGTCGGCGCCGGCCAGGCGGACGAGGCGGGCCTTGCGCGCCGGCGGCACCACGCCGAACAGGGTCTGCACCATCTGCGGCACGCCGGGACCGGACACCCGCACGATGCCGACGCCGCCGCGGCCGGGCGGTGTCGCGAGCGCGACAATGGTGTCATCCTCGGGGGTCACGGAGAACTCTGGCCTCGCATCGGACTGGCACTGAAGGAAGGAACGACGGCATGAAAACCCGCAGCGTGAAATTCCGCAACGACGACGGCGATACTCTCACCGGCCTCATCGACGAGCCCGCCGGGCGGCCCCGCGCGTGGGCGCTGTTCGCGCATTGCTTCACCTGCACCAAGAACGCGAAGGCGGCGGTGAACATCGCCCGGGTGATGGCCGACCACGGCTACGCCGTCCTGCGCTTCGATTTTACCGGGCTGGGCCAGAGCGAGGGGGATTTCGCGGAAACGAATTTCTCCAGCAACGTCTCGGATCTGCTGGCCGCGGTGCGCTACCTGGGCGAGGAACACGAAAGCCCCCAGCTGTTGGTCGGCCACAGCCTGGGAGGCACCGCTGTCCTGCAGGCGGCAGCGGAGCTGGAGACGGTTCGCGCCGTCGCCACCATCGGCGCTCCGGCCGACCCCGAGCACGTGGCGCACCTGTTCGCCGGCGACCGGGACCGGATCGAGGAGGAAGGTGAAGCCGAGGTGGACCTGGGCGGCCGCCCCTTCCGCATCCGCAAGCAGTTCCTCGACGATCTGGGCAAGCACGAGTTGCCCGACTCCGTCGCCGGGCTGCGCCGCCCGCTGCTGATCCTGCACTCGCCGGTGGACACCGTGGTGGACGTCGAAAACGCCACCCTTTTGTTCAAAAACGCCATGCATCCGAAGAGCTTCGTCAGCCTGGACCAGGCGGATCACCTGATGAGCGACGAGCCGGATTCCCGCTATGCGGGCCGGGTGCTAGCGGCCTGGGCGGCGAAGTATCTGGACATCGACCGTCCGGTGCTGCGCCTCGGCGCCGATCCCGGCGAGGCGGTGTCGCGCACCGGCGCCTCCGGATTCAGGAGCGACGTGAGCCTGTCCGGACACACCCTCATCGCCGACGAACCCGAGGACTACGGCGGCACGAACATGGGGCCGACGCCCTACGATCTGCTGAGCGGCGCGCTGGCCACCTGCACCAGCATGACCATCCGCATGTACGCCGACCGCAAGAAGCTGCCGCTGGACTCGGTGACGGTGAGCGTGCGCCACGACAAGATTCACGCGAAGGACTGCGAGGAATGCGAGCAGCGCGACGGCAGGATCGATCGGTTCGAGCGCGAGCTGACGGTGGACGGCGACCTCACCGACGAGCAGCTCGAGCGCATCACCGAGATCGCCGACCGCTGTCCGGTGCATCGCACCCTGCACGGGGAGATCCAGGTGCAGACCCGGCTCCGCCGCTGAGCGGCGCCCGGGGCGTCAGCCTTCGTCGTCGCCCTTCTTCTTCGTCTTCGGCTGGCGCGTCTTGCGGTCCTCCGCCTCCACCACGCGATTGATCTGCCACTGCTGGGCGATGGAGAGCAGCGTGTTGGTGAGCCAGTAGAGTACGAGGCCGGCCGGGAAGAACGCGAAGAACACGGTGAACACGATGGGCAGGATGCTCATCACCTTCGCCTGCACCGGATCCGGCGGCGCCGGGTTCAGTTTCTGCTGGCCGAACATCGCCGCGCCCATCAGGACCGGCAGGATGAAGTACGGATCCCGCGACGAGAGGTCCTGGATCCAGAGCATGAACGGCGCCTGGCGCATCTCCACGCTCTCGAGCAGCACCCAGTAGAAGGCCAGGAAGAACGGCATCTGTACGAGGATGGGCAGACAGCCTGCCGCGGGATTCACCTTCTCGCGCTTGTACAGCTCCATCATCGCCTGGGAGAGTTTCTGGCGGTCGTCCTTGTAGCGTTCCTGGATGGCCTTCAGCCGCGGCTGCAGCTTGCGCATCTTGGCCATGGAACGGCCGCTGGTCTCCGTCAGCTTGTAGAACACCAGCTTGATGAGCAGCGTGACGATGATGATGGACCAGCCCCAGTTGCCGACGAAGTCGTGCACCTTGTCCAGCAGCCAGAACAGCGGCTGCGAGAGGATGGTCAGGAAGCCGTAGTCGACGGTGAGCTTCAGCGTCTCGGCGACCCGGGTCAGCTGGTCCTGGATCTTCGGGCCCACGAACAGGGTCATCTCGAGGCTGCCGGTCTCGCCGGGCGCGAAGCTGTAGGCCGGGCCGATGGCGCTCGCCAGGAAGTTGTCGCCGCGGGCGCTGAGGTCGTAGCGGTATTCCTGCCCGGACGGCGGCACGATGGCCGACAGGAAATGATGCTCGATGGCGGCCAGCCAGCCGTTCTCGGCGCGGGCCTGCACGGGCCCGTCGTCCTGTAGGTCGTCCGGCTTGATCTTCTCGTACTTGTCGCCGTTATAAAGCACCGGCCCGTCGTAGGAGTAGGTGGCCACGTCGAACATGGACCGCTCCTGGGCGTGCATCCGGTGCGCGATCTGGCCGTAAGGCGCGGCGGCCCAGGTCTCGCCTGTGCCGTTCGTGACGCGCTGCTGCAACGGGATGATGTAGCTGCCCCGTTCGAAGCGGTAGATCTTGGTGACGCTGAGGCCGTCTTCCCGCTGCCAGGTGAGAGGCACCTCGAGCACGTCCTCGCCGTCGCCGAGACGGTAGTCGTTGCGACGGGCGGTGAACTCGGCGCGGTGGTTCGGCTCGGGGCGGTCCGTATCGCCGGAGACGGCGCGCAGGCCGGTGCGGAACACCGCGAGCTCGTTCGGCGAGGGATTGAGTACCTGGACGAGCTGGTCGGGCCGGTCTTTCTCCACCGGGTACCGCCGCGTGACGGCGGAGACGATGTCGCCGCCGCGGCTCGAGATCAGTACGTCGAGGACATCCGTCACCACCCGGACGCGGGTCTCCGCCGGCTCGGCGACGCTGTCGGCGGGCCGGGGAGCGGCCGCACCGTCGGCGGTGTCCACGGTCGGCACATCGCCGACGTCGGGCAGATCCCCGCCCAGCGCGTCGTCCGGCGGCAGCCGTTCTGCGGCCTGTTGCGACGGCGGGTCGGCGGGTGCCGGGCGCGGGGCATAGTCCTGCTGCCAGGCTGTCCAGGTCATAAAAGCCATGAGCCCGAACAGAGCCCAGATGAAGAGGCGTTGGTTTTCCATGGGCGCTTGTCAGGCAGTCGTTAAGCGGTTCTTGTGCTGCACCCGGGCGGCAGCGCGCGGGCGGCGATCATCCCTCTGCCCGGCGCCGGCTGCTGAGGCGACGCCAGTGGGTTTCGAGACTTCGGGTTAGCGTCTTGTTGCTGGCCGCGGCGGCCGGCGGTCGGCTGATGACAACTATATCAGCGCAGGGCAGTCGGCCGCACCCGTGACGGAAGGATTCGCGGACGAGGCGCTTGATGCGATTACGCGCCACCGCACTTTTGGCGGTGCGCCGGGAGACGGCCATGCCGAGGCGTGGGCCATCCTGGTCCCGGAAACTGGCGAGCACGGTGAAGTAGGCGTCAGCGCTTCGGGTGGCGCGCCGGAAGACCCGGGAGAAGTCGGCGCCGGTGGTGAGCCGGGCTTGCCGCGGGAATCTTGCAGAAGATTGCGCAGAGGATTGGCGGGGAGCGTCCCTGCCGTCGTGCCCCGATGAGCCGTCGGATGGACTCAGGTCGGATGGACTCAGGGCGTGAGCCGGGCGCGGCCTTTCGCCCGACGACGCTTCAGCACCTGCCGGCCGGCCTTGGTCGCCATGCGGGCACGGAAACCGTGAGCTCGCTTCTTCTTGATTCTGCTGGGCTGGTAGGTACGTTTCATCGTCTTCGATTCCGGTGGTGCAGGCACCCGTCACAAGGGGGCGAGAAGGGTACGCACGGGGTGGGGCCGTGTCAACTTGCCGGGGCGCGTTTCGTCCGCGGACGGCCGCTAGATTAGCGCAGGGGATGCGGTATAGACTTGACGGTCCTCCCGCGGTTTTCCGCGCGCCTGCGCGTCGACCGGGGACATCTGCCAGAACAACCGTTATTCGAGTCACCCTAATTCCAGTCACCCCGGGGATCCCGTTGCAGACCGACACCACGCTATGGAACCGCTGCGTCCGTCAACTGCGATCGGAGCTGCCGGAGCAGCAGTTCAATACCTGGATTCGTCCGCTGCAGGCGGTCGAGCGGGGCGACGTGCTGCATCTGCTGGCACCCAACCGGTTCGTGGTGGAGTGGCTGCGCGAACACTTCCTGCAGCGTATCAGCGAAGTGGTGACCAGCGCCGACGCCGACGCAAAAGTTATTATCGAAGTGGGATCCCGAGGCGGTTCGCCGGCCCCGGCAGCCGCCACGGTGGCGCCCCCGCCCGGCCGGGCGCGAAGCGGACCGCGGCCGCAGCCCATCGAGAGCCGGCTGAATCCGGAATTCACGTTCGAGAATTTTGTGGAGGGCAAGAGCAACCAGCTGGCCCGGGCGGCGGCCTCCCAGGTGGGGGAGAACCCCGGCAAGGCGTACAATCCGCTGTTCATCTACGGCGGTGTGGGGCTCGGCAAGACCCACCTGATGCACTCCGTGGGAAGCCTGATGCTCGCACGCAACCCGGAGGCGCGGGTGTGCTACGTCCATTCCGAGCGCTTCGTCGGTGACATGGTGAAAGGCCTCCAGCACAACACCATCAGCGAATTCAAGCGCGCCTATCGGTCTCTCGACGCCCTGCTGATCGACGATATCCAGTTCTTCGCCGGCAAGGAGCGCTCGCAGGAAGAGTTCTTTCACACCTTCAACGCGCTGCTCGAAGGGCAGCGCCAGATCATCCTGACCTGCGACCGTTATCCGAAAGAGGTCAACGGCCTGGAGGAGCGCCTGAAGTCCCGGTTCGGCTGGGGCCTGACGGTGGCCATCGAGCCCCCCGAGCTGGAGACTTCGGTGGCGATTCTGATGAGCAAGGCCCAGAACGAGGGCGTGGTGCTGCCGGAGGAGGTCGCTTTCTTCATCGCCAAGCGCATCCGCTCCAACGTCCGCGAGCTGGAAGGCGCTTTGCGGCGGGTGGTCGCGAATTCGCGTTTCACCGGCAGGCCGATCACCCTCGACTTCACGAAGGAGGCGCTGCGGGATCTGCTGGCATTGCAGGACAAGCTGGTGACGGTGGAGAACATCCAGAAGACCGTGGCCGAGTACTTCAAGATCCGTGTCGCGGATCTGCTGTCGAAGCGCCGCAGCCGCTCGATCACGCGGCCGCGCCAGATCGCGATGAGCCTGGCGAAGGAACTGACCAGCCACAGCCTGCCGGAGATCGGCGATGCTTTCGGCGGACGCGACCACACCACAGTGCTGCATGCCTGCCGCCGGGTGAAGGCGCTGCGGGAGACCGAGAGCCGGGTGGAAGAGGATTATCTGAACCTGTTGAGAACCCTGACCGGATGATGTGGATAACTTGTTGGTAAGTGCAGCAGGTGTTTTTATCCACAGGCGATGCACAGGTGGCGATGAGGTTACCGGCCGGGTTATGGGCAGGAATAAATCATTTAAGATATTGTTTTAAAAAGCTTTTTATCTGTTATACACAGTCCGCGGTCGGACTAATAACGATAATAGAACTCTAAATATTCAATATTTATTAACAGGTGGAATCGATGAAGTTCACTGCTCCCCGGGAGACCTTGCTGAAACCCCTCCAGGCCATCATCGGCGTGGTGGAGCGTCGGCAGACGATGCCGATACTCGCGAACATGCTGCTGGTGGTGAAGAACGATCAGCTGCTGGTAACGGCCACGGACCTGGAAGTGGAGCTGGTGGCGAGTGCCGACGTTGACGTGGAGAGCGAAGGCGAGATCACGGTGCCCGGCCGGAAGCTGCTCGACATCTGCAAGGCGTTGCCGGACGGAGTAACGGTATCGGTGGCCGTGAAAGGCGATCGGGTTCAGGTGCAGGCGGGACGGAGTCGGTTCAACCTGTCCTCGCTACCGGCTGCGGAATTCCCGACGGTGGAAGACATTCAGGCCAGCCAGAGTTTCAGCCTGCCGCGGGAGGCGGTGGAGCGGCTGCTGGAGAAGACGCATTTCGCGATGGCGCAGCAGGACGTCCGGTATTACCTGAACGGGATGCTGCTGGAGACGGGGGAGCACTACCTCCGGGCCGTGGCGACGGACGGGCACCGGCTGGCGCTGTGCGAGGTGGCGGTACCGGATCAGAACCTGCCGGCCCAGCAGGTCATCGTGCCGAGGAAAGGCGTGATCGAGCTGCAGAGGCTGCTGGACGGGAGCGGCGACCTGACCATCGATATCGGCTCGAATCACATCCGCATCCAGGTGGACGGCATCCGCTTCACCTCGAAGCTCATCGACGGGCGGTTCCCGGAATACGAGCGCGTGATACCGCAGGATCCGCCGAACGTGCTGACGGCGGACCGGGGAACGCTGCGCCAGGCTCTGCAGCGGGCGGCGATTCTGTCGAACGAGAAATATCGGGGCATCCGGCTGGACATCAAGGACAGCGGGGTGGTGATCCAGGCGCACAACCCGGAGCAGGAAGAGGCGGAGGAAGAGGTCGAGGTGGAGTACAGCGGGGAAGACATCGAGATCGGCTTCAACGTGAATTACCTGCTGGACGCGCTGGCGGCGGTGGAATCGGAGTCGGTTAAACTCGGCTTGACGGACAACAACAGCAGTTGTCTCGTCACCGACCTGGATCGGGACGACAGCAAGTTCGTCGTCATGCCGATGCGGCTGTAGTCGGCGGCCGGGGATTGACCCGGTGAGCCTGCTAAGGGTCGATATTTCCGATTTCCGGTGTATCGAATCCGCACGGCTGGAGCTGACTCCGGGTAGCAACCTCATCTACGGACCCAATGGGAGCGGGAAGACCAGCCTGCTCGAGGCCATCGGCTTCCTGAGCCGGGGTCGGTCATTCCGGGGAACCCGTACTGACGGCCTGGTGCGCCACGGGGCGGGCCACTTTATGGTGGCGGCAATCGTGGAGTGCGGAGATCGGCAGCACCGGCTCGGTATCGAGGCGGGACGAGGCCATCTTTCTATCCGGGTAGACCGGCAACCTGCCAACAGCCTGGCAGCGCTGGCAGAGAAACTGGCGGTCCAGGTCATCGATCCGGAGATCCACAGGCTGGTTTCGGACGGTCCGGAAGTGCGGCGGCGCTTTCTCGATTATGGGGTGTTTCACGTGGAACACGGGTTTCTGGACGCCTGGCGGCGTTATCGGAGGGCGCTGAGGCAGCGCAATGCCGCCTTGCGGGAGGGGCTGGGCGACCAGGCGGTGAAAGCGTGGGAGCCTGAGGTGGTAGCGGCCGGGGAGACGGTGGACGGGTTGCGCCGGAATCACGTAGCCGCACTGTCGGAGGCGTTCGTCGAGTTGGGCGAGAGACTGCTTGGGGATTCGGTGGCGTGCGAGTATCGGCCCGGGTGGTCCGAGGGGGACGGCCTGGAGGCCGCCCTGCTCGCGGTCCGCGAGCGGGACCGGGAGCAGGGCACGACGACAGTCGGCCCTCACCGTGCCGATCTGAGACTGGTGTATCGGGAGCGCAGCGCACGGCAGCAGGTATCCCGGGGCCAGCAGAAGTTGTTCGGCGCTGCCCTGGTGCTCGCCCAGACCCGGTTGATGGCCGAGAGGTTGGGAGAGCCGCCCGTGCTGCTGGTGGACGATCCGGCGGCGGAACTGGACGGGTCTTCGCTCGCCGGTCTGATGGATTGCGTCCTCGGGACGGACAGCCAGTTGGTCGTGACGGCGCTGACCGAGGACGCCGTTTCGCTCCCCGACACGACCCGGGTGTTCCACGTGGAACATGGCGAGGTCACTCACGCAGGCTGATCCTCTGCCAGTCGGCCGCGGTCGTACCGCGAGCCAGCGACCCGTCCGCGCCTCAGGGATGCTATAATCGCCCGCTTGATCCGGAGGGTGCCGAATGGCCGACCAGAATACCTACGATTCCAGTAATATCAAGGTCTTAAAGGGCCTGGAGGCCGTGCGCAAACGGCCCGGTATGTACATCGGAGACACCGATGACGGCACCGGTCTGCACCACATGGTCTTCGAGGTCGTCGACAACAGCATCGACGAAGCCCTGGCCGGTTACTGCAGCAACATCGTCGTCACCATCCACGCGGACGAATCGGTGACGGTGTCCGACGACGGCCGCGGCATTCCCGTCGACATCCACCCGGAGGAGGGCCGGTCCGCGGCGGAGGTCATCATGACGGTCCTCCATGCCGGCGGTAAGTTCGACGACAACTCGTACAAGGTCTCGGGCGGTCTGCACGGCGTCGGTGTCTCGGTGGTGAACGCCCTGTCCGAGCAACTGAGCCTCACCATCTACCGGGCCGGCGAGATTCACCACCAGGAATACCGCATGGGCGAGCCCGTCGGTCCCCTGAAGGTCGTCGGCGAGACGGACAAGAGCGGCAGCATCATTCGCTTCCGCCCGAGCGACACGATCTTCAACAACATCGAATTCAGCTACGACATCCTGGCGAAGCGGCTCCGCGAACTCTCGTTCCTGAACTCGGGTGTGCACATCGAGCTGGTGGACGAGCGCACCGATCAGCACGACGTCTTCGAATACCAGGGCGGCATCCGGGCCTTCGTCGAGCACCTGAACCGGAACAAGACCACCATCCACGACAGCGTGATCCATATCGAGGCAGAGCGTGAGGGCGTCACCGTGGAAGCGGCGATGCAGTGGAACGATGCCTATCAGGAGAACATGTTCTGCTACACCAACAACATCCCCCAGCGGGATGGCGGCACGCACCTGGCCGGGTTCCGCAGCGCGCTGACGCGGACGCTGAACAGCTACATCGAGCGGGAGATGAGCGGCCGCAAGGAGAGGATCACGCCCGCCGGCGACGATTCCCGGGAAGGCCTGACCGCCGTCCTCTCGGTGAAGGTGCCGGATCCGAAGTTCTCCTCCCAGACCAAGGACAAGCTGGTTTCCTCGGAGGTGAAGGGCATCGTCGAATCCGCCATGGCCGAGGCGCTGGAGGACTTCCTGCTGGAGTATCCCCAGGAAGCGAAGGCCATCGTCGCCAAGATCCTGGATGCCGCACGGGCCCGCGAGGCCGCGCGCAAGGCGCGCGAGATGACGCGGCGCAAGGGCGCCCTGGACGTCGCCGGCCTGCCGGGCAAGCTGGCCGACTGCCAGGAGAAGGACCCGGCGCTGTCCGAGCTGTTCCTGGTGGAGGGTGACTCCGCCGGCGGCTCCGCCAAGCAGGGCCGCGACCGCCGCACCCAGGCGATCCTGCCGCTGAAGGGCAAGATCCTGAACGTGGAGAAAGCCCGTTTCGACAAGATGCTTTCCTCCGCCGAGGTGGGCACGCTCATCACGGCGCTCGGTTGCGGCATCGGCCGGGACGACTTCGACCCCGACAAGCTGCGTTACCACCGCATCATCATCATGACGGACGCCGACGTGGACGGCTCGCACATCCGCACGTTGCTGCTGACTTTCTTCTACCGGCAGATGCCGGAGCTGATCGAGCGGGGGCACATCTATATCGCCCAGCCGCCGCTGTACAAGATCAAGCGCGGCAAGCAGGAGGTGTACCTGAAGGACGACGCCGAGCTGACGGAGTACCTGCTGACCTCCGCTCTCGAAGGTGCCGAGCTGCACGTGAACGACGAGGCGCCCGCCATGTCCGGCTCCGCCCTCGAGACGCTGTCCCGGGACTACATGACCGTGCAGGCCATCATCGACCGGCTCGCGCGGCGTTACAACGAGAACGTACTGCGGGCGATGCTGGAGGTGCCTCGGGTCGACGAGGAAATCCTGTCGAATATTGACCGACTGGAAGAATGGACCCGGTCGCTGTCCGACTCCCTGCCGAAGGGTCCCACGCAGAGCAGCCGCGACAGCAACGGCGGCAGCTACGAGGCCACGCTGGAGCGGGGTGACAACGGCGGAGAGGGCACGCGCATCGCCATCCATCACACTCAGCACGGCCTGACCACCACCCGCTACATTCCCAAGGAATTCTTCGAGTCGGCGGAGTACCGTCGCATGGCGTCCCTGGGGGAACAGATGCAGGGGCTGATCGGGGAAGGTGCCTACGTGCAGCGTGGCGAGCGACGGGAGGAGATCTCCAGCCTGGGCGAGGTGGTGCAGTGGTTCATGACCGAGGCGCGCCGCGGCCAGTCGGTGCAGCGCTACAAGGGTCTCGGCGAGATGAATCCGGACCAGCTCTGGGACACCACCGTCAACCCGGAGACCCGCCGCCTCATGCAGGTGCGGATCGAGGACGCGGTGCGCGCCGACGAGATCTTCACCACACTGATGGGCGACCAGGTGGAGCCGCGGCGGGAATTCATCGAGGACAACGCGCTGGCCGTATCGAACCTGGACGTCTGACCGGGTTCAGCTGCGGCGGGACCCGGGCGGCAGGCGCGGCTCCGACGAGGCTGACGAGGCTGACGCGTCCGGCGATTCAGCTCTCCGCCCCGGGCGCGTAGTGCGCGACGCGTCCGAAGACGTCGCGCCATCTTGCCGCACTGCCGCGCCTTTCCTGCCTTCCGGCTCGTCCCGCTCGCGCTCCCGCTCTTGCTCCGGATGCTCGGCTGCCGGCTCCGTCGGGCGACGGTCGGCCCGTTCTCCTTTCCCGCCATGCCCGCCTTGCCCGTCACGGTCGGTCGGGCGACTCGCGGCATCCCGTTCTTCAGCGGCCGCCTCCGCGGCAATCTCGTCGATGTTCCGGATGGTCTTCTCGATCCAGTCCTGGATCTCCCGGTTCACCTCCCGGGGGTCGCGGCCCTGCGCGTCGACCGGCTCGCCGATCACGAATGTCACCGTGCCCGGTTTCTTCAGCCAGCCCCGCCGCGGCCAGTAGTGCCCGGCGTCGTGGGCGACGGGAACGATCTTCCTGCCTGCCGCAGCCGCCAGTGCCGCCCCGCTGACTCCGTAGCGCCGGGTCTGACCGGCCGGCATGCGGGTGCCTTCCGGGAAGATCATCACCCAGATCCCCTCGCGCAGGCGTGCGCTGCCCTGGCTGATGACCTCGCGCACCGCGCTGCGCCCGGCGCCCCGGTTGATCGCGATCGGCTTGAGCAGCGCAATGCCCCAGCCGAAGAACGGCGCGAACATCAGCTCCCGTTTCAGCACCCAGGTCTGTGGCGGGAACAGCAGCAGCTCGGCCAGGGTCTCGAGCGTCGACGAATGCTTCAGCAACACCACCGAGGCCTCGTCCGGGATGTTCTCGCGCCCCACCACCCGGTAGTCGAGGCCGACGAGGCGGCGCATCACCCACATGACCTGGCGCACCCATGCCACGGCGATGGGATAACGCACGCGGTGGGGCAGAGGCGCCAGCAACAGCAGCGCGAATACATAGAACGGCACGGAGACGAACAACCACACCGTGAAAACGATCGATCGCAGCATCTGCATGACGGCTAGCGTTCCCCCGTGAGTGCGGCGGCGGCCGCCGCGAGGTCGTCGTACACTTCGGCGTCCCCCGCCGCTCCTGCGGTTTCGGTGGGCCGGCCGTTGCCGGTGCGCACCAGCACCGGCCGCGCCCCCGCGGCCCGCGCGGCCTCCAGGTCCCGGGCGGAGTCCCCGATCACCGGCACTCCCTCGAGATCGATGCCGTAGTGCTCCGCCAGACGGTGCAGCAGTCCCGGCCGCGGCTTGCGACAGTGGCAGCCATCGTCCGGATGGTGTGGACACCAGACGATGAGATCGATCTCGCCGCCAGCTGCATGCACGGCTGCGTGCATCTTGTCATGGATCTTCGCCAGGGTCGCTTCGTCGAGCAGCCCGCGGGCGATGCCCGACTGGTTGCTCGCGACCGCCACCG
>Ga0102932_1000977_pt1 | contig 14814 bp, 3 predicted proteins | sample SalPonR1_C_D2_MG_FD_78212 | JGI IMG/M metagenome (GOLD analysis project Ga0102932, IMG submission 78212) | Salt pond soil microbial communities from South San Francisco under conditions of wetland restoration - Salt Pond MetaG R1_C_D2_MG | ecosystem: Environmental > Aquatic > Marine > Intertidal...
CCTTCGAACACGACGGCAAACTCAAGTGGGTCAGCGAAGATCTGCCGAGAGTGTTCTACGTCGACGATATCCGGCGAGTCGACCACACGCTCAACGAATCGGCCGTCACGATCGCCGACATCGACCAGGATGGTCGGCCGGAGATCCTGGCCGCGCCAAGTCGCGGCCCGGCCACGTATCACGTCTGGGACCCTGAGGGCCGGACGCTGGCCAACGTGCAAGCCCCGGGCACGGCAATCGTCAGCGGTACGCAGACCCGGGTCACCGTGGTCGATCTGGATTTGGACGGCGACGTCGAGATCGTGGTCGGCAACGCCGCCTGGTCGCACCGGGGTGAGCTGCTCTGGAGCCGCCAGGACGGGTTCATACACAGCAAATCGCAGAACTTTCCCGTTGTCGCCAACCTCGATGACGACCCGTACCCTGAGCTGATTCGAGTCCGGGGCGGCGCATCGGGCAATCTCGTCGCATGGAATCATGACGGCACCAACCTCTGGGAGGAAACGCGTCCGGCCGGGTTCAACGATGCGCCGATCACGGTGGCCGACGTGGACGCCGACGGCTACGCCGATATCTTGTTTACGAACCCGAACTCTGCCGATCTGTTCGAAGTGATCGACGGCCGCGACGGATCGGTCAAGTGGAGTAAATCGGTCACGACCCGTTCGATCGGAGCCACTGTATTCGACCTGGACCGGGACGGATTCGTTGAAGTGATCTTCGTCGATGAATCGGCCCGGGTGCACGTCTGGGACGGCCGTGATGGCACCGAAAAGCTGGTGTTCGAGACCGGGAAACCCCGGCCCGCCGCCTTCACCGTGCCGGTCTTTGCCGATATCGACAGCGATGGCGCTGCCGAGCTGATCCTTCCCGGCGGCGGCTCATTCGGCATCGATGCCGCGGTCAGCGTATGGGAAAGTCTACTCGACGACTGGGCGCCGATGCGGGCGGTCTGGAACGAGCAGCGCTATCACGTCACGAACGTCAACGATGACCTGACCATTCCGGCGGTCGAGCGGCCGCACTGGCTGGTGCCGGGCCTGAACCAGACCATGATCAATCAGCGTCTGCCCGAAGACCGGATCGAGACAACCGACGCGTTCACCTACCGTGCCACCGACGCCGAGTTGCAATCCAACGTGGCCGAAGTTTCAATCGAAATCCTGCCGCCCAATGCCGCGCCCCGGATTCTGTCAACGCCGCCGCTGCTGGCGTCGCCGGATTTCGAGTACGTATACAACGTGCTGGCGGTGGATGCAGACCCCGGCGAAACGCTGGTATTCACCGTAGCCGAAGGACCTGCGGCGATGAGCGTGGACGCCAACGGCCGCGTGACCTGGACGCCCGGGATCGGCGACCTCGGGATGCACCCGGTCGTGATTTCGGTCACCGACACACTCGGTGTAACCGCCTACCAGAACTTCATCGTCGAGGTGCGCGACTCGGTGCTGGTGCCGGATCTTGGTGGATTAACCGAAGCGGCCGCCGTCGCGGCCCTCGAGGCGGTTTCGCTGCGCGCCGACCCGCTGCGCGATACGTTCAGCGATCTGGTCGCGGTCGGCGAGGTTGCGCTGCAAAACCCCGCCCCGAGTACGCCAATCGCCGCCGGTGCCGGCGTGACGGTGGAGATTTCGCGCGGGCCGGTCCCGGTCGGCGTTCCGCGCCTGGTCGGTCTCGACGTCGACACCGCCATTGCCGCGCTGACGACCGTCGGCCTGGGCGGCGCGCCGATCGACTGGGTCAATGATCCGACGACGCCGTGGGGCATCGTGCTATCCCAGGATCCCGCACCGAATGCGCAGGTCGCGCCGGCAAGCGACGTCGCCATCGTCGTCTCCGGCGGACCGCGCGCGGTCATCGACGTCGATCCGCCGCTGATCCCTGCGGGTGCTACCGCAACCGTGTCGGTCAGCGTTCGCGACGTCGACGGCACGGTACTGGACCCGCAGCCGGCAGTCAGCCTGTCGCTGCAGGTCGAGCCCGACGCGCTGTTCGGCACGCCGCCGACGCTGAACGGCACCACGATCGAAACCAGCGCCGATACCCAGGGCGAGTTCCGGGTGGCGGCCAGCTTTACGACACGGGGGGCGGAAAACGTGTCGGCACGGGTCGCCGTGGCGCCGTCCATCAGCGACGGCCCCGGCGGCACGGTCTATACCGAATTCGCGCAGCAGCTCGAGCGCTTCGGTACGCTGATCGACGATCTGATCGAGGCGGTCAACCTCGGCGACGGCCCTGCGATCGAGGCGCTCGACCAGGCACTGGCCGACCTCGAAGGCGAGATCGATCTTCGACGGCTGCGCACCCTGACCCCGATCGCGCCGGAAGGCGGCGTGCTGCCGACCCCGGCGGAGGCGGTCACCGGTGGGCTGGGTACCACAATCTCCGACAATGCCTACGGCGAAATCGGCCTGGACCTGCTGGTGCTGCTGGAGCAGATCGACGTCCTCGTTCGCGCCGGCACGGTGCCGGATGTGGTCATGAACGTTCTGAACCAGGACCTGGCCGCGGCCGCCAGCGCCAAGGCATCGCTGGAACCGTCGGCGGTCGGCGTGCTTCAAGCCTCGCCTGCCATCACCGCCATCCTCGGCACCAACGCGCCGCGTGTTCTGGTCGCCGATATCGGCGCCGTACGTCAGGCGCTGCGGGACGGAGGGGTAATCGCGGCCGACGGCACGGCAAACGCCGGTCGCTTCACCCTGCCCGGCATCATGACCGCGACCCGCATCCGCAACCGGATCATTCGGAAGGTGTATCTGCCCTACCTCGGCGAAGTCGCCCGGATGCTCGGCGCCGTGATCGCGGCTGACGTGCTCAAGACCTACTTCAATGCCGGGTCCATCGTCGGCATCGTGACCGGTGCCAGCCAATCCCTGCACGCTTTCCAGATCAAGCCATCGGTCATCGAAGGCTTCGGGTTCAATCCGACGCTGAGCCCGAACAACGCGGTGACGATGATCGGCCCGAGCCTGTTCGAGGCCGCGTCCAACGCCGCCAGCGGGCTTTCCGGCGCCACCAGTGCCAAGGATGTCAATTCGGTCATGGATGCAGTCCAGGCGACGATCGACGACGCCAACGCGTTGGAAAAAGCCTGGGACGAGGCCAACACGATCCCAATGGGTGTGCGGAGCGGCTGCATCCTCGACGGCACGCCGGGCTGCCGGCAACTGATCTACCCGGATGGATTCGCCAGCGTCTACGACGCGAGTGGTTTGAGTCTGCCGGGACCGGTGCTGATCATCGCGCGTAATCTGGAATCACACGGCTGGGCCGTTTTCGTCGCCAATTTCGTTCCTTTCAAGGAACAACCGTGAAGCCGGTTCACACCGCCTGTACATGACCGCCACCGTTGGCTTCAAAGTGGCTTGCCCGGGGTGGTCGAGGCCGGGGCGCAGGTTGGGTCGATCGCGTCGGGCTGTGGTCTGAGCCCAGCTGCGGTCGCTTGAACGATCGTCGCGTCGCCGAACCCCGGTGCCTGTCCTGGCTGTTCGGGAGCGTATGGCCGGCGCGCTCGCCGGAAAATCTGGCCTGGGCCAGCTGCTTGAGCTCGGCGTAGACGCGTTCCACCAGCTCGTCGCGCGCGCGCTCGTCGCCGCCGGACCAGCGACGAAGGACGGTGGTGAGCTCTCCGCTTTGTTCGGACACGATTCTCGGGCCGACGGCCCGCCCCTTTTTCAAGATTCGATATCCCAGTGTAGTCAGGCGTGCACGGCGCGGCAAGTCCGGCTCGATCGGCCGATGCGACGCGAGAGTGATACGAAATCGATCGGCAATGCGCTTCTGGGAGTATCGGACTCAGTCGAGGAACATTGCCCGTGCGTGAAGAACCGAGATCACGTGACCGCAGCCCGGCGCGCCTTGCTGCATCACTTCTGGGCCTCCTGGTCGTCGTGGCGTACATGACACCGGCGCGCGCCCAGGTCGAGCGCATCAGCATCGCAGACGACGGCGCACAGGCAGGTGCCGACAGCTACCAGGCCGCGATATCCGACGACGGCAGCATCGTCGCGTTCCGGTCCAACGCATCGAACCTGGTCGCCGGCGACACGAACCAGTGGTCCGATATCTTCGTCAGGGATCTCGGCGCCGGAACGACCGTCATCGCCAGCCGGCAGCCCGACGGTTCGGAATCGGTGAATTTCAGTCAGCGTCCATCGTTATCGGGCGACGGACGCTACGTGGTGTTCGAGACCCCTTACGAAAACGCGACCATTCTGTCGACCGGCCTGTACGACCGGGCGCTGGACACCAACAGCTACCTCCTTTTCCTTCAGAACCCCGCCGGCAATCCGTCCTTTCCCAGGCAGGCGCGGCTGGAACCGGTATTGTCCGGCGATGGCGCAATCCTCGCCTTGCGGTCGCGTGGCGAGTTCCAGAGCGTGTCCCCGCCGGCTGCCGCGCCGCCCGACGACGACAACAACTTCGCCCACGATGTCTTCGTCTACGCCTGGGCGGCCTCGCCGGTCGAGCCGATGCGGCGCGTCAGCCGGCTGACGGTCGGCGACGAACTCGACGCCGACAGCCGGCGTCCGGCATTGAGTCACGACGGGTCCCGGGTCGCGTTCATGACCTACTCCGACCTGCTCGCCAGTGATACGAATAGCCGCCCGGACGTCGTGGTGAAGGACACCGTGAGCGCGGTGCTGGAGCTCGTCAGCATCACGCCCGGAGGCCTCGCCGGCAACGGCGGGAGCTTCAACCCCGCGGTCTCGGCCGACGCCACGGTTGTCGCGTTCCGCTCGGAGGCCAGCGACCTGGTCGCCGGCGACGACAACGGGCGCTGGGACATCTTCGTGCGCAATCGGACGGCGGCCACGACGGCGCGGGTCAGCGTCGCCTCCGACGGAACGCAGGCGAACCACAACAGCAGCGAGGCGTCGATTTCCGACGACGGGCGATTCGTCGCGTTTCGCTCGCTGGCGGGCAACCTGGTGTCCGGCGATACCAATCGCCGCGCCGACATCTTCGTCCATGACCGCGCGACCGGACACACGGCGCGAGTCGGCCAGCCCGCCGTCGGCGAGTCCGACGGCAACAGTGCTGCTCCGGCCATCTCCGGGAACGGCGCATGGGTCGCGTTCGAGTCGGATGCGACAAACCTCGTGCCCGGCGACGACAACGGCGCGCGCGACATCTTCCGGGCGCCCAATCCGCTGTTCGGCACGCCGCCGGGAGGCCCTTGACATGAAGCCCGTATACCTGTTCGCACGCCTCGCGCTGTTCGCGCTGACGTCCACCGCCCTGGCAGGAGACGGCGAGATCCTGTTCGTGAATTCCTTCGAAGGCACCGGCAACGTGCCGCAGTTCGTCCCCGTCGATACGCAGGCGGGCGTGGTAGCGCGCCGTCTGGAAATCGACATCGATACGTCCGACCCGGCCAACCAGGCCGGGATCGTGTTCTCGCTGGATCAGGCGCCGCCCGGTCTCACGATACGCGCCGCCACCGGCGAGATTTTCTGGACACCGCAGCCCGGACAGGTCGGCGTATCGTCGGTAACGGTTCGCGCCGAGGACCTGGAGGGGCTTTCGAATACCCTGGCCTTCGAGATCGACGTGGTCGACCCGAATGCGGCCCCTGTACTGGCGCCGATCGACGACCGTGCGGTGGCCATCGGCGATGCGCTGTCGCTGGTCGCCGAGGCCACCGACTCCGATCCCGACGATGTCCCGATCTACTCGCTGGACGAGGGGCCGTCCGGCCTCACGATCAACCCGGTTTCGGGCCTGATCGAATGGCTTCCCGCCGACGTCGGCACCTACCCGGTGACCGTCCGGGCCACCGACGGCGGCGGGCGCTTCGACCTCGAGGCCTTCGTCGTTTCGGTCGCGCTCAACTCGCCGCCGCTGCTCGAGCCCCTTGAGAATCGGGGCGCAGCGCCGGGCGTCGAAACCGCCTTCCAGCCCAGCGCGTCTGATCCGGATCCCGGCGACGTGCTGCGCTGGTCGCTCTCGGACCGCCCCAGCGGCATGAGCATTGATGCCGAAACCGGGCAGGTCCGCTGGACGCCGACCACGCTGCAGCTCGGGCCCCACCCGCTGACCGTGGTCGTGCGGGACCCGTTCGGCGCAAGCGACGCGCAGAGCCTCGAAGTCTTCGTCGACCACAACCGGCCACCGGTCGCGGTCGACGATGCCGGGTTCCGCGTCGAGCGCGGCGACACCCTCGAGGTTTCCGCGCCGGGGGTGCTGGGCAACGATTCCGACCCGAATTCCGACCCGCTGTCGGCACTGCTGGTCGACCCGCCCCAGCGGGGCGCGCTGACGCTTGCTGCCGACGGCGGCTTCGACTACACGCCCGACGCGCCGGTGGGCACGATCGGCCTGGTCGAGACCCTGTCCTACGAGCGGGCGAACGGGTCGTCCACCTGGACCCCTTTGATCGGCAACCTCGACGACGACCCGCAGGCCGAGCTGATTCTGGGCGACGGCAGCGGCTGCTGCACCGGTTACCTGATCGCAATCGACGGCGTCACGGGGCTTGAAGAGTGGGTGGTGACGCTGCCGGGCCGGCAGCTCGATATATCCAGCAAGCCGGCGCTGGCCGATATCGACCTCGACGGCCGCCCGGAGATCCTGATCGTCGGCGGCGAGGCCGACAATTCGCCGACCGCTCACCTGCGAATCTACGCATTCGAGCACGACGGTCAGCTCAAGTGGATCAGCGAGGACCTGCCGGACGTGTTCTACCTCGACGGCTCACGAAGGGGAAACCGCCAGCTCAACAATGCCGCCATCACCGTTGCCGACCTCGATCAGGACGGAATTCCGGAGATTCTCGTGGCCCCCGATTTCGGCCCCGCCGGTTACCACGTCTTCGACCACGAGGGCATGACGCTGTATGCCGTCCACGAACCCGGCACCACGATCTCCGACGCCGCGCCGACCCGTGTCACCATTGTCGACCTGGATCTCGACGGCGACCCGGAGATCGTGGTCGGCAACGTCGCCTGGTCCCATGAAGGCGAAAAGCTTTGGAAGCGTGTCGATAATTTCGGGCACGCCTGGGCGACGACTTTTCCGCTGGTCGCCAACCTCGACGACGATCCGTACCCCGAGCTGGTGCGAACGCGCGGCGGTCCGTCGGGTCCCGGAAACATCGTGGCCTGGAACCACGACGGCACCGATCTGCTGACCCCCGCAGGGGAACCGTGGGAAGTGGCCCGCCCGTTCGGCTTCAACACCGCCCCGATATCCATTGCCGACGTCGATGCCGACGGGTACGCCGACGTGCTGCTTCCGTTACCCACCGACGTGAACGTCTTCGAGGTGCTGGACGGCCGCGACGGGTCGGTCAAGTGGAGCAAGTCGGTGACCACGCGCTCGATGGGCGCGACCGTGTTCGACATGGATCGCGACGGCTTCGTCGAAGTGCTGTTCATCGACGAGTCGTCGAACCTTTACGTCTGGGACGGTCGCGACGGCACCGAGAAGCTTGTGCTGCCGATGAACAATCCCCGGCCGGGCGACCACAGCATGCCGGTATTCGCCGACATCGACGCCGACGGGCCCTCGGAGTTGGTGGTGCCCGGCGGATTCTCGTTCGGCTTCGACGCCGCGCTGAGCATCTGGGAGAGCCCGACCGACGACTGGGCACCGATGCGATCGATCTGGAACGAACATCGCTACCACGTCACCAACGTCAACGACGACCTGACCATACCGGCGCAAGAGCGGCCGCACTGGTTGCTGCCCGGCCTGAACCAGGCGATGATCAACCAGCGCCTGCCGGAAGCCCGCGACGAGTCGACCGATTCGTTCACGTATCGCGCAAGCGACGGCGAATTTCTCTCGAACGTCGCCGAGGTCTCGATCGAAATCCTGCCGCCGAACACGCCGCCGCGCATCCTGTCGACCCCGCCGCTGCTGGCGTCACCGGGCTTCGAATACGTCTACAACATGCTCGCCGTCGACGCCGATCCCGGCGAACTTCTGACCTTCGCTCTCAGTGAGGGGCCGAACGGAATGAGCGCCGCTGCCGGCGGCCGGGTGACCTGGACGCCCGCGACCGGCGACCTTGGTCTACATCCGGTCGTGGTTTCGGCCACCGATTCCCTGGGCGTGACCGCGTATCAGAACTTCGTTCTCGAGGTCGTCGATCCCGTCACCGTCCCCGACCTGTCGGGTCTCGACGAAGCATCGGCCGTCGCGGCCCTCGAAGCGGTATCGCTGCGCGCCGATCCGCTGCGCGACACGTTCAGCGACATCGTGCCCGTCGGCAACGTCGCGACCCAGAATCCGGCGCCGTCCACGCCAGTCGCAGCCGGCACCGGCGTGGCGGTCGAGATCTCGCGCGGGCCGGTACCGGTAACGGTGCCAAGGCTGGTCGGACTGGACGAGCAAGACGCGTTGGCGAAGCTGGTGGCGATCGGGCTGTCGGCGGCACCGGTGAATCGGGTCAACGATCCGGCCGTTCCGCGCGGCGTCGTGCTCTCCCAGGATCCGCCCCCGAACGCGCTGGTCGCACCGGCAAGCGATGTCGCGGTGGTCGTTTCCGGCGGGCCTCGCGCGGTCATCACCGTCGATCCGCCGATCGTGCCGGCCGGCGGCACGGCGTCGGTGGACGTCAGCATCCGCGACGTCGACGGTACGCCGCTGGACCCGCATCCGACGGTGACGCTCTCGCTGCAGGTCGATCCCGGCTCGCTTTTCGGGACGCCACCGATGCTGGTCGGCAACACGATCGAAACAGACATCGACACGCAGGGCGAATTCACGATCGAGGCCGAGTTCGATGCCGGAACGCCCGAGACAGCCCTGGCGCGGTCCGCGATCCTGCCCGCGATCAGTGACGGGCCCGGCGGGACCATCCATACCGAATTCGCGCAACAGCTCGAACAGTTCGGAACGCTGGTCGAGGCGTTGATCGAGGCCATCGACCTCGGCGACGGGCCGGCGATCGAAGTTCTGGACCAGGCGCTGGCCGACCTCGAGGACGACATCGACCTGCGTCGGCTGCGCACGTTGACGCCGTTCGCGCCCGCCGGGGGCATGCTGCCTACGCCGGCGCAGGCCATTGCCGGCGGCCTGGGCGGGTCATTCGACGACAGCCCCTACGGCGACATCGGGCTCGATCTTCTGGTCTTGCTGGAGGAACTCGATTTTCTTGTCCGCTCGGGCAGCGTGCCGGACGTGGTGATGAACGCGCTGAACCAGGACCTGGCGGCCGCCGCCAGCGCCAAGGCGGCGCTCGAGCCTTCGGCAGTCGGCGTACTGCGGGCGTCGCCGGCGATCACCGCGATTCTGGGGACCTATGCGCCGCGTATGCTGGTCGCCGATATCGGCGCCGTACGCCAGGCGCTTCGCGACGACGGAATCGTGACCGCGGACGGCGCAGCGCAGGTCGGGCGCTTCACGCTGCCGGGCATCCTCACGGCCAGCAACATCCGCCGGCGCATCATCAGAAACTTCTATCTCCCCTATCTCGGCGAAGCCGCGCGCATGCTTGGCACCGTGATCGCCGCGAACGTGATGCAGGGCTACTTCAACGCAGGGTCCATCGTCGGCATCATCACCGGCGCCAGCCAATCCATCCACGTGTTCGAAATCAAGCCGTCAGCCATCGAGGGCTTCGGCTTCGATCCCCGACTCAGCCCGAACAACGCCGTGACGATGATCGGTCCCAGCCTTTTCGAGGCGGCCTCGACCGCCGCGGGCGGGCTTGCCGGCGCCACCAGCGCCAGGGACGTCAATTCCGCAATGGATGCGGTCCAGGCGACTATCGACAACGCCAATGCACTCGAGAAGGCCTGGGACGACGCCAACTCGATGCCCATGGGTGTGAGCCGGGGCTGCATCCTCGACGGGACGCCCGGCTGTCGCCAGTTGATCTACCCGGACGGATTCGCCAGCGTCTACGAGGCCGGCGGGCTGAGCCTCCCGGGACCGGTTCTGATCATCGCGCGCAATCTCGAATCGGGGAGCTGGGCGGTGTTCGTCGCGAACTTCATTCCCACTAGCGAATAAGATGCCACATCTATACCGACTTGCTTCCGTCACGCCTGTTGCCTCCCTGCTGGCCTGCCTTTTCTCCGCAAGCGCAGCCGCCCAGATCGAGCGCATCAGCATCGCCGATGATGGCGCACAGGCCCATGCCGACAGCTACGAAGCAGCGATCTCGGACGACGGCAGCATCGTGGCGTTCCGGTCCAACGCCGATAGCCTGGTCGTCGACGACATCAACGACTGGACCGACGTGTTCCTGCGCGACATCGACGCCGGCACGACAATTCGCGTCAGCCTGCAGCCCGACGGCAGCGAGACGCAGACCTACAGTCGTGTCCCCAGCATCTCCGACAACGGCGGCGTCGTGGCTTTCGAGAGCCGCGGACGCACAAACGGCGTGACGCTGACGGCCGTGTTCGACGTCGCGAGCGCAACGGTCGAGCACCTGCTGCCGCGAGAGGTAGGCAACCGGATCAAGGGCCGGCTGCTGCCGAGCCTGTCGGGCAACGGACAGTTCGTGGCGTTTCACTCCAAGTCTCCGTTCCAAGACGCCAACCCGGCAAGCGTCCGGCCGCCGGACGACGACGACAACGCCACGTTCGACGTATTCGTTTTCGATATCCAGACCGACCCCGCGCCTGCGCTCGACCGCGTCTCGCGCGATTCATCCGGAGACGAGGGCCGCGGCGAAAGCGCCTCGGCCACGCTGTCCGACGACGGCAACGTCGTGGCCTTTCACTCCTATGCCGACGACCTGGTCAGCGACGACCTCAACGGCCACGAGGACGCGTTCGTCCGGTTTCGCGATGCCGCCACCACGCTGATGGTCAGCGTCACGCCATCGGGCACGCCGGGCAACGGCGACAGCCTCCGGCCGTTCGTCTCCGGCAACGGCGACTTCGTCGCGTTTCGATCGCAGGCCTCGGATCTGGTCCCCGGGGATACCAACGGGCGCTGGGACATCTTCGTGCGCGATCTGACGACTGAAACGACCGAGCGCGTCAGCATCGCAAGCGACGGGGCCGAATCGAACCACAACAGCTTCGAGCCCAGCCTGTCCGACGACGGGCGATTCGTCGCGTTCCGCTCGATGGCGACCAACCTCGTCGCCGGTGATGCCAACGCCCGCGCCGACGTATTCGTCCACGATCGTACGACCGGTCAGAGCGTCCGAGTCTGCGAAACAGCTTCGATCGAGTCCGACGGGCACAGTTACAACCCGGTGATCTCCGGCGATGGCGGCTGGATCGCGTTCGAGTCCGATGCGACCAACCTGGTTGCCGGCGACACCAACGGCGCGCGCGACATCTTTCGCGCGCCGAATCCGCTCGCGGGAGGGCAATGAGATGCGCATTCGGCAGAAGCTCTCCACACTCGCGACCGCCGCAGGCCTGGCGATGCTGCTTGCAGCCCACGCAGCGGCAGGCGACGGCGAGATCATGTTCGTCAACTCGTTCGAGGGCACCGGCAACGTGCCGCAGTTCGTGCCCGTGGCCGACCAGGCTGCGGCCGCAGGCCGGTTTCTATTGGTCGATATCGATACCTCGGATCCGGCAAACCAGGCCGGCCTGACCTTTTTGCTCGCCGATGCACCGTCCGGCATGTCGATCCGGGCGAGCGACGGCGGGATCGAATGGACGCCCACCGCGGGCCAGGTCGGCAGCGATTCGGTCACGGTGCGCGTCGAGGATCTCGCCGGCCTTTCGAACACGCTGACGTTCGGCGTCGAAGTCGTCGATTCATCTGGATCGCCGCTGATAGAGTCGATCCTGGACCAGACCGCGCTGGTCGGCGACGACTACCAGTACCCGGTCATTGCCACCGATCCCGACCCCGGCGACATTCCGGCGTTCTCGCTCGATGCCGCACCTGCCGGAATGTCGATCGATCCGGTCTCGGGGCTGCTCGACTGGATGCCGGAAGGCGGCGATATCGGCGCGCATCCGATCACCGTGCGCGCGACCGATGCCTCGGGCCAGATCGATGTCGAGACGTTCGATCTCACGGTGGTTGCCCATAACCAGCCGCCGACGCTTGCAGCATTCGCCGATCGCGGCGCGGCGCCCGGGGTCACGCTGAGCCTGCAGGCCGAGGCAATCGATCCGGATCCGGGCGATGCGCTGACCTACAGCCTGGCTTCGCGCCCCAGCGGCATGACCATCGCCGCCGTCAGCGGCCTCGTGCAATGGACGCCGACGCGGCTCCAGCTGGGACCGCACCCGGTAACCGTGGCGGTCGTCGACTCGTTCGGCTTGTCCGATACGCAGTCATTCGAAGTCTTCGTAGATCACAATCGCTCGCCGGTGGCCGTCGACGATGCCGGCTTCCGCGTCGAACGAGGCGACACGCTCGTCGTTCCGGCCGACGGCGTGCTGGCAAACGACACCGATCCGAACGACGACCTGCTGTCGGCGCAACTCGAAACCGGACCCCAGCGCGGCACGCTTTCGCTGGACGCCGACGGCGGCTTCGAGTACACACCGGATAACCCGGTCGGTACCGTTGCCGTGACCCGAAAGTGGTCGCACATAGACTCGAGGGGTGGATCTTCCTGGCAGCCGCTGATCGCAAACCTCGACGACGACCCAGCCTCGGAAATCTTCATCAGCGACGCCAGCGGGTGTTGCACGAACTACCTGACCGCCGTTGACGGTGAATCCGGCGCCATCGACTGGGAGCGCGTCTTTCCCGGGCGCCAGATCGCGATCAATACATCCAAGCCGGCGATCGGCGATATCGATCTCGACGGCAAGCCGGAGATTGTTGTCGTCGGCGGAGAGACCGATGCCTCGGTCACCCTGGACACCAGGCTCTACGCGTTCGAGCACGACGGCCACATCAAGTGGATCAGCGAGCCGCTGGGCGAGAGGCTGTTTCCCGTGGGCTCCAATTCGCCCACGCTGGAGGGGACGATGGGCGACTCGGCGATCACGCTCGCCGACCTCGACGGCGACGGCACGCCCGAAATTCTCGTCGCGCCGGGGGCCGGCACGACGGTCAACGCGCGCGTGCAGGTCTGGGACAGCCAGGGCAGGAAGCTGGACCGGTACTCGGAACCGGGCACGAGCATGGGACGCGCAACCCGGACGACCGTCGTCGACCTGGACCTTGACGGCGACCCCGAAATCGTTGTCGGCAACGTGGCCTGGTCCCACGACGGCGAACTCCTCTGGGCGCGCAAGGACAATTTTTCCAATTTCCAGGCGATGGCGTTTCCGATCGTCGCGAATCTCGACGAGGACCCCTATCCCGAGCTGGTGCGAACCCGCGGCGGCAGTTCGTTTCCCGACAATCGCGGCAACGTCGTGGCCTGGAACCACGACGGCACCGATCTCTGGGAAGTCCCTCGCGATTACGGTTTCAATACCGCGCCGATGTCCATCGCCGATGTCGACGGGGACGGCTTCGCGGACGTGCTTCAACCGTGGAGAGCGGACTCCGATCAATTCGACGTCCTCGATGGACGCGACGGCTCGGTGAAGTGGAGCAAGAACGTCACAACGCGCTCGATCGGCGCAACAGCGATGGACCTCGATCGCGACGGCTTCGTCGAAGTGCTCTTCGTCGACGAGAGCAGCACGCTGCACGTCTGGGATGGGCGCGACGGAACGGAAAAAGGCACGTTCGACCTCGACACGCCGCGTCCGGCGGATTACACGATGCCGGTGTTCGCCGATGTCGATGCCGACGGGACCGCCGAACTGGTGATTCCCGGCGGCTTCAGCTTCAGCTCCGACGCAGTGGTCAGCGTCTGGGAAAGCCCGACCGACGACTGGCCGCCCATGCGCTCGATCTGGAACCAGCACCGCTACCACGTGACCAACGTCAACGACGACCTGACCATCCCCGCTCGCGCGCGGCCGCACTGGCTGCTGCCGGGCCTCAACCAGGCCTTGATCAACGGGCGGCTGCCCGACGATCGCGTGGAAGAGTCCGATTCATTCAGCTACCGCGCCAGCGACGGCGAACTCGAGTCCAACGAGGCTACGGTGTCGATCACGATCCTGCCCCCCAACGCCCCGCCGCGGCTCGTCTCGACGCCGAAGACGCTCGCCTCGCCGGGCTTCGAGTACTACTACACCCCCCTGGCCGTCGACGCCGACGCCGGCGAGACCCTGACCTGGTCGCTGTCCGAGGGCCCGGCCGGCATGACCATGGACGCGCTGGGCACCGTTCGCTGGACCCCGTCGTCAGGCGACCTGGGCGAACACGTCATCGCGATCGAGGTCACCGATTCGATCGGCGTCTCGGCCTTCCAGGCGTTCGTCGTGAAAGTGGTTTCGCCCGCCACAGTACCCGACCTCGCCGGACTGACCGAGGCCCAGGCCGTTGCCGCCGTCGAGGCCGCCGGTCTCGTCGCCGACTCGCTGCGCGATACGTTCAGCGATTCCGTGCCGGCCGGTCAGGTCGCCTCGCAGCAGCCGCCGCCGGGCACGGCCATAGCAGGCGGCGGCTCGGTCGAAGTCGAGATCTCGCGCGGGCCGGTGCCGGTACAGGTGCCCGGCGTTCAGGGTCTCACGCTCGACAACGCGCTGGCCAGGCTAACCGGGGCGGGTCTGGTCGGCAGCGTCGTATTCGTCAACGATGCATCCGTACCGCGCGACACCGTGCGTTTGCAGAGCCCGCCCCGCGCCGCCCGTGTGCCGCCCGGTTCCACGGTCGGGATCGAAGTCTCCGGCGGACCGCGTGCGGTGATTTCGATTACGCCCGGCGTGATCCCGGCCGGTGGCACGGGGACAGTGAACGTCAGCATCCGTGATGTCGACGGCACGCCGCTGGAACCGCAGCCGGGCGTGACGCTGGCGCTGGATACCACAACCGTGAACGGGACGCCGCCGACGCTTTCGGGCGCCACGATCACGACGTTCGCCG
>Ga0102932_1000980_pt1 | contig 14800 bp, 8 predicted proteins | sample SalPonR1_C_D2_MG_FD_78212 | JGI IMG/M metagenome (GOLD analysis project Ga0102932, IMG submission 78212) | Salt pond soil microbial communities from South San Francisco under conditions of wetland restoration - Salt Pond MetaG R1_C_D2_MG | ecosystem: Environmental > Aquatic > Marine > Intertidal...
CGGCCAGACGGTCGCGGATCGACGCATCCTCCGCGGTCGGCTCGGCGAATTCCCAGACCTTGATGTCTTCTTCTTCCAAGATGGCCGAGCCCTTGCTGCCACTGATTTCGATTCGCTTCAAGCTGCCAGGAAACGATGCCGTGGTGGCTTCGATCACGCCAAGGGCGCCGTTAGCAAACCGCAGCGTCGCCACCGCCACATCTTCGACTTCGATTCGTTCGTGAGCCAGCGTATTGGTGAAGGCGCTCACTTCGACCACCGGGCCCATCACCCAGGTCAACAAATCGACGGTGTGGATCGCCTGATTCATCAGTGCACCGCCCCCATCGAATTCCCACGTGCCACGCCACGCGCCGCTGTCGTAATACTCTTGGCTGCGATACCACTTAACGTAGGCGTCACCCATCGTGACGGTCCCAAACCGCCCTTCCTCCACCGCCCGTTTCATCACCTTGGACGACTCGTGAAATCGGCTTTGAAAGGCCACGCCCAGTTTGACGTTTGCTTTTTCGCAGGCTCGGATGATGTGATCGCAGCGATCGACGGTCACTTCCAGCGGCTTTTCGATAAAGACGTGTTTGCCCGCCTCGGCGGCGGCCAGAGCGGGGACCATGTGAATACCGCTGGGCGTGCAGATCGTGATCGCCTGCACGTCGGGGTCGCGCAACATTTCCTCCAGCGTGGCATAAGCAGTTCCGCCATGCTCCGCCGCGTAGGCCTCCGCCTTGGGGAGTTGCGAACTGGTACATGCGGCCAGATGAGCCCCCGTAGCATCGGCGATCGCCCGCGCGTGAAAATTGGCGATCATGCCGCAACCGACGACTCCGAAACCGACTGACATAGCTGACTCTCAGGGCTCTTGTTAAGTTATTGACAGAAGCGTTCCAATATAAGATCCCCGAGAGCTTGGTTGTAGGCCCGCCCGCTTGGCAAGCCGGCATACTTCAGTGGCTCTTGAGTCGATCTTGTTTTTGGAATCCCGCTTGCGAAGCCATTCTCTTTTTTCGACGCACCCATCCAGACTGGGCGTCTTGACGATCTCGGCGATTTCACAACGCATCGAACTTCCATCCCTGCCCGAGCATTTGGCCGCGGCAGCCGATCTGACTGCGCGCCGGCAGCAGTGGCAACCGAACGAGAATCTGTGGTTTGAAGGCGTGGAGGGGAGCGTTCGTGCCTTGCTGGCCGCTGCCCTGGCGCCGCACTGCTCGGCGGTGCTGATGCTACTGCCCGAAGCGGTCGATGCCGACGTGGTCGCGGGCGACCTAGCGGCCTTCGGTGCCACCAATGTTTGCTCGTTGCCCTTATCGGCCAACACCCAGGCGCCCGAATCGATTCGCGATGCCGACTTCGCCGAACGCCTGCAGGTGCTGCAGCGACTGCGACGAGTTCAAGAGGAACATGAGCCGTTGATTGTGACGGCTTATGTCGGTGCGGCCCTGCAAGCGGTGCCGACACCCGAAGCGATCGCGTCGGCGACCCGGGTTCTAAAAGTCGGCCAGTCCCTCGATTTGGAAGATACCCGGCGGTGGCTGGCCGAGGCCGGTTTTCATCCCGCCACGGCGGTCGATTTGCCGGGAGAGTTCTGCCAGCGGGGCGGTATCCTGGACATCTATTCGCCCGACCAACCGTTGCCGGTGCGGATCGAGCTGTTTGGCGATGACATCGAATCGATCCGCCGGTTTGACCCGGCGAGCCAACGCAGCACCGAAACGCTGCCGGAGATTGAACTGGCTGCCGTTGGCACTTCAGTCGGAACGCCGGGACAACTGATCGATTACTTGCCGGACGACGCGGCGATCGTGATCGTTCATCCCCAGCGCTGCCAACAGTCGGCCACCGCGCTGCTGGCGCGCAGCGGCAGCTCGGGCGATTTTGGCTCGTGGGAAGCACTGCTGGGCAGCTTTACTGGTCACCGCGTGGGGCTGGCGTGTGACCTCGCACCGGGCGACGCCGGGAACGTGGTGCCGCTGCGGACCGCGACGATCGACAGTTTCATCGGCAACCTGGAACATGTGCAGGAACGGATCGATTCGGTCGCCGCGGGGCATCGAGTGATTGTCGTCGGCGATACGGCGGCCGAAGCCGAGCGGCTGAGTGAGTTGCTGCAGCCGACCGACGCCGCCAAACATGGTCGACTGACCGTGACGGTCGCTTCGCTCAGCAGCGGCTTTCGTTTGACGGCCGCCGAAGTGCTGGTACTGACGGGAGCCGAGTTGTTTCACCGTAGCCCGGTGCGACGCGTTAAGACACGGGTTCGTGGCAAACCGATCGACAGCTTTCTGCAACTCGCGTCGGGCGATTTGGTCGTGCACCTGTCGCACGGCATCGGTTTGTATCGCGGCATGGAACTGATCGAGAAACAGGGCCACGGCCAAGAGCACTTGGTGATCGAATTTGCCGAGGGGACGAAAATCTACGTGCCGGCATCGCGGATCGGTTTGATCCAACGCTACGTCGGTGGCAGCAAAACGCGGCCGCGGTTGGCAAAAATCGGCGGCGCGGCCTGGGGCAAGAACAAACAGGCGGCTCAGGCGGCGGTGCATGATATGGCCAGCGAATTGCTGGACGTCCAGGCCTCGCGCGCCTCACGCGTCGGCTTGGCGTTTAATGTCGACAGCCATTGGCAGCACCAATTCGACGCCATCTTCCCCTACACCGAAACGCCCGACCAATTGCGCGCCATCGAAGCTTTTAAGGAAGACATGCAGCAACCGCGGCCGATGGATCGATTGATCTGCGGCGATGTTGGCTATGGCAAAACCGAAGTTGCGATGCGTGCCGCCTTCAAAGCGGTCGACAGCGGTTTTCAAGTCGCCGTGCTGGTTCCAACCACAGTGCTGGCCGAACAGCACTACCACAGCTTTATCACACGGATGGCGGAGTTCCCCTTCGACATCGCCAAACTCAGTCGTTTCGTATCGCCCAAGGAACAACGCGAGACGGTCAAACGCCTGCGAACAGGCAACGTCGACATCGTGATCGGAACCCATCGACTGGCTTCCAAGGATGTCGATTTTTACAACCTCGGCTTGGTGATCATCGACGAAGAGCAACGCTTCGGCGTGGCGGTAAAGGAACGCCTGAAGACACTGCACAGCAACGTCGATGTGCTAACACTGTCCGCCACCCCGATCCCTCGTACGCTGCACATGGCGTTGGTGGGCGTGCGCGACATCAGCAACCTCGAGACTCCGCCGGAAGATCGGATGCCGGTCGAAACCCATGTCGGTCGCTGGGATAACCGAATGATTCGCGAAGCGATCGTGCGCGAACTGAATCGCGGTGGACAGATTTACTTCGTACACAATCGCATCGGTGACATGGGGAAACTGGCCGAACAGATCCAGCAGATCGTTCCCGAAGTTCGCATCGGAATCGGTCATGGACAGATGGCCGAAGGCGAACTGGAACAGGTGATGGTCGATTTTATCGATCGCAAATTCGATATGCTGCTCGCCACGACGATCATCGAAAGTGGACTGGATATCCCCAACGCCAACACGATCTTTGTTAACGAAGCGGATCGCTATGGCTTGGCTGATTTACATCAATTGCGCGGTCGCGTCGGTCGCTATAAGAATCAGGCCTACGCCTACCTAATGGTCGATCGCAATAAATTCCTCACCCCCGAAGCCTCCAAGCGTTTGCGGGCGATCGAGGAATTCTCGCAGATGGGAGCTGGCTTCGCGATCTCGATGCGTGACCTGGAGATCCGCGGTGCAGGCAACCTCCTGGGGACGCAGCAGAGCGGCCACATCGCGGCGGTCGGCTATGAGCTGTATTGCCAACTGCTGGAGGACGCGGTTCGCAAAGCCCAAAACTTGCCTCCCAAGCTTTCCGCCGAAGTCGACATCGACTTGCCCGTCGAAGCCTACCTGCCGCCCAGCTACGTCCCCGACATGCGTCACAAAATCGACCTCTATCGCCGGATTGCGAGAATCGATGGCGCGGCGCAAATTGCCGAGATCCGCGAGGAATTGCTCGACCGTTTCGGCAACCTCCCCGACCCGGTCGAGCGAATGCTGCAACTGGCCGAACTGCGGCTCGATGCGGCGATCTGGTTAATTGCTAGCGTGACCAGCTTAAAGGATTTCCTGGTGTTGCATTACAGCGATGCGGGACGCATTCAGCAGCTAGCACGCGGTAGCCGCCATCCGGTGCGGATTGTCGACCAACGAAAAGCATACGTTCCGGTAAAGGACATCGATCTTGACGACTTGACGGGCGTCGGCTGGTTGAAATTAGCCAGATCTGTCTTGCACGTTGGCTAGGATCGTCCGTACAAGTCGATGGACGACATATTTTCCGGGCTCCCTTTCTACAAAGAGACAGCGTATCCATGCTCGCTGGCTACTTCCAAACCTTCGATCGGTCCATTGGCGTTTGCGTATTCCTGCTAACGCTTTGGCTTCCCATTTTGGCTGAGGCACAACAAGCCCCATCGCCGGAGAAAATCCGCGAAGCCTTGGCGACCGAACTGCCAGAAGATCCTGCGACACTGATTTCCGTAGTCGGACAATCTCCCATTTTATTGGGAGACTTGATGCCCAAAATCGAGACTCGCCTGAAAGCGATCGAACAACAGCAGGGACGCTCCTTGTCGCCCGAAGAGGCAAAGTACGGCAGGGTGAACATGCTGCGTGGGATGCTGCAACAAACCATCCAAGCCAAAATGATGGGCGAGGCTTTTTTGCTGAAGCAAGTCGGCACGCAAGACGCCGAGAAGCGCGACGAAGTTCAGCAGATGATGCAGACGCGAGCGAGGAAACTGTTCTTTGAAAATCAGATCCCCCACATGATGAAAAAGCTCGATCTGACCAAACTGACCGAGCTCGACCAGAAACTGAAAGAGGAAGGGACCTCCCTGAAGACGCAGCAGCGAGAATTTATCGACAGCATGCTGGGCCGGATGTACCTGCAAGAGATGGTCGACCAAGACCCAACGGTGACGATCCTTGAAATCCACCAGTATTACGAACAGCATCGCGAAGAGTTTCAACAGGAAGCGCGGGCGAGGTGGGAGCAACTGACGGTTCGTTTCGACCGCTTTCCCACCCGCGAAGCGGCAGCGGAGGCCCTCGCAAAAATGGGCAACGAAGCTCTCTTTGGGGGCAACATGCAAGCGGTCGCGCGCGAGCAATCGCAGGAGCCCTTTGCGTCCAGTGGTGGGCTGCACGACTGGACCAGTCGCGGCTCGCTGGCTTCGGAGAAGCTGGAAGCACAAATCTTCTCGTTGCCACTGAACAAGATGAGCCCCTTCATTGAAGATGATGATGGATTTCACATCGTCAAAGTGCTCGAACGGACCGACGCGGGGATCCAGCCGGTCTCGGAACTGCAGGATGAGATCCGGGAAAAAATTCGCAAGCAGAAGATCCTTGATTCCGAAGAGGCGCTGCTCGCAGAAATGCGCACCAAGGTGCCGGTCTGGACGCTCTTCCCCGAAGACGTCGAAGGATCCATGCCACTGGGCCAAAAAACGGCCAAGCGAATCCAAACCGTGCAGCGGTAGGTTTACGGTTTGCGCCGCAGCGGTAGGTTTGCAGCCCCCCGGGGGCGTCGTCTCCCAAGCGGTCTCGACGCAGGCGGCGAGTTTATGCCTTGAGCGCCACGTAGGCACTGCGGGCTCTTTGTTCGGCTTCCTCGATCGAGCTGCCGACGGCTGTTAGATGCCCCATTTTTCGACCGCTTCGCGGCGTCGACTTGCCATACAGGTGCAGCGTCACGCCGGGTACCGCCAACGCATCGGCGAACCGCGGCGTCCCCTCTTCCCACAGGTCGCCCAGCAAATTCACCATCGCCGCGGGACAGAGCGGCTGCGTGCTTCCGAGTGGCAAACCGCAGACCGCTCGCACATGCTGCTCGAATTGACTGGTTGTTGCGGCTTCGATCGTCAGGTGACCCGAATTGTGAGGCCGCGGTGCGATTTCGTTGATCATCAATTTTTGGCCGTCGACAACAAACAGTTCGATGCACAGGATGCCCACCAACCGCAGCTCGCGAGCAACTGTTTGAGCGATCTCGGTGGCCGCCTGCTCGAGTTCGGGCGAAGCGGTCGCGGGGCACTTGGAAACGTCGAGAATGTGGTTGCGATGCTCGTTTTCAAGCAACGGATAGACGGCCACTTCGCCTTGCGGATTGCGTGCCACCAAAACCGACACTTCACGATCGAACGCGATCCGCTGCTCGACAACGACGCGTTGGGAGCCAAAGTCGGCAGCGACGCGCGAGAAGTGCTCGGCATCTCGGACCATCTGTTGGCCCTTGCCATCGTATCCGCTGCGGGCGGTCTTGATGATCACCGGCCAGCCAAAGTCGGTCGCCGCCTGCCGCAGTTGCTCGCCCCCCGCGGCTGTCGAAAGATCGTCGATGGTGCGAAACGGCGTCACCGGCAACCCCATGTCGGCGAGCGACTGTTTTTCCAGGCTGCGGTCTTGAGCGATTCGCAGCAAGTTGGCGCTAGGGTAAGTGGGCAGGGCACCGGCCAACTGCCGCACCGCGGCGTCGGGAATGTTTTCAAATTCCAGCGTCACCACGTCGCAGCATAACGCCAGGGTGTCGAGATTCCTCGTTGAGTAGTCGCCCACGACAACTCGATCGGCGACCTGTGCGGCGGGACCGTCGGACTCCTCGGTCAGCACTACCACACGGTAGCCCATGCGTCGCGCGGCTAGCATAAACATGCGACCTAATTGGCCACCGCCCAGCATTCCAATGGTGCCGCCAGGCTGAATCGGCTGGAAATCATTCACCGTTAGGGTAGCTCCGCTGTCGCCAGTACATCGTCGTGTTGCTGCTGAATCCAAGCGTCCAGTCGCTCGGCCAGTTGGCGGTCGCCGAGTGCCAAAATCCGGGCTGCGAGCAAAGCGGCATTCTTGGCCCCCGAATTTCCGATCGACATCGTCGCCACCGGAATTCCACCGGGCATCTGGACGATCGATAGCAATGAATCGAGCCCCTGCAGGGCCCGACTTTGAACAGGAACCCCGATTACCGGAAGGGTGGTTTCCGAGGCAACCATCCCTGGCAAGTGAGCCGCTCCACCGGCTCCGGCAATGATCACCTTCAGCCCGCGGGCTTCTGCCGTAGCGGCGTACTCCATCATTTCGGCCGGCGTTCGGTGGGCCGAGACGACTCGGCTGGCATGCTTGATCCCCAGCGTGGTCAGCGTTTCGCAAGCGTGCCGCATCGTTTCCCAATCATTGCGACTACCCATAATCACTCCCACAACAGCATCCACGGCAGGAACGTCGGGCATCTCGGTGAGCTCGGGTGGGAAGTAGCGAAAGGGAGCAACAGATCATCGTGGGAAAGATGTTTTAACCGGCGTCCCAACTAGCCGAAAGGCCTAGCGGACAACTACGATACGTTACTTCAGTCCGCAAGACTTCCGACGACGCCAAGGCTTCAGCGCGGTTTTGTTCCTGGGCTGTTTTGTTCCCGCCAACCTCCCTTCTTCCAGCCAGCGGCGCTATGGGCTTGTACGATCGCGAATACACTCGACACGGGGAATCCGATTTCGGCAGCGGCACGGGAGGCGGATTCGGTTCAACGCTGGGAGCCTCCAAGCGGTCGATCACCACGATTCTGATTGTCATCAATGTGGCGGCCTATCTCCTAAATCTGCTGTTCCGGCCGATTGGTGAGGATGGCCAACGGATTTCCGTGTTGCTGGAATGGATGGCCGTGCATCCCGACACGCTGACTCGGCCCTGGATGTGGTGGCAGTTTCTGACGTATGGCTTCGCCCATAACGACGGCGACATCATGCACTTGGGCGTCAACATGCTGGTGCTGTTTTTCTTTGGCAACACGGTCGAACAGCAACTGGGGCGAAACGAATTTCTGCGATTTTATCTGGTCGCGATTGTCATCGGTGGACTGGTCTGGGGCATTCGCGCCGCGGTCATGGATTTCGGTCCCAACACCCTGGTCATCGGCGCTTCGGGCGGCGTGCAAGCGGTCACGATTCTGTTTGCGTTTCTGTTCCCCCACGCCACCATTTTGCTCTTTTTTGTGGTGCCGGTAAAAGCCTGGATGGCGGCGGTGGGGTTTGCGGTGATCAATGTCCTGGGCGCCCTTTCGGGCGAAGGCACGACCGCGTACGACGTCCACTTGGCTGGCATGGGATTCGCTGCGGTGTATTTCCTGCAGAAGCTGAATCTGGGACGCTGGATACCCGCTTGGTTGACCGGATTGCCAAGTGTCCCTCGGCGGCGTCCGCACTTAAGGTTGCATGACCCAGACAAGCAAGCGAAAAAGAATGAAGCGGAGGCGGACCGCATCTTGGAAAAAATTCACCGCGAAGGCGAAGCCAGCTTAACGCGGGGAGAACGGAAGTTCATGGAAAAATACAGCCGACAAAAGCGGGCCCAACGCGGCGACTGAGTTTGGGCTAAAATCGGGCCTCTTGTGGGCTGCCCTTTCCCCCTGCTAATGAAATCCCATGCTGTGCCGCCGATCGTTCCTCACCGCCGCCGCAGCAGGTTCACTCGCCGCATCGCTTGCACGGCCCCTCGCGGCGGTTCCCCCGACCAGTCGTTTTCGTAAAACCATCGGTTTGCAGCTCTACACACTGCGAAACCAAATGAGCAGCGATCCTCACGGCACGCTGCAAACGGTCGCGGACCTTGGCTATCACCAAGTCGAACTGATGGACGTTCTGAACGGTGCCCAGGAAATCGCCGAACAGGCCCGCGATTGCGGCTTGGAGGTGACCAGCGCCTTTTGCGATTGGCGGCCGTTTGCGAACCCCCAGTTCCCAGGCATTCCGACAGTGGAGGAACTGATCGAAGCGGGCAGCGATCTCGGGCTGAAGCACATGGTCTTCGGATACATCTCCAAAGGACATCGCGAAACGGCCGACGATTTCAAACGGACGGCCGACCGGACTAACGCGGCGGCGGAGAAATTCAAGGCCGCCGGCATCAAGCTCAATTATCACAATTACTCCTTCGAATTCGCGGCCCTTCCCAAAGCCCCCGCAACGGCCGCCACTGGATACGAAATCTTCATCCAACGCTTTGACCCGCAACTGGTCAAGTTCGAGATCGATTTGTTTTGGATGGCGCTCGGTGGTCAAGATCCACTGGCGATGCTCGAACGACTTGGCGAACGGGTCGCACAGGTGCATCTCAAAGACCTCAAGGCGGGCGTGAAAACAAACTTCGACGAGGACACCGTTCCGCACGATACCTTCCAAGCGCTCGGCGACGGTTCACTTGACTTGGTGGCGATGATCCGCAAAGCCGACCAGATCGGTGTACAACAATGCCACGTGGAACAAGACCAGTCCCCCGAGCCGTTTCTCAGTGTTGCTCGAAGCATGCGCTATCTAAACCGCCAAGCCGTCGCACCCAAAAAGTAAGTCGCCCCAGCACGCCGCCCACACACGTTTACTTAAAGCCCCCCTTCTCCTTGCTAGGAACCAACATGAAACGCTTTCCCCTCGCCGCGATCCTGCTGTGCGGTAGCCTCTTCCTTGCCTGCCAAATCGCCAGCGCGCAAACGACTGCGGAGCCCGCGACCGAGACCGGCGTGAAACTTCGTTGGAAGTTCAGCGAAGGCAAAAACCTGAACGTCATGATGACTCAGGATATGAAACAAGAAATGAAAGTGGCCGGGCAATCGATGGCCAGCAACATGGTCAACAAAACGTGGTCGCAGTGGCGGCCCACGGACGTTCAAGATGACGGCAACGCCACGATCGTGTCGGAGGTCTCTCGAGTAGTTATGGAAATCGATAATCCGGCGACCGGCAAGATGGTCATCGACACCGATCAAGCAGCAGCCGAAGAGGGCCAAGCCGCTCAGTTGGATGCCATGATCCGCCCGATGGTCGACGTGGAAATCACCAATGCAATGAGCCCCCGCGGAAAAGTCTCCGATGTCAAAATCCCGGAGGAAGTTCTCGCCGGCCTGAAAGGCGCCGTCGGCGGTGCCATGATGTCCGCCGAGCAAATGGGCGAAATGATGCAGAAGGTGTCACCGATCTTCCCCGAAGAAGGCTTGGCGTCGGGCGATACCTGGAAATCAAAATCGGAAGTCGCAACCCCCGTGGGCAACATGAAGGTCGACAGCAAATACACCTACGAGGGAACGGTTGAAATCGAAGGCGACACACTGCACAGCATCAAAGTCGAAATGAACATGGACTTTGAAGCTCCCGAAGGAGGTCCGGCGATCGAATTTGGCGACCAAGACAGCACCGGTATCATGCTGTTCGACAACGAGAAAGGACGTTTGGTTCGCTCCGACGTGGAACAATCCTTCACGCTAAAAGTCAACGCCGCGCCTGGGCAGGTGCTTGAGCAAAAGATCACGCAGAAAATGGCCAACGTGATCGAAGAAGCCAAATAGGGAACCGGCATCGCTCGCAAGGTCCCCGCCGATCACTCCGGCTGGACCTCTTCGACAGACAAGCCTTGGCTGGCGACTCCCTCGCCGGCGAGGTCCCGCGTAGTTGCGACGGCACTGGGACGCGAGCGGTTTTGGTAACGATCGACAATCGTAATAAAGCTTGGCACGAGAAACGTGCGGACAAAGAAGGTGTCAATCAAAACCCCCAATCCAAGTGCAAACCCCAACTGCACGATCCCGTGCAGCATGGCGGGCGACGGATCGTTGGACCAACCGGTAATGTAGGCCAACCACGGCACCCACGCCGAGGCGGTCATGCTGAAGAACGTCGCGGCCATCACCAGACCACAGGCGGTGATGATGCCTCCGGTGCGAGAGACCGCCCGGCGGAGTGCCGACAGCCAGCCGCCGCGATGCTGTTCTTCCAATACTCGCGTGACCAAGTAAACGTTATAATCTTGGCCGACCGCCACCAAGATCACAAACAAAAACAGCGGCAGCTTCCAGTCCAACCCCAGGTAAGCTTCGCCATACAGCCATTGAAAAAACATCGCCGTGATGCCCACCGTTGCATAGTAGCTGAGCAACACGGTGAGGATCAGATAGACCGACAACCAGAACCGTCGCAGGACAAAGATCAGCACAGCCAGCACGGCGATAACCACGGCCACCTTGATGCGCTGGTTATCTCGCAAGGTGACTCGCCGCAAATCGATGATCGACGCGGTCGTGCCCGCCATCGAAACCTTGGCTTGATACCACGGCGATTCGGCGCGCTCGGTTTGGGACTGCAACCAAGCGCGCAGCCCCGACACGCGCTCGGCCGTTTCGGCTTCGAAGGGATCGCCCGCGACCACCACGTCGATGCGGGCGAGGCGATCCACATAGTCGGGGGCTTCGCTGAAGAAGTAACGCTGCGCGATCGGATGCTCGCGCAGCAAGCGTCGTCGCCAAGCATTGGGATCGAGCAGCCCCATTTTCTTATCGGGCGGGTAATCTCCCAGCGGGTCACTAGCGGTCCGGACGGCGGTGACGCCCGGTAGTTCATACAGGGCACCGCGGAGCGCTGTCACGTCGGCTTGCATCTGCTCGCGGGATTGCGGCGTCTGCCGCACCAGCAGAAAGGTGGTCGGATTCGAATCGCCCACGGAGAAATGCTCCACCAGCAACTTCAGCCCCTGACGGCTGGTCGCCTGCTGGCTCAGTTGGCCACTCATGTCATACGTGACGTCCCGTTCCTTCTCGACTCCAACGACGGCCGGGACCAGCAGCGTCAGGCCTCCGAGGATCATGGTGGTCCAGGGGTAACGGGTCATCGTCAGCGATAGCGTGCCCCACATGCCAGCTTTGCGAGGAGGTTGGTTCTCGATCTTGCTGGGCCAGAAGACGCGGGGCCCCAAGGCGAACAACACCGCCGGCGTGAGTGTCAAGCAAACCAGCAAGCCGACTAACAAGCAAAGGGCGATGATCGGACCGGTGTAGTGGAACTTGCCAAATCTAGCGATCCATAACATGCCCAGCCCCAACACGGTCGTCAGCGCACTGCCCAGCAGCGCCGGCGTGACTCGAGAGAGCGCCAACCCACAAGCTTCGCGCCAAGGACGGTGGCTCGCCTCTTCGCGCAGCCGCGAGATCAGAAACAGGCAGTAATCGGTGCCCGCACCAAACAGAATCACGATTACAAAAATCTTGGAAGTCGTGAAGACACGAATGTCCAACCACTCGCCCAACGGGCTTCGCGATGCATCGGCGAGAATGGCGACCAAGCCGGTCGCCGTCAGGACGGCCGCACCGATCGACAGCAAGGGGACGAGGACCAGCAAGGGTGCCCGGTAGACTCCCGCCAAAATCACCAGGATCATCAAGACGGTGAAAATCTCGGTGTACCGGATCGCATCCCGTGCCGCGATCAACGTCTGGCCGCCGATCGCGGCGGAACCGGTGGGCAGAATCTGCAATCCCGGCTCGGTGCAATTCCCCGAATACTGCATCACATCGTCGATGACACCCTGGACCGCTTCGATGGTGGCAATGTTGCTGGTCGCCGCCAGTTCGGTTTCCAATTGCAAACGGATCAAGCGTGCTTCGGGGACTTTCAGACGATGCCCAATCGCCGGATCGTCCCAACTGAGCACGCTGAGCAGGGACATCCAGGGTTGCACATCGCGTTGGGCGATGGCGGGCAAGATGAGCGAGATGTCGGGCAGTAGTTCGGTCGCCGCCATCTGATCGGAAACCGCCAAATCGGCTTCGCCAAGCGTTCGAACTAACTGCGCACGATCCCAATAAGCGACCGCCATCCGAGGCTGTGTCAGCGTCAGCGGTTCGTCTTGAGGCAAACAATCAAAGAACTTTTCATAGAACCGATCGTCCGCATCAATCGATTCGTCGAGCGACTTCCGCGCCCGCGTCAGCAGATCTTCGATCCGCGATCCCGGCTCGGGCGCTTCTCCACGCCAGCCAAGCAGCCGCGCCTTGGCAAGGCTGACTTCGGCTAACCGATGAGACAATCGCCGTTGCAGGTCAAGCGCCACGTAGTCATCCGACTCGGTCAGCGGCCGGCCATCTCGGGCAATCACGAGAATGATCTCGCTGCGCGCTCGCTCTTCGGGAAACGCTTGATCCAACAGCAACCCGCCGGCAACGCTGGGCATCTCGGCCGGCAGGTACTCAAAGTCGCCGTCGTACGCAACGTCATCCCAGGACGGAGCCAGCAGGCGCATCGCGACAACGGCCAACAGCCACAGCAGCAACACGACATACCAGTAACGCATCACCAGGACGGCGAGTCGATGTGGCGGCCGGCGGTCATTCGCTACGTTCGCCATGTGGATATTAAGCGTTCTTTGGCTGGAGCTGAAAAGATGGGAAGAGAAACGGGAAAGCGTGGGCTGCAAAGGGCTGCCGGTCGGAGGGCTTGGATTGCTCCGGCGAATAATTTACTCCCGCGAGTAAACCGGCCGATAGCACCCCAATTGAGCCGCCAGCAAAGAAGGCGAACGGCGGGCTGTTTAAAGCTTCATTGGCGATTGGATGGCCGCTGCATCTGGACGCCTGAGGGACCATGTTGCACCGTTCGTTTACTCGACAAATTCCTTGGGAAGTTCGTACTTGCCCGCCGCGCCGGCACGCGTTGTAACCAAGAAAGCCTCTTCAGAGGGGCTGTTGGGATTGGGAGCAACGACCCACACCAGCAATTGCTCGGGCTGCGTTGCCGAGGTCACCGATTTGTCGATGTTTGCTCGCATGACCAACTGCGTGAGGATTTCGCGAAGCGGCATGTCGGTCGCCTTGAAATCGCGGATCTGTTGGTTTTGGGTGATGCCTTCTTTTTGCAAGTCCCCGCCAAGGAGCACGTACTTGGGCTCCGCGGAGCCCTCGGGCAGCTTGCTTTTCAGTTCATCCATCACCGCTTGCCCGGCAAACTCCAGACTCTCCTGCTCAAAGCTCACCGACAGCGGCAACTCCAGCATTTGAGTGAGCGTCAATGGATCTTGAACCGCCGACGGCGCGACCACCATCGCCGGCCGCGCGCCACCGCGCGGGGTGTTGGCCGCTAGAAGCGTAGCCAAGCCGATGTTGGGAGCGGCTTCGGCGGGCAGATAAATATTCGTCGTCGCGGCATCGCCGGAGATCCCGTAGCGCGCGAATTTCTTGAGGGTGTAGAGCATTTGCGGATACCGCAACGCGAGGGCGCGCCAGGAAGCATCGGGCGAAGATTGGATCAGGAAATTCTCGGCCCAGGCTGGCAAGCCGGCAACCGAAGCTTCCATCTTGCGGGCCACGGCGGCCGCGGTAGTGCCCGGCCCCGGCATGACGCGCAGTTCCACATACCACTGCGGATCCCCCTCATACCACTGGTGATCCAACGTCGTCTTCAGCAACACGCCCGAGGCATCGGGTTGCAAAAACGTTCGCAGCGGCTCGATCACCTCCGGCGCATGTTGCTGCAGGAGCGTCCGTCCGTCGGCGAACAGATAATTGGGCAACAGCAGTAGGTTCACGTCCGAGCTCGCCGTGGCCGACTTCCACAGGTTTTCCAACTGGCGTGGCAATGGAATCGGGCCGCCTCCGATTTCCGCGACGTCTTTGCTTTGTTCGATCGAACCGAATGCGAAACGTTCGACGAGCGCCTCGTCCGCGGTGTCGCTCACGAAGAACGCGTCCTCCCCGTCGCCCGCCAGGATGGTCGCTCCCCCAGGCGTGCGAGCCGTTTCGACATCCCATTTCGCACGCAGCGTCGAGAGCGCCACCGGCGATGCGAGCTGCACCCCCAAAGCCACCGTCGGAATGCCATCGCCACGGCTATCGAAGGCGACCGTCAAACGCTCCATCGCGTCCGGTGGCACCCCCGTGCGGGCTTCGAGTTGTTGCCACACGTCGCCAATTTCTTTATCGAACGCGGCTAAGAATTGTTGGCCGGCGGTCGATTCCAAGA
>Ga0102932_1000986_pt1 | contig 14766 bp, 13 predicted proteins | sample SalPonR1_C_D2_MG_FD_78212 | JGI IMG/M metagenome (GOLD analysis project Ga0102932, IMG submission 78212) | Salt pond soil microbial communities from South San Francisco under conditions of wetland restoration - Salt Pond MetaG R1_C_D2_MG | ecosystem: Environmental > Aquatic > Marine > Intertidal...
GACGTGGTCGCGTGAGGCGATCTCCTCGTTCAGGACGCAGTAGATGAACCGGTAGGCCTCCCACTGGTGGCCGAGGAAGCGGACCTTGCGGGGTTTGGCCGTGGCCGGATTCCAGTCAAAAATGCAATCTTCTAAGTAATTGATTTAAAACAGATTTCTCCAGGGGCCCTTAAAGCACGAATTTCCAAAGCGATTTGCGACCGGCGACGTGCCTCAGAGCCCGGTTTCGCAGCTATATCTAAAGGGCGAATAATGACTACCGAAAAAACCAACCAAGATTTTGATCAAGCCGATTTCGAACGCCTCACCGAGGCTCTTTGCTCATGGTTCGTACGACGGGACGGCAAGTATTACGCAGTCGACCGTCTCGGGACCAAGCTTTCGAAGGACGACGTGGTGATGATTGCCATGGGTCGCTTCAGGGATGAGTTTGACGATGTTGATCTCACTCAGCCGTTACTGAAAGCCGTCTTCGAGCACGCGATCTCCAAGAAGCACGCCATCCAGGGGCAAACGATCTCTGTGTGGAATGGCCGAGAGTACTGCGCCCCGGACGTTGAAGCGTCGACCATCTGCGAACGAGGTGCCGTCGCCGTCAACGCGTGGCGTTGCCCGGCCTTTCGAATGATTGCTGATGTTGCTCCGGACTGGGGTGTGGCGGGTGAGTTCATCAACACCATTTTCACGAGAGAGGCCGAGAAGGAGATGTTCCTAGACTGGCTTGCTTGGTGCCTTCAGAACGAGGGAGACAAGCCGAATTGGGCTCCGTTCTTTTATTCCGCCACGAAGGGCAGCGGCAAGAGTACGCTTTGCCAACTGGCAGCCCGACTGTTCGGCGATGGCAACGTCGTCACTCAGAACAACGTCGACAAACTGACTGGACGCTTCAACGCCACGGTTCTCACCCGCAAGCTGGTGATTTGCGAGGAGCTTCATCTCCGCCAGGATTCGCCGCAAGGCAACGCGCTCAAAACCTACCTGACTGAAAGTCAAATCATGACCGAGCGGAAGGGACAGGACGCGGAGCAGGTCGACCACTGCTGCTGCTTCCTCTTCACCACCAACCATTTGCCTCTCTGGATAGAGCCGGAGGACCGCCGGTACTACGTCGTCGAAATCGACCACGACGGCCACGCGATCGGCCCACGATCCGATGACTTCGCGGCGCTGGTCGGACGGGTTTACGCGTTCATGGACGACGAACGAGCAATCGCTGGGCTCTATCGGACGCTCATGGAACGTCGGCTCGGGGATCGGTTTTCCGCCAAGACCTTGAACGTCGAACGTGACGCCACGCCGATCATGCGACGCATTCAAGGCGCATCTGAGCAGACGGTCAGGACGCAGCTGGCTGAAATGCTGGATCAGCGCGGTCAGCACGCTGTGCCGGAGTCTGACGTGGTGAAGCTCATTCGTGAGGACTTGAAACAGAACCCAAACTCCACGCGCCACATGATGACGGAGCTCGGCTGGTCGAAATGCAAAGCGAAGTGGGACGGCAAGGATTACGTTCGGGCAATCTGGGTGCGAGAGGGCTTCTGGATCGAACGAGGTAAAGTTCGAGGGCCTGACGGCTATTCCCAGGCGATCGCGCAACACCTCCACGACCCACTTCTCCCCGAGGAGGACCAAGACAAGACATCGGAGGCTGTCATCAATCTGTTCGCAGGTGACCTGTACTGATGGTGCAGAAATCTCCGCATCCGTATCTCGAAGACGACAGCGAGGAGCGGTTCCGTAACGTAATCGAGAACCATCTTGAGGAGGCCCAGCAGCGGGCCTTCTCGCTCATTCGGGAGGCGCGCGAAGACGAGAAGGGCTGTCTGGTGACCGACACGGCCAAACCCCGCAAGGTCCGCTTCCTCGGCCACCAGTGGGAGGCCTACCGGTTCATCTACTGCGTCCTGAACGAGGAGATCGCCTCACGCGACCACGTCATCCGCCACCGGTGCCACAACCGGTGTTGCATCAATCCCGAGCACCTGGAGATCGGCTCGCAGGCGGACAACAAGCGCGACGACTGGGAGTTCTCGGCGTACGGGGTCGACCCGGACTTCCTCTGACTGCCCGCGTGGGAGAGGCCTCCGCCGCCGTGACCGAGCCGTCACCCGAGCCACCCGTCGCGGGGGCACTATTCGGACCGGAAATAGCCGAAAGTCTCCCGCGAGGCTCATCGGGTGGCGGTTCGGGAAAATACCGGCTTGAGGGGAAAGCTTGCCGATCTCTGCTCCGAAGACCGAAGTTATCACCGGATTAACAGCCCAAGCGTGCAGATTTCGCACCTGAACCGACGACCTTTCCGCGGGGGCATCAATCGGGGCACTTCCGGACCGGGAGGCGTCCGCGCGGTGTATCGGGTCAAGGATCGGGAGGACTTGGCTGGGGTGGTAGGAGACCCTCGAAGCCGAAGAGCCCGATCGGAAACTCCGCCCGACGGCCTTGAACGGGGCATTCTCCGGGGGCAATTCCGCGGCGTGCGCTTGATCCCTTTGAACAGCCTGTTTGCCGTGCCCTTTGGTCTTCCGGATTTCTTGTTGATCTTCATCTCTTGTCAGCTGCGATGAACCGGAAATCCTGGCTTAGAGAACATCAAATCTGTCCCATGGACGCTGACGTCAGACATTCAGTGTGCTCGAAGACAGGACACACACACCAATCGTCCCCAATCCCACCGATCGACTTACTTCAGCTCCTCAAAGGGAGCTTCTTGAAACAAGCCGAACGGTTCAAATCTTCGTCCCCCTGAGACGCAATGGAGTTAACGGCTTTGCCATAGAATCCCGATGGCTGGCCGACATCCAGACGGCCTTTGGCGCGTATATTCTCTCAAGGCTCATTTAGTGGGCTACGACCGACCGCGCCGGCCTGATGCCCAAGGTTACATATACCTGCGCCTTGACGCGGATCTTCAGCAATTGTCGCTTGGCCGTCATGTAATGCACGTAGATCGTGGCCACGAGGTGATCAGGAGGACAAGTGCCGATGAAGGACTTCACGAAAGAGCAGAGCCCTGATGAACCGGCAATTCCCAGGGATGAAGGCGTTGAGCGGCCATTGCGCCAGGCGTTGGCCCGCTACCTCGGGGGAAGTTCACCAGCGTCGCTTTTTTCCATGTGGACTGATTGGAGCGTGCATCTGGCAATGGCGCCTGACAAGCAGGCGGATTTGGCGCGCAGGGCGGCAGGGCACTGGCTGAGCTGGATGACCTTTGTAACGCAAGGCTGTCCGGACGATGCCGAGGCGCGGCCAATCCTGCCCCAGACGTCGGATCGCCGGTTTCGCGATGACGGTTGGAAATCGCCCCCCTTTGCAGCCTGGGAGCAGGGATTCCTGCTCGCAGAGGACTTCTGGGACAAGGCCACATCGGATATTCCGGGCCTGGATCCGGCCCATGACCGGGCGATGACTTTCGTCATGCGCCAAATGCTGGACGCTGTCGCGCCAACCAATTTTGTCGCCACCAATCCGGAAGTGCTGGCGCGGACAGTAGAGACCGGTGGCGCGAATCTGCAGCACGGCGTTTCGCGTTTCCTGCAGGACCGGCAGAAGATGCACAGGAAGACCGGCAATGCGCAGGTCGGCAAAGAGGTGGCCACGTCCAAGGGCGAGGTTGTCTACCGCAACCACCTGATCGAGCTGATCCAGTTCGCCCCGACCACGGACGCGGTTCATCCGGAACCCATCCTGATCGTGCCTGCATGGATCATGAAATACTACATCCTGGATCTCAGCCCCGGCAATTCGCTTGTGCGTTACCTGACCGATCACGGGTTCACGGTCTTCATGATCTCATGGCGCAACCCGGGGGCTGAAGACGCCGATCTGGGCATGCAGACCTATCTGGACCAGGGGCCGCGCGCTGCGATAGATCACATCACCAAGGCCACTGGCAGCGCAAAGCTCCACACAGCGGGCTATTGCCTTGGCGGGACATTGCTGTCCATGGCGGCGGCGGCCATGGCGCGCGACGGCGATGACAGGCTCGCCAGCATGACATTGCTGGCCGCCCAGACCGATTTCAGCGAACCAGGCGAGTTGAGCCTGTTCATCAATGAAAGCCGGGTCTCCTTTCTGGAGGACCTTATGCGGGTGCAGGGCTATCTCGACGCGGAGCAGATGATGAGCGCCTTTCAGATGATGCGCTCCAATGACCTGATCTGGTCGCAGATGGTGCGCAAGTTCCTGCTCGGCGAAGACGATGCACCGATGAATGATCTGATGGCCTGGAACGCGGACAGCACGCGAATGCCCGCACGAATGCATGCGGAATACCTGCGCCACATGTTCCTGAACAACGACTTGGCTGCCGGGCGCTACCATGTTGACGGCCACCCGGTATCCCTGCGGGACATTCGCGTTCCGGTCTTTGCCGTGGGTACGGAAACCGATCACATCGCCCCCTGGAAATCCGTGTTCAAGATCCACAACCTCGGGCATGCGGATGTGACATTCGCGCTGACGAATGGCGGCCATAATGCCGGGGTCCTGTCGGAACCCGGTCATGCGCGACGTCATTTCCGCATTCACACCACAGGCGATGCGCACAAGGCGCTGACACCTGAGGACTGGTTCACCGCCGCAACTCTGAAAGACGGCAGCTGGTGGCCCGCATGGGCGCAATGGCTGTCCGGCATGTCGGGCGAAAAGATCAAGCCACCGAAAACCACCAAGTCGCTGGGGCCTGCGCCCGGTACATATGTCACGATGGAATGAAACATGTTGCCAGAAAACCACCTGTTGAAGGGCAAGAAGGGGCTGATCGTCGGGATCGCCAACGAGCACTCGATCGCCGCGGGCTGTGCGACGGCGTTTCGGGCCTCCGGTGCCGAATTGTGCATCACCTACCAGAATGACAAGGCGCGCAAATTCGTGGACCCGGTCGCCACGTCTGTCGGGGCGGATATGTTCCTGCCGCTGGACGTGACGGATCACGAGCAGACCGACGCGGTGTTTTCCCGGATCGAACAAAGCTGGGGCAAGCTGGACTTCCTGCTGCATTCCATCGCGTTCTGTCCCCGCGAGGATCTTCACGGGAGGGTGGTCGATTGTTCGCAAGAGGGGTTCGGGCTGGCGATGGATATCTCTGTCCACTCGCTGATCCGGCTGGCCAGACGCGCCGAGCCGCTGATGCATGACGGCGGCACGATCCTGACAGTGTCCTATCACGGGGCCGAGAAGGTCGTGGACAATTACAACGTCATGGGTCCGGTCAAGGCCGCCCTGGAAGCCACGACGCGCTATCTCTCGGTCGAGCTGGGACCCAGGAACATTCGCGTGAATGCACTGTCACCGGGGCCTTTGCAGACCCGGGCCGCCTCGGGAATCGACCATTTCGATACGCTGATAAATGACGCCAGGGCGCGCGCGCCCATGCATCGGCTGACCACGATTGACGAGGTGGGCGCCATGGCCGCCTGTCTGGTCACCGATTTTGCCCGGTCGGTCACGGGCAACACGTCTTACATCGACGGGGGGCATCATGTCGTCTGAACCGTGCGACCCACTGGCATTCATCGAAAACCGCCCCTTCGACGAGATCGCGGTCGGACAATCCGCAGAGCTGGTCCGCACCCTGAGCGCGCAGGATATCGACGCTTTCGCCGTGGTCTCGGGGGATGTGAACCCGGCCCATGTCGACAGCGAGTTCGCAGAGGGCGACATCTTTCACAAGGTGATCGCCCATGGCATGTGGGGCGGCGCCCTGATTTCGAACCTGCTGGGCACGCAGTTGCCCGGCCCCGGCACAATTTACCTTGAGCAATCGCTGAAATTCCTCAAACCGGTGGGGATCGGCGATACGGTCACCGTGCGGGTCACAGTCGTGGAGCGGGACACGGAAAAGCGGCGCTTGAAGCTGGATTGCACCTGCACCAACGGCGACGGCAAGCCGGTGATCACCGGGCAGGCCCATGTCATAGCGCCGGATCGCAAGATCCGCAGGCCCCGCGTCACCATGCCCGATCTGGTGCTACACAAGCACGGCGAAGTGCATGGCGATCTGCTGTTACGCGCCCAAGCGCTGGACCCTTTGCCGACTGCCGTGGTCCATCCCTGTGACAGGGACTCGCTGGCCGGGGCGCTGCATGCCCGCGATCTGGGCCTTCTGGACCCGGTGCTCGTCGGGCCAAAGGAGAGGGTCGCGGCCGTTGCAGAGGCGCATCTGCTCGATCTCGGCGGGGTGACGATCATCGACGCGCAGCACAGCCATGACTCCGCGGAACTGGCCGTATCGCTGGTGCGCGATGGCAAAGCCAAGGCATTGATGAAAGGCGCGCTGCATACCGACGAAATCATGTCGGCAGTCATGTCCAAAACCAGCGGGCTGCGCACCGAGCGCCGGATGAGCCATGTCTATGTCATGGACGTCCCGACCTATCAGAAGCCACTGATCATGACCGATGCGGCCATCAACATCGCGCCTGATCTCGAGACAAAGGCCGATATCATCCAGAACGCCATAGACTTGGCCTTGGCCATTGGGATCGATGTGCCGAAGGTGGCAATCCTGTCTGCGGTCGAGACCATCACGCGCCGCCTGCAATCCACCGTGGATGCCGGTGCCCTGTGCAAGATGGCGGACCGGGGTCAGATCACCGGCGGGGTGCTGGACGGGCCGCTGGCCTTCGACAATGCGGTCTCCATGCGCGCGATGGCCACCAAGCACATCACCTCCCCCGTGGCCGGACAGGCAGATGTGCTGTTTGCCCCGGATCTCGAAGCCGCCAACATGATCGCCAAGCAGTTGATGTATCTGGCAGGGGCCGAGGCCGCGGGCATCGTGCTGGGCGCGAAGGTGCCGATCATCCTGACCAGCCGGGCGGATGACGAGCGGACCCGCACGGCATCGGCGGCGGTTGCGGCCCTGTTCAGCAGTGCCCGGCGCGCTTGAATGGCTCTCTGACGCTGACCAACGCGCCTTTCTTCGGTTTCGCACCTCGTCGCACAAACACCGCATGGATCATTTTCAGCAGCATTTTGCATCAACGGAAATCCTCTGAGGAAATGAGCAGCGTTCGGCTCCCAATCCCGATATCGTGCAGAATTGCGCCGCAGTGACCGGGTATGAACTCGATCCCGCCATGACCTTGAAGGTCGAGGCCAATTGCATGAGATGTGCCAGGGGAGATAGCGACCCGCCGTCCGGCGAACTGACCCGTCATCATTCGGTGAACATGGCCACAGGCGATTTGCGCCGGACCGTCATGGTCACGAAGCATTGCCTCGAAATGCGGATTCGCATCAAGCCCGATGGCATCCATTGCGGATATGCCGGTCTCGAAAGGCGGGTGATGCATGAAGATCAGCACAGGACGGCGGCGCAGATCGCACAGCGTAGCCTCGAGCCACGCGAGTGTTGCGTCGCTCACTGCGCCATGGGCCTCCCCTTCGACCAGCGTATCGAGACCCAGGATGGTGATATCGGCCAGATCCTCACGCCAGTTGATCGGCCCCGCAGCGGGCATCCAATCGGCCTTTGCGGCAAAGGCGCGCAGATTTTCACGATTGTCATGATTGCCCGGGATGGCGCGCCAGGGCAGCGGCGCCGCGGTCATAAGCGCGCGCAGCCGGTCATAGGCGCCCTGGCATCCCGTTTCGGTCAGATCTCCAGAAATCACCAGTCGCTCCACCGGGCCGATGAAAGGCAGCAGTCCCGCCAGCCCGGCCAGCATCTGTCGCAGCGCCCCGGCGGTATCGATGGCGCCTTGGAAAAGTTGCCCTTCGGGCATAATGTGCAGATCGGAGATTTGCAGGATGCGGGTCATGGTATTCTCACTTCACGCCAGCGGTCAGAAAGGCCTGCACAAACTGGCGCTGGAAAATCAGGAAGCCAATCAAGAGCGGCGCAATCACCATGACCGTGGCTGCCGAGATGACCGCGATATCGACGCCGCTCTCCGGCGCCCCGAAGAGCGACAGGCCCACGGTCAGCGGCCGGGTGGAGGGCGAATTGGTCACGATCAGCGGCCAGAGGAAATTGTTCCAGTGAGTCGCCACAGAGACCAGCGCATAGGCCAGATAGGTGGGCCGTGCGGCGGGCACATAGACCCGCCATAGCACGCCCAATGTACCGCATCCCTCGACGCGGGCGGCCTCGTCCAGGTCCTTGGGCACCGATTTGAAAGCCTGTCGCATCAGGAAGATGCCAAAGGCTGAAGCCATGTAAGGCGCGCCGATGCCCAGAATGCTGTCAAGCAGACCCAGCGAGGCCGCGACCCTGTAATTCTCGACGATCAACACCTCGGGCAGGATGAATAGCTGCATCAGCACAAGGATGAAAAGCGCATCGCGCCCACGGAATTCGGTCTGGGCAAAAGCAAACCCGGCCAGCGTGCAAAGCAGGAACTGCCCCGCCAAAATCAGTGTGACCAGTACGAAAGTGTTCAGGAAATAGCCAAGCCAAGGCGCCCCCGCCCATGCGGTGCGGAAATTGTCGAGCGTCAGCGGCGCCGTGAGGCGGAAATTCACCGCGTCGCTCACATCGTGAAACGCGGCCCAGAACGCGAAGACCAGCGGCGATATCCAGAGGATGGCCAGCAGGATCGCGGCGGCGGGTTCGATATACCGGATCATCGGTAATGCACCCGGCGGTCGAGCACGAGGAACTGGAAAGCCGCCAGTGCCCCCATCAGGGCAAGCACCAGCACCGTCATCGCCGCAGCCGATGGCCTGTCGAAATAGGCAAAGGCGTTTTCCCATATGTAATAGAGGATCAGCTTGGAGCTGTCCGACGGTCCACCCTTGGTCAGGATGAAAAGGTGGTCGATCAGTTTCACCGAATTGATCATCGCATTGACGAGGATGAACAGCGTGGTCGGCATCAAGAGCGGCAGCACGATCCGGCGCGTGTAGGTCCAGCGGCTCGCCCCCTCGATCTCGGCGGCCTCTTTCAAATCGGGCGGGATGGTCTGAAGGGCGGCGAGATAGAAAATCATGAAAAATCCTGCCTCTTTCCAGATCGTCACCACGCAGATCGCCCAAAGCGCGGTTTCGGGTTGACCCAACCAATTGACCGGAGCCGCCCCGAAGGCCGCACCGATCTGGTTCAGGATGCCGAAACTCGGCGTGTAGAAGAACAGCCACAGATTCGCCGCCGCGATCATCGGCAACACGGTAGGCGTAAAATATGCCGTGCGGATAAAACTCCGCGCCGGGAGTTTCGAATTCGCCCAAAGCGCCATCATCAACGCCAGCATCATCGAGACCGGTATCGTGACCAGCGCATAGATCAGGTTGTTGCCCGCCACCTGCCAGAAAGTCGGGTCGTCAAAGAGGTAGCGGTAATTTTCCAGACCGACGAATTCAGACGGGTTGCGGCGGGTGCCGCGGGACCAGAGCGATGTTACCAGTGTGGCGAGCGACGGGTAAAAGGCAAACGCCGTCAGCATAAGCAGTGCCGGGCTGAGCAAAAGCCAGCCGTGGATGGCGCGGCGGCGGCGCTCGATGTTGAAGGCCTGTGTCATGGTCTGCCCCGTCTGGTACGGGGCCGGTCCAAAGACCGCCCCCGTTGCATTGTCATCGCCGTCTTACTTGTACGCGCGCAACTGGCGCTCCGCGGCGGCTTGTGCCTCTTCCAGGGCCTCTTGCGCACTCTTGTCGCCGGTCAGTGCCGATTGGATTGCCGCGTTCAGCCCATCGCGCACACGCGCTGTCTCGAAGGTCGAGAATTCGGCAACCGCGTGCTCCAATTGATCGCGCGCCACCAAGGCGGGCGGGAAGTCTGCCGTGTAGGCCTTGAGCGCCTCGGTTTCGTAAGCGGCGGGTGACACGCCCATGTAACCAGTGGCGATGGACCATTCGGCGGCTTGCTCGGGCGCGGTCATGAACTTGATCAGTTCAAGCGCCGCCTGTTTCTCCTCGGCTGTCGAGTCCTTGAAGAGGTAGAAGTTGCCGCCCCCCGTGGGCGAGCCGAGGCGCTCCTTGCCAGGCAGCATGGCGACGCCGAAATCAAACGCGGCGTTGTTCTTGACCGCCGTGAGGTTCCCGGTCGAGTGCCACATCATCGCCGTTTCGCCTTCCAGAAACGCCTGGCGCAATGTGCCCCATTCAACGGTGCCCTCGGGCATGATGCCATGCTCGGTCGAAAGCGATTTCCAGAATTCCAGCGTGTCCACGACCTTCGGGTCATCGAAATTGGTGCTCAGCCCGTCGTTCGACATCAACTCCTTGCCGTTCTGGATCGCGAGCGCCTGGAACATCCAGTAGGGGTAGCCCGTCGAAGGGATCATAAGCCCGAAATGGTCCTCATTGGTGAGAGCCTTGCCCATCTCGACCATCTCGTCCCAAGTCGTCGGGGCCTGTTCAGGGTCGAGGCCCGCATCCCGGAACATGTCCTTGTTGTAATAGGCGACGATGGTCGATCGCTGGAACGGCACACCCCAGGTCTGGCCTTCGATCTGGCCGTTGGCCATCAGCGCGGGATAGAAGCCGTCAAGCCATGCCTTTTCCGCGTCGGTTTCGAGCACGGAATCGAATGGCACGATCAGATCCTGCTCGATGAGGTCATAGGCGTCGATCGAGAACATCACGGCCAACTGCGCAGGCTCGCCCGACTCCAGCGCCGCGAGCGCCTTGATCCGGGTGTCATCGTAGTTGCCGGCATAGATCGCATTGACCGAAATGTCGGGGTTTTGCTCTTCGAACTTGGCGACGATATCGTCCACCACTTCCGTCAGCGCGCCGCCAACGGCGATCGGGTAATACATGGTCAGCTCGGTCTCGGCCGCGGCCGGATTGACGAGCGCAGTGGAGGCCGCCAATATGGCGGATACAGCAGTCATACGGGTCATTTTGAAAGGTCCTCTTTGACAGGTTGCGTTGAAGTGCGGGCCATTTGGCCATCCTCGGGCGCGGGATTTTGGCGAATGCGCGCCTCGGGATTCTGCTGCGGCTCCTTTTCCAGAACTCCGGTAACGGAGTTGAAAAGGAGCCGGTTTTCTTGCGGGATCAGCACACCGACAGTCTGACCTGTCGCGTGACGCATTGGGCCGGGCAGGACCGCGGCCAGCCCATCGCAGGCCGGATGCCCGAGCGCCAGCCGCGTCTCGCCGCCAAGAAACTCGATATCCTCGACCACCGCGTCGAAATCGCCGCGACCCGCTGTGGCAAGGCTGATGCGCTCAGGGCGCAGGCCGATGGTGACGCCGTCGCGCTGTCCCAGCGCCGCCCCGTCAATCAGCGCCATCGGCGGTTCGCCAACAAAGCGCGCGGCAAATGTGGTGGCGGGCCGCTCATATAGCTCGGCGGGCGTGCCGATCTGTTCGATCCTGCCATCCTGCATCAGGATCACCCGGTCCGACAGGCTCATTGCCTCGCCCTGATCATGGGTCACATACACCACTGTCAGTTTCAGCTTGCGCGCCAGCACGCGGATGTCGCGACGCACCGAATGCCTCAGCTTGGCGTCGAGATTGGACAAGGGCTCATCCATCAGGCAAAGCGGGCGCTCAGCCACCGCCGCACGCGCCAGCGCTACACGCTGCCGCTGCCCGCCCGACAGCTCGGACGGTTTGCGCCGCTCCAGCCCCTCGAGTCCGGTCATGGCCAGCACCTCGGCCAGACGCCGGTTACGCTCCGCGCGCGCGACCCGCCGCACATTGAGGCCGAAGATCACGTTATCGGCGACGCTCAGATGCGGGAAGAGCGCGTAAGACTGAAACACCATCGAAAGGTTACGCTCAGCGGCCGGCAACGCGGTCACGTCGCGCCCGTCAATCACGATACGTCCCGACTGCGGCTGTTCCAGCCCTGCGATCAGACGCAGCAGGGTGGATTTGCCACAACCCGAGGGGCCAAGGATCGACAGAAAAGCGCTCTGCGGCAGCGACAGGCTGATATCGCACACACCGCCCTGTCCGTTCCATTGCCGGGTCAGGCCATCGATCTGCAGGAAAGTCATGCCCCCTCCCCCGTCACCACGAGCCGATCCCCAAGCTGATCCAGGATCGCTTCAAAGGCCGCGCCGGGCCGCGCCTCGATCACGACCATATCGGCCTCGGCCAGATGCCCACCAACCGCCGGGGCCAGTCGTCCGAATTTCGACCGATCCGCCACCAGAACGGATTGGCGCGCATTATTCCGCGCGGTCTGCCGCATCCTGACTTCAGGAGCATTAAAATCCATCAGCGCCCCGTCGCTGTCGATCCCGGCTGCGCCAAAGATCGCAAAGTCAGCGCGATAGGCGGTGAACATCTCCAGCGCCTGAGGTCCGAGAATGTCCCGATCCGGCAGTCGCAATTCTCCTCCGGGCAGGATGATACGCGCATCGGGTGCCTCAGAAAGTGCCATGGCCGCGTTCAGGTTATTGGTAATCACCGTCAGCCCCTCGCGTTCGGCAAGGGCGGCAGCCACCACAGCCGGCGTTGTGCCGATCGAGAAGAACAGCGTTGCACCATCGGGGATCAAATGCGCCACATGCGCCGCGATCTGCTGCTTGGCCGCCACGTTCAGAGAACTGCGCGCCGAATAGGGCAGGTTCAAACTGCCTTCTATAAACGCCGCCCCGCCGTGCAGACGACGCAGCTTGCCCTGCTCGCAAAGCGCGTTGATATCACGCCGCACAGTATGAGCCGAGACGCGCAGAAGTTCTGCCAGCTCGTCCACCATCACCCGGCCTCGGGCCTGCGCTGTTTCAAGAATTGCCGCTTGCCTGTTCATTTGACATCCCCCACGTGCTCCTATGAGCATAAACTGTGACAGATGCGTGAAATCGGTGCTCATAAAAGCAATTTTTGGGGCAGATCACTCTCTTGACCACGACGTCGGCTTCAATGGATATTCCCGACGGTACAGCCAATGGATTTGGACAGACTCCCGCCACCACGCAGCTTCGGAATGCAAACACTTGGGAAAGGACGGGACCAAAAGTGAAACATTCCGGCTCGGGGTCTTTGTTGTTTGATGGGCCTGGCGCGACAGGTGCGGCGGGTTTCCTGTTTCCTGCGCGCATGGCCGTGATCCGACTGCCGGGGAGCGTGGATCATGGGTTGGTTTGATCGCTCTTTCACGATCAGGGAAATCGAACAATTCCCGTCCGAGCATTGGACCCAACCAAACGCATACATGGATGATTATCTTTTTGCCCGTCGGCATCGTATCGACGAACTCAGCGCAAAGACATTGATCGCTATGCCCGCCGGGTTGGACAGTTTTGCGCGCCGCATCCATGCTGGTCGGACATCCTGTTGACCGCCACGCCCACACCCGACAGCGCCCCGCCGCACCGCGTTCACGCGGGGCTCATCGGCGTCAACCCGGTGCCGCCTGCATGAGGTGGCTCTGAACCTCCTCCGCGCCGCGGGGACCGGGATGCGCCGTGCCTTGCAAGTCCTCGTCCACTGTCCAACCCGGCTCGACGCCGGTCATATCGGGCAGTTCATGGGCGATGCCCTTATGGCAATCGATGCAGGTGCGCTCGCCCGTCAACAGATACTTGGTGTGGATCTCGGCGGCACGCGGCGCCTGGCGCGACAGATCCATCGCCAGCTCCGAATGACAGTTGCGGCATTCCAGACTGTCATTCGCCTTCAGGCGCGCCCATTCCCGCTTGGCCATTGTCAGCCGGTGATCCAGGAATTTCTGGCGCGTGTTGATGGTGCCGAAAATCGTGCCCCAGACCTCTTTCGAGGCCTGCATTTTGCGGGCGATCTTGTCTGTCCAGTCATGCGGCACATGACAATCCGGGCAGCCCGCCCGCACGCCCGAGCGGTTCGAGAAATGGACCGTATGCGAAAGCTCCTCAAAGACATTGTCGCGCATCTCGTGGCACGAAACGCAGAATGCCTCGGTATTGGTGTATTCCAGTGCCGTGTTGAACGCGCCCCAGAACACGACGCCCCCGATGAAACCGCCCAGCGTCAGAAAGCCCAGCCCCAGGCTCCCCGCCGGGGTCTTGAGCACCCTCCAGAACCAGCGCAAGGGTTGCATGATCCAGCGCATGTCAGTCGCTCCCGGCGCTGGCCGCGCCCATCTGCGACATATCGGTGAAACTGTTGCCCACCAGCGCATCCGTATCGGCCTGCGGCACATGGCACTGGGTGCAGAAATACCGTCTGGGCGAGACATCGGCCAGCATCTGCCCCTCACGAGTCATGTAATGGGTGATCGAGATCATCGGCGCACCCGCCCCCATCGAATGCTCGCGCTTGTGACAGGAGAGGCAGCGATTGGCATTGACCGACAGCTGATAGCCCTCGATCGAATGGGGGATGATCGGCGGCTGCTCGGGATAGGCCCGCATCAGGCGCACATCATCGGTGACATATTGCTCCAGCGGCGCGGCGGGGACCGGCTCCATCGGGTCACTGGCCGGGCCGGACAGTTCGGGCACGTTCTGCGCCAGAACCAATGTCCCGGCAAGGCAGGCGCCAAGGATCAGCGGCAAGCGGAACTGTCTCATCACACGACCTCCAGCCTCACGGCGCATTTCTTGTAATCAGTCTGTTTCGAGATCGGGTCCGTCGCATCCAGCGTGACGGTGTTGATCAACTGGCTGGCGTCGAACCAGGGCACGAAGATCACGCCGGGCGGCATCCTGTTTCGCCCGCGCGTCTCGACCCGGCTGCGGATCTCGCCCCTGCGCGAGATCACCCGCACCTCCACCCCCTGATTGAGCCCGCGCTCGCGCGCGTCGATCGCGTTCATGAAGACCTTGGCCCCCGGAAACGCCTTGTAAAGTTCCGGCACCCGCATGGTCATCGACCCCGAATGCCAGTGTTCCAGAACCCGACCCGTCACCAGCCACATGTCGAATTCATCGTCCGGGCTCTC
>Ga0102932_1000996_pt1 | contig 14737 bp, 13 predicted proteins | sample SalPonR1_C_D2_MG_FD_78212 | JGI IMG/M metagenome (GOLD analysis project Ga0102932, IMG submission 78212) | Salt pond soil microbial communities from South San Francisco under conditions of wetland restoration - Salt Pond MetaG R1_C_D2_MG | ecosystem: Environmental > Aquatic > Marine > Intertidal...
CATCTTGGCTTCGATGAAGCCGCGCAGGAGGCCGCCGTTTCGCGGGCAAGCTGGCCTGCGCGCATGCAGCGCCTTGCGCATGGCCCCTTGGTCGATGCCGCACCCGAGGCGGAAATCTGGCTCGACGGTGGTCACAACGCCGCCGCGGGCGAGGCTTTGGGCCGCCATCTGGGCGGTTTGCCCGCGCGTCCCACCTATCTCGTTTGCGGTATGCTCAACACCAAGGATGTGACCGGCTATCTTCGTCCGCTCGCCGCGCAGGCAAGGCACCTGACCGCGATATCAATTCCCGGTGAGGCGAATACCCTGCCCGCCGAGGTGACCGCCGCCGCCGCACAAGCGGTGGCGCTTTCGGCCGATACGGCCGGTTCGGCGCAGGATGCGATCGCACGGATTGCAGAGAAAACACCCGATGCGCGTATCCTGATCTGTGGGTCGTTGTATCTGGCAGGAGCGATCTTACGCGAAAACGGCTGATTTCCTGCCGATTCGCGAAAAAAGCCCGATCAGCCCGGAAAACGAATCACTTTATGTTGACCGATTCGCAGTGATTCGCCTATATCTGGACTGAGCAGTCACAGCGCCGCTGCCGTAAGGCGATAAGGGCGCAACGACATTGGGGGACAGCGGGACCGTGACACGGGTCTCATTCCAGCCGCAGGCTTATCTGCTTTCGCGTGACCCATCACGCGACTCCAGCGCAAAAGCGCGGGGTCAGGAATGATACGTATCGTATTGATCACCGCTGCGTTTTTCAGTGTCACAATTGCCCTTCTCGTTGTGCAACCAGGCCCTGATCCGCGTGCACCTTTGATGCCTGAAGGCGAGATGGACGTGACACGGGCGGATGCGGGTGTGGACTTGGCGGTCACCGCGGATCAATCGCTGGATCGTGCCACCATAGAACCTGAGACAGTCAATGACGACGACGCGCTCGGGTTTGGTCTGATGGACAGCCTTTCGGACCAGCCGACGGAGTCTGGTCTGACCGAAAACAGGGCCGACGGCATCATCGCCAGCCTTGGAAACGCGGCGATCAACCAAGGCAATGCCAAGGTCGTATCGTCACAGGGCGAAAAGCCCGAGTTGGAACTCATGGTCATCCGCGCTTTGAATCAGGGACAGTCCGAGGATTACATCGACGCGTTGGTCAACCATGCCGCAAGCGCGGGCACGGTGGATGTGCCCCGCAACCTGATCACCGTGGATGGCAGGGTGGATACGACCGCGCTTCTTTCGGTGCTGGGACCGCAAAGCGCGGGCCCCGGTCCGGGTCGTGACTACGAAGTCGAGGCCGGGGACACATTGGCTTCAATCGCCTATCGGTTCTATGGGTCGACGGCGATGCAAACTGAGATTTTCGATGCCAACAAGGACAAGATCAGTTCGCCGAGCAATATTCGTGCGGGCCTGACACTTGTGCTTCCGGCAAAATGACGGGCGAGCGATAACGAGCAGCAGCCAGAAATCCTACCGGACCACGTGGCAGGAATGATTGAGGGGCCGAACCAACGGCCCCCTTTCATTTTCAAGACCCCGCAAACGGATCCACAGGATAGGTCACCCCGGCAAGGTAAAGTCCCTGCGGTGGACAGACAGGGCCACAGGCCGCGCGGTCCCGCGCCTCAAGCGCGGTTTTCACGTCATCGGGGCGCGAACTTCCGGCCCCCACGCGCTCGAGCGTTCCTACAAAGCTACGCACCTGATTGTGCAGAAACGACCGCGCGCGCAGAGCAAAACGAAGCTCCGGTCCAGCGTGGGTCTCATGCGCTGTGATCTCCAGCAAATCGAGTGTTTTCACCGGGCTGGCCGCCTGACAGATCGTGGAGCGGAATGTCGTGAAGTCATGCGTTCCAATCAGATGCGCGGCCCCTTCGCGCATCGCCTCGAGGTCAAGCTGACGGGGCACGCGCCACACCAGACCGCGCTCATGGGTTTCCGGGGCACGCCGCATGAGAAGGCGGAACATATATCGTCTCTCAAGGGCGGAAAACCGGGCATGCCAGTCATCGGCGACACGCGCACAGGCAACGATCGCCACAGGGTCGGGCTTGAGATGATGGTTGAGCGCTTCCGAAAGGCGAAATGGGCTCCAGTCACGTGTCAGATCGCAATGCGCCACTTGGGCAAGCGCATGCACCCCGGTGTCGGTCCGGCCCGCGGCGGCGATGCTGTGCGGTCCGGGCTCAAGCCGCGAGAGTGCTGTCTCGATGGCGCCCTGAACCGATGGCTGCGCCTTTTGCCGCTGCCATCCCGAAAAGGGCGCGCCATGGTATTCGACTTTCAGAGCATATCTGGGCATGAGGGGCGATTAGCCGAAATCGAGACAAGGGCCAAGAACCTTCGTCAAAGACGGTCTGCACTGGCATGCAGGGCCGCAGACCGCTAAATCGGTTTGAGAGGGGTTCGGGTGACGGCATTTCGCGAAATGCCTCATACTGAGGCCGACAAGCAAAAGGGGGCAGGTGGTTTGGTCATCACCACGCTGGCAGACAACCTTACCCGTGGGTTCGAGACCTTCGGCGACACCGTGTCCGAGTCGCTGTTCGAGCCTGTGATTCGCTTGGGGGTGACCGGCCTTTCGCGCGCGGGCAAGACGGTGTTCATCACATCATTGGTGGCCAACCTGATGGACCGGGGGCGGATGCCGGGCCTTCTTGCCGCCAGCGAGGGGCGCATTTCGGCGGCCTTTCTTCAGCCGCAGCCAAACGATGCGGTGCCCCGTTTCGACTATGAGACCCATCTCGCGGCCCTCACCGCGCCCAAGCCGCACTGGCCGGACAGCACACGTGCCATTTCCGAGCTGCGCCTGTCGCTCCGGATTCGCCCATCGGGTTTGCTTTCGGGCCTCACCGGGCCGCGCACCGTTCACATAGACATCGTGGATTATCCGGGCGAATGGCTGCTTGATCTGTCGCTGATGGACAAAGGCTATGCGCAATGGTCCGAAACCGTCCTCACCGCGCTTCGCAAGCGTGAGGATGCGGCGGATTTTGTCGACAAGGCCCGCTCAGCCGAAACCGACGCGACATGGACAGAGCCACAGATCAAGTCGCTCGCGGCATCCTATACGGACACCCTGCACGCAGGGCGCGCGGCGGGTCTGTCGGGCCTTACCCCGGGGCGGTTCCTTCTGCCGGGGGAAAAGGAAGGCTCCCCCGCCCTGACCTTCGCGCCGTTGCCGCCGCTTGAACGCCCGGCACGCGGTAGTATGTGGCGGGAAATGGAGCGGCGCTACAACGCCTATAAACGCGAGATTGTGACGCCTTTCTTTCGCGATCACTTCTCAAGGATCGACCGGCAGATCGTTTTGGTCGATGCACTGAGCGCCATTCATGCAGGGCCGCCTGCGGTGGCAGATCTGCAATCCACCATGACGGATGTTCTCGGGGCCTTTCGGCCCGGCACAAACGCTTTCCTGTCTCGTCTCTTTCGGGGACGGCGGGTCGAGAAAGTCCTCTTTGCTGCGACCAAGGCCGACCACCTGCATCACACGCAGCATGCCCGCCTGACCGCGATCATCGAGGCACTGACACGTGAAGCCCGCAACCGGGCCGATTTCGCCGGGGCCGAGACGGGGGGCATGGCCATCGCCGCTCTTAGGGCCACCGTCGAGGAAACGCGCGAGCACATGGGGCAGTCGCTCGATTGCGTGCGCGGCAAATTGCTGGACAGTGGGCGACAGGCGGCCTTCTATCCCGGTGAGTTGCCCGAGAATCCGCAATCCCTTCTTGGTGCCGCGCAAACGGGGGCAACGACTTGGCTTGATGCTGACTATGAGATCATGAAATTCGCCCCCGCCCCGCTCAGCTTGCGACCGGGGGAGGGGCCGCCACACATCCGGCTCGACCGGGCGGCGCAATTTCTGTTGGGGGACCGCCTGTGACTGATGATCGCCCTGCCGCTCGTGGCCCTGTCCTCTTCGATGTCGATGCCGACAGCGCAAAGGCATCCCCCGATCCCGCCAGCGCGCCCCCGGTGCCCGAACCCGAGCAACCCGAACCGCACGGACGCGCCATGCAGACGGTGGCGACCATCGCCGCGCGCAAGCCATCAAGGCTGGGGCAACTGTTCTGGGGGCTTTTGCTGAGTATTCTGGGGGTTGCGCTCTCGGTTGCGGCTTGGGATTTCGCCACGGCGCTGTTAGAGCGCTCACCGCTTCTGGGGTATGCCGTAACGGGTCTCATCGGTGCGCTGCTTGTCGTGCTTCTGGTCATCGCACTGCGCGAGATGGCCGCGTTTTCCCGCCTTAAACGCATGGATCGCTTGCACCATATGGCCGAGACCGCGCTAATCGATGCCGACCTCAAAGCGGCACGCGACGTGGTGGGCCGGATCGACGCGCTCTATGCGCATCGCGAGGATATGCGCTGGAGCCGGGAACGTCTTGCCGAACGTCAGGGCGATCAGTTCGATGCCGAGGCGCTTCTCGGGCTGGCCGAGGCCGAACTGATGACACCCCTCGATGCCGCCGCCCGAGTTGAAATCGAGGCCGCCGCCCGTCAGGTCGCCACGGTCACGGCGGTCGTTCCCTTGGCGCTCGCGGATGTGGTGGCGGCGCTCACCTCGAACCTGCGCATGATTCGCCGCGTGGCCGAGATTTACGGCGGCCGTTCTGGCACGCTCGGAAGCTGGCGCCTGACGCGGGCCGTGATGACGCATCTCGTTGCCACTGGTGCAGTGGCCATCGGCGACGATCTGATCAGTTCGGTTGCCGGTGGTGGCGTCCTGTCCAAGGTTTCGCGCCGCTTTGGCGAGGGGGTGGTAAATGGCGCACTCACCGCGCGTGTCGGCGTGGCCGCGATGGAGGTGTGCCGCCCTATGCCCTTTGCCCGGATCAAACGCCCGTCGGTTTCCGGCCTTGTGAAACGTGCGCTTACGGGGCTATTCGGCTCGGGCTGAACACGCCGCTATTCGTGGGCGTGCGTCTTGAGGACATGCAGCGGAACGATCTCGAGTGCGCGCTTGTGAGTGGCGTCCAGATACACCTTTGGCGCGCAGCCTTCGTCATGCGCCTGTAGAAACCGCGCGGCACAGAGGCACCAGCTATCGCCGGGCTGCAAGCCGGAGAAATTGAATTCCGGCCGTGGTGTGCTCAGGTCGTTTCCGACATATTTGGAATAGGCCAGAAACTCGGCCGTCATAACCGCGCATACCGTATGGCTGCCCTGATCCTCGTCACAGGTATTGCAGTGGCCGTCACGGAAAAATCCGGTGACCGGGTTGTTTTCCGAACACGGAAGAAGCGGCGCATCCAACACATTGACAGCGGGATCTTTTGCAAACATGACACTCTCCTTACTCATGAGGATAACCCGCTGAGGCTGTGCCGCAAGGGTCAGAGTGATGCGGCGATACTCCGGAACATGTCGACATTCCGCTGAGCAATGCCCGGCGTGCGAAAATCACGGTCCGCGGCGGTGGTCACGATCACCACGTCGCGGGTCTGATCGACATAGATGTACTGCCCGTAGATACCCCGTGCCATGAATTGTCCGGGTTTCGATCCTGCGGGTATCCACCATTGATAGCCATAGCCGATGGCGCCGTCCTCCGTTGGGGCCGTGGCTTCTGTCGATGCGCGCACCCAGTCGGCGGGCACGATCTGTTCACCGTCAAATCGTCCCTCTTGTTCGTACATGAGGCCAAAACGCGCATAGTCTCGCGTGGTCAGGTTCAGTCCGCCCAGAACGAATGCCACCCCGACACCATCGGTGATGTAATAGGGCGTAGCCTCGAGCCCCAGTGGCGCGATAACCTTTTCTGACAAGAGCTGTGGCACATCCTGACCGGTGGCGCCGCGCACGACCATGCCGATGACATGCGTGTCGATCGAGACATATTGCCAGGTCTGGCCGGGCTCCGCGAACGTCTCGGTCAGACCGGCGGCAAATCCGTCCATCGTCCCACCCAGAGCAAGCACACGGCCCATGCGATTGATGTCGGAATTGAAATCGAGATAGTCCTCGTCGAAAGTTACTCCGCTCGCCATGTTCAGGACGTCTCTCAGGCGCGTGCCGTCATAAGCACTGCCGCGCAACTCGGGCGCGTATTTGGTTACCGGATCATCCAGCGACCCGATGGCGCCCTCGTCGATCAGTATCCCCACGAGCGCCGAGAGAAAACTTTTCGCAACGGACCAGGAAATCCGCTGGTCTTCCGGCTCAGTCCCAAGGTGATAGCTTTCGTGAACGATCCGCCCCTCGTGCAGCACGAGCAGAGATGTCACGGACCGGTCCCGGATCCAGGCTGTCGTTTGGGATGGAAGCTCTACCTCTGGACCTTTTGGAAGGTGTGAGGCGTCATTGCTCCCGCGCGGTACGTCGCGGGTCAGGAACATCGTGTTCATGGAAGAGAAGTTTTCGACGATTTTGTCTTCGGAAAACAGCGAATTGACGGCAAGCAGGCGGCCAATCTCCTCGCGCTTCCAGATGCCGACCGCGATAATCGCGAGCCCCAGAACGATCAGGATTCGAGACAGCCATTTCATAAAAACCCGCATACCCGCACTCCCTTTGAGGATCAGCAAAGCACCGGTTGCGCGCCACGACAAGGTTGACGCGGCGTCGCGGACCTCAAGCGTTCCGCCTTTAACCTGAGACATCAGCGAAAGGCGAAACGCTTCAGCGAAACTTGTCCACGAGTTTCTGCAACGGGCTACGCTCATCCTTTTCGGGGGCTGCGGGGCCGGCGGGTTTCTCTGCCCCGGTGCCTGTCTCCGGCGTGGGTTTCTTGCCCGTCGAAGGGCGGGGCGGGGCAACCCGTTGTGCAACCGCGTTCAGAAACCTGTCCGTTGCACCCTCGGCCAGATGCGGGGCGCCGTCGGCGATGCCGCGTAGCACGTCGTCGAGCCAATCCTGATCACCACGTGCGAAATCATGCAGAACATATTGCGCCACAAGTTCCTTGCGCCCCGGATGTCCGATGCCAAGGCGCACACGTTGATATTCGGGGCCGAGATGCTGATGGAGCGAGCGTAGGCCGTTATGCCCCGCGTGCCCGCCCCCCTGTTTTACCCGCACCTTGCCGGGCACAAGATCAAGTTCGTCATGAAAAACGGTTATGTCTTCGGGCGCTAGCTTGTAAAAACGCATCGCTTCGCCAACGGACTGACCCGAGAGGTTCATGAATGTCTCGGGTTTGAGAAGCAGCACTTTTTCAGACCCAAGACGCCCCTCGCTCACCTGCCCCTGAAAGCGCGATTTCCATGGTCCAAACCCGTGATCGGATGCGATCCGATCAACCGCCATGAACCCGATATTGTGCCGGTTCTGGGCATATTTCGCACCGGGATTTCCCAAACCAGCAAAGATCAGCATCCGACAGCCCTCAGGTTTCTCTGGCTTCGGTCTAAGCCGCAGGGAGGCCGGAATCAACCTCGCGCCGTGCAACGAAAAACGCGGCCCCGGCGGGACCGCGTTCAATCTGTCTGCGTCAGACCTGCTTAGCTGTTGCTGCCTTCGGCGGGCTGGCCATCGGCATCGGTTTCGATGTCGGCGTCCTGATTGATGACCTCGACGTCATCGGCGTCAACCTCGTCTTCCTCGGCTTCTTGCGACGCCAGGCTCGACGGAGCGGAGACGTTGCAGATCACGAAGTCACGGTCGGTGATCGTGGGGCGGCTGCCATCGGGAAGCGTCACCTGCGAAATGGTGATCGTATCGCCGATATTCTCAAGCGTGCTCAGGTCGACGGTGATCGATTCGGGGATGTCACCCGCAGTCACGATCAGTTCGACTTCGTTGCGCACCACGTTGAGAACGCCGCCCTTGCGCAGGGCCTCGCACTCTTCCTCGTTCTGGAAGTCCACACCGATGAACAGGTTGATCTTGGTCGTGCGGCGCAGGCGCATCAGGTCAAGATGTGTCGGAAGGTCTTTGACCACGTCGCGCTGCACATCGCGGCAGATCACGCGCACATCGTCATGGCCATCAACCTTGAGGTTGAACAGGGTCGACTTGAAGCGACCGGCCTTGAGCCTTTTGATCAGCGTGTTGTACTGAATGTTGATCGGAAGCGGGTCCACGTCACCACCGAAAACGATTCCCGGAACCATGCCTTCGCGGCGTGCAGCACGAGCGGCGCCCTTGCCCGTCCCCGTGCGTTCCTGGGCGTGAAGATCAGGAATTGATCCAGCCATTTTATCTCTCCATATGCAAAGGCGGGGCTCCTCCAAGGCTGTAGCCCCGCGTGAAGCCGTGCCTTTATGAGATTTTAGCGAGAATGGAAAGAGGGAAAGTCAAACCCGAATGCGGTCGGTGCCCTGTTTTGAATGTCGCGAAAGCACGGGATTGCGGTGTTATCCGCCAAAGACCATTCCGCGCCCATGCGAAATGTCCTGCCTCATAGGTTCGGCTCGTGCCATCCGTCCGAAAAGCCCTTGGGCACCATCAGGATGTCGCGGTCCACGGTCGTGATGTCCCGATGTCCGCAAAACGCCATGGAAACATCAAGTTCTTTGTGGATCACCTCAAGCGCCTTGGTGACGCCCGCTTCTCCCATCGCCCCCAACCCATAAACGAAAGCCCGTCCGATATACGTGCCCTTGGCGCCCAGTGCGACAGCCTTGAGCACATCCTGCCCCGAACGGATACCGCTGTCGAAATGCACTTCGATCTTGTCGCCCACCGCGTCCAGTATGCGCGGCAGGGCGCGGATCGAGCTGACCGCACCGTCAAGCTGCCGACCGCCATGGTTGGAGACGATGATCGCATCGGCGCCGACATTCAACGCTTCGCGCGCATCGCGTTCATCGATGATGCCCTTGATGATCAGCGGGCCGTCCCACATGCGGCGAAACTGTCGGATGCGATCCCAATCAAGGGATTCATCAAACGCTTCGGCCGTCCATGACGAAAGTGAGGACGGGTCGGTCACCCCCGAGGCGTGCCCTACAATATTGCCGAAGAAGCGCCGCTTCGTGCCAAGCATGCCAAGACCCCAATGCGCCTTGGTCATCATGTTGGCCACGGATTTCGCCGTCAGTTTGGGCGGGGCGCTCAGCCCGTTCTTGAGATCCTTGTGGCGTTGCCCCAACACTTGCAGGTCTACAGTGATCACGGCGGCCGAACACTTGGCCGCCTTCGCCCGATCAAAGAGACGTTGCATGAAATCGTCGTCCTTGAGCGTGTAAACTTGAAACCAGAAGGGTTTGGTCGTGTGCTCGGCCACGTCCTCGATCGAACAGATCGACATGGTGGAGAGCGTGAAGGGCACGCCGAAATTTTCCGCCGCGCGTGCTGCCTTGATCTCCCCGTCGGCCGCCTGCATTCCGGTCAGCCCGACAGGCGCGAGGGCAACAGGCATGGACACGTCCTGTCCGATCATCTGGGTGGCGGTGGACCGTTCTGACATGTCCACCGCGACGCGCTGCCGTAGCAATATATCGGAGAAATCCGTGCTGTTGGCGCGAAAGGTCTGCTCGGTCCAGCTTCCGGATTCTGTGTAATCATAAAACATCTTCGGCACACGGCGGCGGTAGATGCGTTTAAGATCGTCGATATGGGTAATGACGGGCATGGCGGCCTCACATTGGTTATGTTTCCTTACCAATCATTGAGGCATGTCGCAAGCACCGGAGGGACGGCCGCCGTGCTAACGGGGCCCTTGGCGCCGTCAACCGTCAGGCCGGGTTGTCGATCAACGCGCGCAACGCGGCGTTGGCGCTTTCGCTGTCCCATTCCGCGTCCCCCAGCATCCGCGCGATCTCGCGGCCCTCGGGGTCAAGCAGAACGGTCACCGGAAGGCCGGCCACACCCATCTCGCGGGCAAGCGCCTGTTTCGGGTCACGGTGAAGCGGCAAATTATCCACGCCGATCTCATCGAAAAATGCGACCATCGCCGGGGGCGGGTTGCGGCCGGTGGCAATGGTGACAACCTCGAACTCCTCACCGCCAAGTTCTGATTGCAGCCCGGCAAGCATCGGCATTTCCTTGCGGCAGGGCGCGCACCACGTGGCCCAGAAATTCACCAGAACATGTTTGCCTTCATAAGCCTTCAGCGTGATCTCCTGTCCGTCCTTGGTCTGAAACGCCGTAGCGGGGACTGGCTTGGGCGCGCTGTGAAACCGCAACTTCTTCATCGAGCCGTCAAGCATCGCCTGAAGCTCTGCCGGATCATGGGCCATGGGCGCGCCGCTGTCTGCCTGCGGGTCCGAACCACCGCGCAGCGCGAGGAAACCCGCTGCTGCAATTGCACAGAGACCAACAGCGATATAGACGAGGGTGGAGCGTGACATGGGACGATCATTCCTTCTGCAATAAAGGGCCGGACGATGACGAAGAAGACCTCGAACCAGATGTGGGGCGGCCGTTTTGCCGACGGCCCGGATGCGATCATGGAAGCTATTAACGCCTCCATCGGGTTTGACAAGCGGATGGCCGAACAGGATATCCGCGGCAGCCGGGCGCACGCCGCGATGCTGGGCGCAACCGGTATCGTATCAGATAGCGACGCCGAGGCGATGCGGGAAGGGCTGCTCACGGTCTTGTCAGAGATTGAAGAGGGGAGTTTTGAATTTTCGACCGCCTTGGAAGACATTCACATGAATGTCGAGCAGCGGCTGAAAGAGATCATCGGTGCGCCCGCTGGGCGTCTGCACACCGGTCGGTCGCGCAATGATCAGGTCGCCACCGATTTCCGCCTCTGGGTCCGCGATCAGCTTGACGCAGCCGAGAGCGCGCTGACCCGGCTTTGTCAGGGCTTTCTTGCTCAGGCTGAGGCAGGCGCGGATTGGGTGATGCCGGGCTTTACCCACCTTCAGACCGCACAGCCGGTCACATGGGGTCATCACATGATGGCTTATGTCGAAATGTTCGGCCGCGATCTTTCGCGCGTGAGGGACGCACGGGCGCGCATGAACGAATGTCCCCTCGGTACCGCCGCGCTGGCCGGCACGTCCTTTCCGCTCGACCGCGACATGACGGCCAAGGAATTGGGCTTCGACCGCCCGTGCGCCAATTCGCTCGATGCGGTCAGTGACCGGGATTTCGCGCTGGAATTCCTGAGTGTCGCCAGCATTTGCGCCATGCATCTGAGTCGCCTTGCCGAAGAACTTGTCATCTGGTCCAGCGCACAGTTCCGCTTTGTGGCCCTGAGCGACCGTTTTTCGACCGGGTCAAGCATCATGCCGCAGAAGAAAAATCCCGACGCGGCCGAGCTTATCCGGGCCAAGATCGGGCGCATATTCGGGGCCAACGTGGCCCTGATGACGGTGATGAAAGGCCTGCCACTCGCCTATTCCAAGGATATGCAGGAGGACAAGGAGCAGGTTTTCGATGCGGCTGATCACCTCATGCTGGCGCTTGCAGCGATGGACGGGATGGTGCGCGACATGACCGCTAACCGCGATGCGCTCGAAGCGGCGGCGGGAAGCGGATTTTCCACCGCGACCGACCTTGCCGATTGGCTTGTGCGGGTGTTGGACATGCCCTTCCGCGAGGCGCATCACGTGACCGGCAGCCTTGTCGCGATGGCCGAGGGGCGTGGCGTCGATCTGCCGGATCTAAGCCTCGAAGACATGCAATCGGTGCATTCCGACATCACCGATGATATCTTCGATGTGTTAGGGGTGCATAATTCCGTGGCATCGCGCACCAGTTATGGCGGCACCGCACCCGAGCGCGTGCGCGATCAGGTGGCCCGGTGGAAGGAGAAACTGGCGTGAGAGCACTGCCTTTGATCTTTGTGGCGGGTCTCCTGACGGCCTGCGGTGCCGATGGGGATCCAACCTATCCCCGCGAACCTGTGCCGCCGCGCACCACGGTCGAAACCAACGTGGGTGTCGGCGACAGCGGCGTCAGTGGTGGCACAAGCGTCAGAACCACAACCGGCCCCTTTACCTTCGGCGTTGGAATCGGCCTTTGAAATCGCGTCTCCTCGGACTGGCGTTTTCAGCTACGATCTGTATTGGCGTGAGTTGCGGATCGCCGCTTTGCCTTTACCCGAGGCTGCGCGGGCGTTAAGCGCGGTCACCAGAAATTCAGGTGAAAGCAGGGCGGGCGCGGGCCGTTGTGCTTCGGGGGTGAGGATGGACCATTTTCTCTATCGTGACGGACGCTTGCACGCCGAAGACGTGCCGCTGGCCGAGATCGCGGCCGAAGTGGGCACACCGTTCTATGTCTATTCCACCGCGACCCTGACCCGGCACTTCCGGCTTTTTGATGAGGCGCTCGACGGGATGGAGCATCTCGTCTGCTACGCGATGAAAGCCGCGAGCAATCAGGCCATCATAAAAACATTGGCCGAGCTTGGGGCCGGGATGGATGTTGTATCGGGCGGCGAATACACCCGCGCCAAGGCCGCGGGTGTTCCGGGGGATCGCATCGTCTTTTCCGGTGTGGGCAAGACCCGTGAAGAGATGCGCATGGCACTTGAGGGGGGTATCCGGCAGTTCAACGTCGAAAGCGAGGCCGAGATGGCCGCGCTTGACGAGGTGGCACAGGGCCTTGGCCTGCGCGCGCCCATCACGGTTCGGGTTAACCCGGATGTGGACGCGAAAACCCATGCCAAGATCGCCACCGGTAAATCCGAGAACAAGTTCGGCATTCCGATTTCGCGTGCGCGCGATGTCTACGCTTTGGCGGCTGGCATGCCCGGTCTCGAAGTTGTCGGAATCGACGTGCATATCGGAAGCCAGATCACCGAGCTTGAGCCCTACCGGCTGGCTTATGAAAAAGTGGCCGAATTGACCGAGGCGCTGCGCGAAGATGGCCACGACATTCGCAGGCTCGATCTGGGCGGTGGTCTTGGCATTCCTTACGAACGGGCCAACAGTGCGCCGCCCCTGCCGGTCGAATACGGTCAGCTTATCAAGGAAACGCTTGGCCATCTGGGCTGTGAGATCGAGATAGAACCGGGTCGGCTGGTGGCCGGAAACGCGGGGCTTCTGGTCAGTCGTGTGATCTATGTGAAGGCGGGTGAGGGGCGCGATTTCCTGATCCTCGACGCCGCTATGAACGATCTGATCCGCCCGGCGATGTATGACGCGTGGCACGATATCGTGCCGCTGAACGAGCCCGCAGCGGGCATTGATCAGCGCGCCTACGACATCGTCGGCCCGGTCTGCGAGAGCGGCGACACCTTCGCCAAGGCCCGTATGATGCCCCCCCTGATCGAAGGCGATCTGGTGGCTTTCCGCAGTGCCGGAGCTTATGGCGCGGTGATGTCGAGCGAATACAACACGCGGCCCCTGGTGCCCGAGGTTCTGGTCCATGAGCATCAATTCGCCGTCATTCGGGCCCGCCCGACCTTTGACGAGATGATAAAACGCGATACCATCCCTGAATGGTTGTGATGCGGTGGTCGTGTCACGCCACGGCCCCTGAGGATTCATGACCGCACGCACGGACCTGCCTCGCCCATTGCTTCGCCAACTGCGCCGTCCACTCGCTTTGACATGGACGGGCATGTTGGCCGAACGGGTCTCGCGGGCCTTCTGGCCCGCGTGGAGCGTTCTTGCGCTCGGCATCGGTGCGCTCATGCTGGGCCTGCACGAAACCGCGCCGGTCGAGGTGGTGTGGGGCGCGCTCATCCTTATCACATTGGTGTTCTTGGTCTTTGCCGTGCTGGGCGCGCGCGCCTTCAGGTGGCCGCGCCGGACTGACGCGCTGATGCGGATGGATGCTGTGATGCCGGGTCGCCCTCTGGCGGCGCTCACGGATGCGCAGGCGGTGGGACGCGGCGATGCCGCGTCCGAGGCCCTCTGGCGGCACCATCAGGAGCGTATGGCCGCGCGCGCCGCCGAAAGCCGGGCGGTAGAACCCGATCTTAAACTGTCGCGCCAAGATCCCTATGGTGTGCGGTATATTGCACTGCTGGCGTTGATGATCGCGGTTATCTTCGGGTCGGTGTGGCGCGTTGGAACTGTCGGTGACATCGCACCGGGCGACACGGCGCTCGCTCAGGGGCCCACATGGGAAGGATGGATCGAACCTCCGGCCTATACCGGCTTGCCCAGTCTTTACCTCGCCGATCAGGATGGCGCGTTCAAAGCCCCGGAAGGAAGCCGGGTCACACTGCGCTTTTACGGCGAGATCGGCGCGCTAAGCCTTTCGGAAACCGTTTCCGGCCGCACCGAAGATGTGGGTGCGGCAAGTGATCCTGAACAGAGCTTTACCCTCGCGCAAAGTGGTGAATTACGGGTTAACGGCCCGGATGACGTGGCGTGGGAGGTCACGGTCATACCCGATACCGCTCCTGAAATCGACTTTGCCAAAGAAAGCGCAACAACCACATCCGAAGGCAACATGAGCCAACCCTTTGCGGCGCGCGATGACTATGGTGTGACCGGGGGGCAGGCCATCATCACCCTCGATCTGGCCGCAGTCGACCGCAGCTATGGTCTGTCTGCGCCCCCTGAGGAACGTGATGCGATCATCCTTGATCTGCCGCTGCCGATCACCGGGGATCGCGCCGATTTCACCGAAACTCTGGTCGAGAACCTGTCACAGCACCCTTGGGCGCACCTGCCTGTCACCATGACGCTCGAGGCGGAGGACGACGTCGGGCAAACCGGCAAAAGCCCCGAGAAATCAATGAGCTTGCCCGCGCGGCAATTCTTTGATCCGCTGGCCGCGGCGGTCATCGAGATGCGGCGCGATCTGCTTTGGACGCGCGAGAACGCACCGCGCGTGGCACAGGTCTTGCGCGCTATGTCCTATCGTCCCGATGACACGACATTCAGGCCGCGCTCGACCTATCTGCGGCTGCGTTTCATCCTGCGCAGGCTTGAAACTGC
>Ga0102932_1000997_pt1 | contig 14736 bp, 18 predicted proteins | sample SalPonR1_C_D2_MG_FD_78212 | JGI IMG/M metagenome (GOLD analysis project Ga0102932, IMG submission 78212) | Salt pond soil microbial communities from South San Francisco under conditions of wetland restoration - Salt Pond MetaG R1_C_D2_MG | ecosystem: Environmental > Aquatic > Marine > Intertidal...
CCGGAAATGAACGCCCTCCTCCGCGAGATGGAAGCGACACCGCATTCCGGCCAGTGCAACCACGGTCGGCCAACATATGTCAAACTCAAGCTTGCCGATATAGAACGGCTCTTCGGGCGCACATGATCCAAATTGGCGATACCACTCTCGACACCGGTGATCCGCTCGTTCTCGGGCTACTTGTCGGTGGCGCACTTCTGGCGTTGATCATTCTGCTTTTGATCATGGTGATCCGGGCCGCCGGACGCTCGGCACGCATAACCGAACCTTTGTCACACCAAATCGGAACATTGTCTCAGCGCGTTCAAGGGCTTAGCGACGGCCAGCATCAGCTTGCCGGTGGGCTCAACCACGTCTCCGAAGCACAAGCCGCCGCGCAATCCAATATGCTGCAACTGATGGAAAAACGGCTGGCCGAGGTCTCCGAAAGGATGAACGAGAACCTGCACGGTTCGGCCCGCCGCACCGCGCAATCCCTTGGCGATCTGCAACAGCGGCTTCAGGCCATCGACAAGGCACAAGACAACATCACCAAGCTTTCGGGCGATGTTCTGACCTTGCAGGACATCCTTTCGAACAAACAGACCCGTGGCGCCTTCGGTGAGATTCAGCTCAACGATATCGTGACCAAGGCATTACCATCAGACAGCTTCACGCTGCAACATACGCTATCGAATGGAAAGCGCGCGGATTGCCTTATCCACCTGCCTAATCCCCCCGGCCCGATCTGCATCGACAGCAAATTCCCGCTCGAGGCCTATGAGGCGCTGCGCAATGCCGCAACCGATTGGGAACTGAACGAAGCGGCAAAATTCCTGCGCCAATCCGTCAAGAAACACATACGGGACATCTCCGACAAATACGTTCTCGATGGTGAGACCGCTGATGGCGCATTGATGTTCCTGCCTTCCGAAGCGGTCTATGCCGAACTGCACGCCAACTTCCCTGAACTGGTGCGCGAAGGCTTTGCCGCGCGGGTCTGGATCGTGTCGCCCACTACCTGCATGGCCACCCTCAACACCATGCGCGCCATTCTCAAGGACGCACGCATGCGCGAACAGGCCGGTGCCATCCGGCGCGAACTGGGCCTGCTGTTTTCCGATGTCGAAAGGCTGGGATCCCGGGTCGAAAACCTCGACCGTCATTTCAATCAGGCGTCCAAGGATATTTCCGAGATCAAGATTTCCGCCGACAAGGCAGGCCGCCGCGCCCGCAGGCTCGATAATTTTGACTTTGAGGAACTGGCCCCCGAAACCGAACCGACCATCGTCGGACTGCCGACCGACAAAGGTTAGGCGGACCCGGCGTGTTCAGGTCGTCTCAAGGCAGTGGCGCCGAAATGCGCGTTTGAGCATGTCCAGCTCGTCGCGCAAAAGCGTCACTTCGGCCCGGATATCATAGCTTAATGCATCCCCCGAAAGCAGTGCGAAACTGCCCAGGGTTTCGCCCGCTCGCGCATCATTGATCAGAAAGGTCTGCACCCCGTCCGAGATCAGCGCAGCGGGGATTGGCACCCGCACGACCCAGTGCCGGGCTTCGCGGTTTTCGATCACCTGCACATCCGGCACCGGCTGTTGAAGATGCGTCACCTCAATTTCGGGCTGCATGTTGCCTTCGGCATCCGAGGTTAGGATACCTTCCCAAACACCTTCGAACAGACGGGTTTTCGTGAGTGTCAGATCGCTCATCTCGGTCTCCCTCAGAACTCGGCGCGCGGTCGGCGGCTGAATGTCAGGTCCCGCAGGATCACTTGGCTCATCTGCGGGTTTTCAAAAATGATATCGACCCATGCCCGCTCGATCCGTTTTTCATTCAGGTTCGAATAGGCAAGGTCGAATTCGACCATGATCTCGTCTTCATGAAGCGGCAGTTCGCGCACGATCTGTTCGGTGTTCGGACCATGCTTGATGTTCAGTCGCGCAAAGATTTCCAGCGGCTTCTCCATCTCGACGATGGTCCCCATCCGCAGAAGATGGTTCCTGGTCAGCCCATCCACCGCCTCATGCGGCAGATCAAGCACGAGCGATAGGAACGAACCGTCAAAGGCGAAAACGTCCATCCTGAGACCGTAAGACGCCAGATCGGCCTCGCGATGGTTGCGCAATTGTCGAAGCGTCAATTCCGTATGTGCACAATCATGAAACAATGTAAGTTCCGAGCCCAGCTTGGACTTGCTCTCGACCGAGGACATGCCGGGCACCGGAAGCGGCCGACGCCACAGCGACGGGCGCCACGCCCAATCCGTGCCATGCGGCTTGGGAAATGCGTTGGACCCGATCGTGGGAAGGGCAAGGCGGCTATCGGCCACCGCCAATACTTCGTTCATGGAATATAGATACTTACGCGCAAGAGACCGTATAGTCCGCAGCTCGTCGAGCTCCATTTCCGGCGCACGCCGCGCGGCCTTGGCCCAGCGGCGGATACCACGCAGATGGAAAAGTCTATTGCCGAGCGCACTCCGAAATGGCATCTGGTCGAGCCTCTTGTCTTTGGTCTTTTCTAACTTGCCAGACCCGTTCCTTCCAGAGGATTAACCACCTTATGGAAACAATCCGGGATTTATGCGCGTCGGGCCCTGTACGGCCCCGATCCGGGTTCAGGATTTCTTGCGGAATATGTCCAAAATATTGAAACCGCCCTCGCCCTTGGCGGCAGGTGTATTGATTCCCTCTTCCGGGGCTTCGGGCGGCGTCGCGGCGCGGCGCTCGGGGCTTCCCGAACGAAGCCGTTCGGCCAGCGCGATCATCAACGCCTGCCCCGTTTGGCCACGGGCCACGCGGCTGCCCTCGGGCGCATAGAGCGCGAGGCCGGTCAGGTGCCCGTTGATAAGCATCGCACCGCGCCAATGCGCAGGATCGCCCCCGGGAACGCCCACTTCTCCGCCCGAGGCGAGATGCACGAATGACACTCCGTCTCCGTCGATCCGCTCAAGCACGCGCGCGGGTCGCATGGAGGCGGCCAACTCGTCGGCGGTGGGCTGGCGCGCGTCGCGGTCAGCGGGCAGGACAGACACCGTCATCACCGCCGGATCGACCGTCATGGCGGGCTGTCCGGTCAGCCCCGCACAGCTTGCCAGCAGGATCACATGTCCGCCGCCCCGTCGCCTTAGGCTTGTCGGATCAATGCAATATCCCACCGGTCCCGACACCACCACTTCACCCCCAAAAAGCGGCACCTTGCGCACCGGCTCGGACGTGTCAGAGGCTCCGAATGTGCCCGCCCCAATGGCATCGCACGCGGCAAGCGGCAGAATCGCGATCAGAAGGATCGCCCGCGAAAGGCGCATGCCTCCCTCACAGGTCCATGAAGACATGCCGCTCGGCCTCGGCCCCCGGATGGGTGACGGCGCCCTTGTAGGTCGGGCCGACGAGCTGGGCGAATTTCCAGATCGCACCCGAGGCATACATCGTCTCGCGCGGGCCGGGCCATGCCTCGCGGCGCTTGGCCAGTTCCTCGTCGCTGAGATCCACCGTCAGCGCGCCGTTGACCGCGTCGATGGTGATCACATCGCCGGTCTCGACCAGCGCGATGGGCCCGCCATGCGCGGCCTCTGGCCCCACATGCCCCACACAGAACCCGCGTGTCGCACCCGAGAACCGCCCATCTGTGATAAGCGCCACCTTCTTGCCCATGCCCTGTCCGCTCAGCGCGGCCGTGGTTGCCAGCATCTCGCGCATACCGGGGCCACCGGCAGGGCCTTCGTTGCGGATGACAAGGACTTCACCTTCGTTATAGGAGCGCGCCTTGACCGCCTCGAACGCCTCTTCTTCGCATTCAAAGACCCGTGCAGGCCCGGTAAAGACCTGTTCTTCCGCGCTCATACCGGCGACCTTCACAATGGCCCCCTGCGGCGCGAGATTGCCTTTGAGGCCCACGACGCCGCCTGTCTTGGTGATCGGCTTGTCCACCGGATAGATCACACGCCCATCTGCCTCGCGCTCGATGAGGTCAAGCTCTTCGCCCATGCTGCGGCCCGATGCGGTGATGCAATCCTCGTGGAAAAGGCCCGCGCGGCGCAGTTCCTTCATCACGACGGGCACACCGCCGACCTCGTAAAGGTCTTTGGCCACGTATTGCCCGCCGGGCTTCAGGTCCACGAAATAGGGCGTGTCCTTGAATATCTCGCACACGTCATCAAGGTAGAATTCCAGCCCCGCCTCATGCGCGATCGCCGGCAAATGCAGACCGGCATTCGTGCTGCCACCTGTGCAGGCCACCACACGGGCGGCATTCTCAAGGCTTTTGAGTGTCACCACGTCACGGGCGCGGATATTCTTTTCCAGCAGGTTCATAACGGCATCGCCCGACGCCGTTCCGAATTGATCGCGGCTTTCATAGGGTGCGGGCGCGCCCGCGCTGTTGAGAAGCGCAAGGCCGATCGCCTCGCTCACGCAGGCCATGGTGTTGGCGGTAAACTGGCCACCACACGCACCGGCACTCGGGCAGGCCACCTTTTCCAGCGCGCGCAGCTCTTCGTCGGAATTGGCGCCAGCCTGATGTCGGCCCACTGCTTCGAAGACGTCCTGAACGGTCACGTCCTTGCCTTGATACCGGCCCGGCATGATAGAACCGCCATAGATAAAGACAGACGGCGTGTTGAGCCGCACCATCGCCATCATCATCCCCGGAAGCGACTTGTCACAGCCCGCCAGCCCCACAAGCGCATCATAGCAATGCCCCCGCATGGTCAGCTCGACAGTATCGGCAATCGCCTCGCGGCTGGCCAAGCTTGAGCGCATGCCCTCGTGGCCCATGGCAATCCCGTCGGTCACGGTAATGGTGGTGAACTCACGCGGCGTGCCGCCCGCTTCCTTGACCCCCATCTTGACCGATTGGGCCTGACGGCTGAGCGCGATGTTGCATGGCGCGGCTTCGTTCCAACAGGTCGCCACACCAACAAGGGGTTGATGGATTTCCTCCTCGCTCAGGCCCATCGCATACATGTAGGACCGGTGCGGCGCCCGCGCCGGACCTTCGGTTACATGACGGCTGGGCAGATGCTTTTTGTCGAACTTGCTCATGGCTGGCCTCCCGAAATCGTGTTGCCGAAGGAATAGGCGGTTGGCGCGCGCGACACAAGCACAGGGCACACGTCTCAAACGAAAAATCCCCGAAGGCGGGTGCCTCCGGGGGATCTCGTGTCGGTCGGGTATGGCTGCTCCGACCTGTCAGTGCAGTTTCTGGTCCACCGTGTTGATCGACTCGTCGATGAGCTTGTTGCCCTGTTGGGCGGTCATCTGCTTGGCGATAACATCCTTGGCGGCACCCACCGCGACCTCGGCGGCCCGGTCACGGACCTCCTTGACGGCAGCGGCCTCGGCCGAACTGATTTGCTCTTCGGCGGCCTGAAGGCGGCGTGCGATGCTGGTCTTGAGATCGGCCTTGGCCTTGTCGGCCGCAGCAGAGGCCTCGGTCTTGGCATGTTCGACGATCCGGTTGGCCTGCTCCTGCACTTCCTTCTGCTTGCGTTCATATCCCGCAAGCAGCGATTGCGCCTCTTCGCGCAAGGCTCGCGCCTCGTCGAGCTCGGACTTGATGCCATCCGCACGCTTGTCCAGCATGCCGGCCAATTGCGTCGGCACCTTGAGATAAAGCAGAACCGCAAGGAAAAGCAGGAACGCCAGAAGCACCACGAAATTCGTGTTGCCAAGCGAAAAGAACGGGCCCGAAGCCGCCAGCGCCGGGCTGGCGGTGAAAAGGGCGATAAGGGTCGCTGTGATCCGCATGGTCATTACCCTTTCATCCGCGCGTTGACGGCCGCCGTTACGGTGCGGGCATCGGCTTTGCCGCCCATCATCGTCAGGATTTCCTTGGCGGTATCCTTGGCGACGTCCTTGATGCTGTCCTGAGCGCTTTCACGGATTTCGGCGATCTTCTTTTCGCCTTCCGCAGTTTTGGCCGCAATCTCGGCATCGGCTTTCGCCGTGGCGTCGTCCAGATCAGCCTGAATTTCCGCCTTGGCTTCGGCAATGATCGACTGGGCCTCCGCCCGCGCGTCGCTCAGTGCCTTGTTATACGCCTCCTCGGCCTCGACGGCCTTGGCCTTGAGATCCTCGGCAGCCGCGAGATCATTGGTGATCGCCCCCTGCCGTTCGGCCAGGATCGACGCGATACGTGGCAAGGCCACGCGCGACAGGACGAAAAAAAGCACGACCAGAGTAAGCAGCAGCCAGAAAATCTGGTTGCCCATCCACTCGCCGCACAATTGGGGCAGGCCGATGGCACTGCCGAAGCTATCGACACATTTGCCGACTGCATCGCCGCTTGTTGTGGCTTCGGTTGCCATGTCGTCGTCCTCCTCGGGAAACGTTCCGTTTACATGAGGTGAAGGGCGGTCTGCCGCCCCTCACCCCGTCGTAAGGATCGGGTTCCGCAGGTTCAGACGGCGAACATCAGAAGCAGAGCGACGAGGAACGAGAAGATCCCCAGTGCTTCTGCGAATGCGATACCAATGAACATGGTCGCAGTCTGACCGGCAGCGGCCGACGGGTTGCGCAGGGCGCCAGCGAGGTAATTGCCGACCACGTTGCCCACACCGACGGCTGCGCCGCCCATGCCGACGGAAGCCAGACCTGCGCCGATGAATTGGCCCATTTGTGCGATATCGCCTTCCATTTCGATTCTCCTTACGTTGGAATTGCGTCGTTTCGTTTGTTCGGGTGGCGGCCATGACCGCCGGTTGACTGTTGTTCGGGCCGCGACCCGGTCGTGCCTTAGTGTGCCGGGTGCAGAGCATCCTTGAGGTAGACACAGGTCAGGATGGTAAAGACATAAGCCTGAATGAAGGCCACCAGCACCTCGAGCGCATAGATGGCCGCGATGGCGAGGATCGACAGCGGTGTCACAAGGATACCGATCCCGACCGAGATGGTGATCATCGGCGCGAACGCGGCAAAGACCTTGAGAACGGCGTGACCGGCCATCATGTTACCGGCAAGACGGATCGAATGGCTGACCGGCCGCACGAAGTAGGAAATCACCTCGATCAGCGCGAGAATGGGGCGCAGGGCAAGCGGCGCGGAACTGATCCAGAAAAGGCCGAGGAACCCGGCACCGTTCTTGACAAAGCCCAGCACGGTCACCGTCACAAAGACCATCATCGCCAGAACCGCCGTCACCGCGATGTGCGACGTCGTGGTGAACGCGCCGGGCAGCAGCCCGAGAAAGTTCGAGAAAAGCACGAACACGAACAGCGTCATGATGTAAGGGAAGTAGGGCAGCGCCTCTTTGCTGGCCACGTCCTCGACCATCTTGCGGATGAACCCATAGCAAAGTTCCGCGATCGACTGCACCCGCGACGGAATGACCGAGCGCCCCGAGGTGCCCAGAACCAGAAGCGCGGCGGCCGCGAGGACCGTCAGGACCATCCAGAAGCTTACATTGGTGAAGGTGAACGTGCCGACCGGCCCGTCTCCGAAGAACGGTTTCACGATGAACTGATCCATCGGGTGAAACACCAGACCTTCGCTTTTCTCGGCACCTTGCGCTTCAGTCGCCATGCTTTGTCCCCTCGTTTGCGCCGTCTTGCGTCGCAGTCTTCCCGTTGCCCGGTCCGGGCGCCATTCTTTCGGCCTCTTCGGCCAGTTGCTTGCGCTGGATTTCCGCCGCACTTCGGATCATCGTCTTGATGCCCGCCGCAAGGCCCAGCAATGTAAAGAGCACCAGAAACAAGGGCAGCGTGCCCAACAGGCGATCAAGCCCGTATCCGATGCCAAAGCCGATCAGAAGACCGACAACAAGCTCCAGCACCATGCGCCACGCCAGATGCGCCTGCGAATAATGCTCCTCGGTGTGGGGCTTTTCGTCTTTCGGCTTTCTCAGGGCGGCGATCCGGGCCTCCAGCGCAGCCAGACGCTCCTTCTCATCACCCTGCGACACACCAAAAGCCCCCACATCAGGTTGGCGCTATTGCTATGCGCGGGCGGGACCTGAGTCAAGCGCGCCTCGCGGCCTGCGCCACTTGTCTTAATCCATTGTTTTAATGTATTTTTCCGTTTCGCCACCAAACGACGAAACTGCGATCACACCCCATCTGACGCGCCGCGACGCGCAAACGCGATGTTCAACCATATGGTTGACCTTTGCTCCGAAGCACCGCTGCCGTCAGTCCGCCTCGCGCACCACGAACACCGAAACAGGCGCGTGTGATGCGATGCGCCCACCATGGGAATCGATCAGATACTCGACCCAACCGGGCCGATGCGACCCGATCACCACGAGATCCGCGTCGATCTCGTCAACGGCCCGGACAAGCACACTGTCCACCTGCACGCTGGGGTCTGGCACGTCATAGACACGCGTTCCGATCTTGACACCCTCCTCCGCCGCTTCGATCTCGCGCGCGAACTCGGCGAGCAATTCCTCATAGTGTTCGGTGGAATGGGTGACTTTGGGCTGAATACCCCCCGTAACACTGACCAGCGTCAGGCGCGCGCCGTAATGCCGCGCCAGATCGGCGGCCACATGGATCGCATGCTGCAAACTATCCTTCATCGAAAGGTCGATTGGTACGAGAATATGAGTATACATTTTTCCTCCACTGTCTGACCCTACCGTCACATGTCATGCGAGGGCCCGCCTTGTTTTATGTCAAGCCTTGCTTTTCGCGCGCCGAACGGCTGCTATGTCCGAAATGACAGGATCAAGTTTCGCCCACCGCCTCGCCGTCAGAAGCGCACTGCCCCGACTTTCGGTCGGGATGCAGGACACCGTTGATATCGGTTTTCTGGGTCCACTTAGCGGCCCGGTCGAAAGTTGGGGCCTGCCCGGTCTCAATGGGTGCCACATCTGGGAGGACTGGCTCAACAAGGCCGGCGGCCTCCTGATCGAGGGCAAGCGGTTTCCGATTCGCATCCACGCCCATGATTGCGGCTATGATCCCGACCGGGCCATGGAAGGCGCCCGACGACTTGTTCAGAAAGAAAAGGTTCAGCTTCTCATGATGCTGGGCGGCGACACGCTGACCCCGGTGCGCGATTTCCTGACCCGCCAAAAGGTGCTGACCTCGACCCTCCTGCCCAGTGATCTTTCGCCGGACATGCCCTACCTCATCGCGCCGAGCGAATTGCATCCGATCTACAACGTGACCGGCGTGGACTGGCTCGCCCGGACCAAGCCCGACCTCAAGACCGTGGCGGTCTGTAGCCAGACCGACGCCCTTGGTCTGCCCTCGCTCGGCACCTATCGCGCGGCCTTTCGCGCCGCCGGTATCGAGATCGTGGACGAAGTGCGCTATGACCCCTCCGAAACCGATCCGCGCGGTTTTCTCGCGCCGATACTGGCCCGGAACCCTGATATCCTGTGCTGGTGTACCAGCTATGCGCCGATGGTCGACGCGATGACCGAATTCGCCCATGCGCAGGGTTACAAGGGTCAGATCATCTCCTGCACCTTCGACAACTATCCGCGCCTGATTGAACAAACCTCACCCGAGTTCATGGAAGGGGCGGTGTTTCAATTCCCCGATTTCGACGATCCGCTGCTGCGCGAAAAAGCGTTTTTTTTCAATCGGCCTCATGTGTTCTTTGAAGAATACAATCGCCGTTTTCCCGACACCTGGAGCGCGGTGAGTTGGGAATATGTCGCCATCCTCGAAATCTGGCAGGCCGCTGTCGAAAAGGTCGGAAGCACCCGCCCCGCCGCGGTTCTGGCGGCGATGAAACAGCTTGGACAGGTCACCCATGCCTTTGGCCCCGCAGACTGGTGGGGGACCGAGATGTTCGGCATCGACAATGCTCTCGTGGGCGACTGGCCCGTCGTCACCATCCGCGACGGCAAGGCCCGCATCACGGAATTCGGCTCGATCCGTGGCTGGCTTGAAAAGAACGGCGTGCTTCTGCGCGAAGAAATGTCCGAGCTTGGCCAGCTTTGGGAACAGCGCGTGCAAAAACAGCAGGGAACAAAAGACGCATCGCCCGCGGCCTGACCGGCCTCAGTCGTCCTGCAACAGGATCTTGTTTTCCTCGATAAGATTCAGCTTCACGAACTCGACCGCCGCCTCCACATCACGCGACGCGATCGCATTGAAGAGCGTGTTGTAACGCCGCTGCGCCTCCTGGATACGGTTCGGCGTAAGATGCCTGCGCAAAAGCGCGCTGCGAAACCTCTGGTGGCTGGCTTCGGTCGCCAGCTCATAGCACGAGGCCAAAAGCGGATTCTCGGTCCCGCGTGCGATCTTGAGAAGCATCTCTTCTTCATAGCGGACGAATTCGGCCACATCCGTGCGCACCGCCTCAAGCCGGCTGAGCGTCTTGTCCAGATCCTCGATCGCGCGCGGCGGCATGTTGATCACCGCAAGCCGCACGATCTCGGGCTCAAGGATGCCCCGCACCACAAGATGATCAAGCGGGCTCGTCTCTGACGCGATCGACCCCACGGTCGGGTTCTGCGGCGCCTCCGACCTGTAGGTGACGAAACTGCCCGATCCGGCGCGACGGCGGATCACCTTGCGCGCCTCCAGAACATCAAGCGCCTCGCGCACCGTGTTGCGCGCCACCCCCAGTTCCGAGGCAAGCGTGCGCTCGGACGGAAGCCGGGTGTCCACCGGATATTCCTCTGACTTGATCCGCGCGAACAGCGTGTCGATCACAACGCGCGCCGTGGCACCGATGGACTGATCGGGATCAAGTTGTGTTTCGTCGTCCGAAGGGGCTGCGGCCATGGTCTGTCCCGTCACGAAGTGCTGCTCTTCTTGGTCTAGCATCAAATTCCGGCGCATTCGAGGCCCTTGAGCAGTTGACGTCATCTCGCGCTCGGGGCTTAACAAGACCCATGTCAAACACGCTCGACACGGTTTTCGCGGCCCTAGCCGATCCCACGCGCCGACAGATCCTGTCGATGCTGCTCGAGGACGACATGGCCGTCACCGACGTGGCCGAGCCGTTCGACATGAGCCTCACCGCCATTTCGAAGCATCTGGCGATCCTTTCACGCGCGGGCCTGATCACACAAGAACGGCGCGGCCGCGTCAAATGGTGCAAGCTCGATCCCGACGCGCTGCGCGATGCGTCCATCTGGATGCAGGGCTTCGGTCAGTTCGAAGCGATCAACCTCGATGCGTTCGAACGGTTCCTCAGGGCGGAGTTCGGCAATGAAACATAGCGCTGAAGGCAGCACCGGCGGTGATGCCATGCCCAGCCCCGAACACCTGCCGCCCGCCACCGTCGAGCGTGTGGCAAATGCGGTCGTCCCCCCCATGGAGCCGGGCCGCGACATGCCGCATGGCGTGTTTCGGCGCGACGGCACGTTCTGCGCGGCGTCTCGCACCCTGATTTCGGCCGGGCGGTTTTCGGGCGTGCCAAACCATCCTGCACCGGCCGAAACGCAACGCCTTGAGGGGCGGTATCTTTATGCCGGGGTCGGGCGGCATCATTTCGGTCACTTCCTGATGGAGGGGCTCGGGCGGCTCTGGGCGCTGGACCATGTGGAGACACAGGTGGATGGCATCCTTGTGGTGCCGATGCACGACAAGGACATCGAAACCGTCCTGCGCCGCCGCTTCCTTCCGTTCTATACGTGGCTCTGCGACGCGCGGCCGATCTGGCTCATAGACCGGCCCGTGCAGGTCGACGATCTGTTGCTGCCAAGTCAGGGGTTCGGTCACGGACACTGGAGTGTGGGCACGCCCGAGTTTCGCGATTTCGTGCGCAGCCGGGTCGCCGCCCGCATTACGCCTGACGGGCCGCGTTGGGTCTATGTCTCGCGCACGCAACTCAAATCCCCGGATCACCGGATGGATCGCGAAGACGCGCTCGAACGCACTCTGGTCGAAAAAGGCTATGTCGTCTTCCATCCCGAGCAATACACGATCGAGGAACAGCTTCAGGTCTACATGTCCGCCGACAGGATTCTCGGCGCGGATGGATCGGCCTTTCACCTCGCGCCCTTTGCCATGCGGCCCGGAACGCGGCTTGGCCTGATCCAGCGCAGGCACCGGCAGGCCCCGTTCGACGCGCTTGTGGCGCAGATACGGGCCTTCGTCGATGTCGATCTTGTGACCTTCAACGCCTTGCGCCCGCGGGACACGCATCCGACCCCGCGTGGTGAGCCCGATGCAATCCGCTTCAAGGGCCTCTTGCAAGACCTGAAATCCGCCGGGTTCATATAATAGGGTCCGAGAAACGCCGCCAATAGGTCAGGCCCGCACCGAGGGCGCCTCATCGTCGCGCAGCAGCAGGAACAGGGCCACCGCCGTCAGCGCGACACCCGCCATGACAAGCACGCGTGGCACGCCTTGGCCCAGCGCGGCCTGCCACAGGATAACCCAGCTTGGCGTGAGATAGGTATAGGCCATGACCTTGGCACTGGGCAGACGCAGCGAGGCATATTGCACCAGTATGAAGCTTAGCGCAGTGGCGAAAATAGTCGTATAGCCGATCGTCACCCAGACAATCACGGGAAGCGCGGCCCAGTCCGTCGCCACGATGTCACGCCACCCTGCCAAGGTGATCAGAAGCGCCGCCGCCGCCATCGCGCCCAGCGAAAACACCACCGCCGGCTCACCCCGGTTAAGCTTGCGGACGAGAGGTATATAGGCGGCATGCGCCACGCACCCCCAGAAATAGACGATCTCTCCGCGGCCCACCTCAAAGGCACCCACCGCGCGCCAGTCGGCCCGGAAGATCACCCAGAGCGCGCCCACCGCACCGATACTCAGCGCCAGCGACATGCGCGGCGTCATGATCTGCCGCAGGAGGAGAAATCCGAACAGCCCCGACAGGATCGGGGTAAGCGTGAACACCGCCGCCACCGACACCGGCGGCGCGGTCTTGAGACCCTCGAACATCAGCACGAAATAGAGCCCCATCGACGTCCCGAGCACGAGATACCGCCAAGGCGCGCGCAAGGCCTCACGCCGGATACCCACGGTTCCAACTGCAACCGCCGCCACAAGACACGACGCCAAGATGAAGCGCACGGAATTGAGCGCGGTTGGCGCGATATGCGGCACGGCCATCGACCCCAGCGCGAACGACCCCGCGATCAAACCCGAGAACACAAGCATCGCAAGATGCCCGCGCATCGCATCGCTCATGTCGCGTCCCACGCCTTCGCGGCGGTCTTGAGGTAATCAAGAAATGCCTGAACCTTGGCGGTGCGGTGCAGGTCCATATGGGTCACCAGCCACAGCGGCGTGGACCAGTCGTCAAGCGGCGGATGCACCTCGATCAGGCCACCCACCTCGCGGGCCTGCAACTGTGTCATGAACCCGATACCGACGCCCTCCTCTATGGCCCGTCGCTGGGCATGCACATCGCCGCTGCGGAAAACGATGTTTTCTGCCGTTACGTGCTCGCGCATCCAGCGCATGAACGGCGCCCGCGATTTCGGATCGTCTGCCCCGACAAAGAAGTGCTGGGTCAGATCACCGCCGTCACGCGGGTCACCGCGCCGCGCGATATAACTTTCGCTGGCATATAGCGTGGTCGACAGCCGCACGAACGGCTGCACGACATTGTCCGGCTGATCGGGAACCGATCCGGCGCGAATGGCGACATGCGCCTCGCCGTATTCCAGACGGAAAAGCCGGTCCCCCGTCAGAAACCGCACGACCACCTGCGGATAGGCTTCGCGGAATGCCGTGAGAACCGGCACCAGAAGATAGCCCAAGCCGCCAAGTGACGTCACCACAAGTTCGCCCGAGACACCATCGCCCTGCCCCCGGATACGCCCGGCCAACTGACCGAACTGATCGTCGGTCGCCTGCGCCACGCGCAAAAGATCATCGCCCGCTTCCGTCGGGGTATAGCCGCGGGCATGGCGCTGAAAAAGCTTCACGCCAAGCCGCGCCTCAAGCGCGTCTATGTGTCGGATCACCGTGGCATGATGCACGCCCAGATGCTCGGCCGCACCGCTCACCGTGCCGACCCGCGCCACATGATAGGCGGTGCGCACCTCGTCCCAATTCTCCATTCCGCGATCCTTGTGCACTGGCGAACGAAACCACCCGAAACTTAACCAAGAGTTGACATAGGCACAACACCGGGCTTTGCTCCTGCCAACGACCGGAGGCTGGAAAACTGAATGTTCAGATCAACACACCCGATCTTTTCATAGCGCGCGAGGTGCCTTGGCTCATCGCGATCATGCTTTTTTGTTTCACGATGATTTTCGTCGCCGCCGGTCTTGTCGTGGTCGCGTCCGGCGAATGGCTCGGGCTTGTTTTCGGCGGGCTCGGCGGCGGACTCGGCATCGCCGCGATGGCGGTCTTCGTTGAACGCCTGCAAGTGGTGTTGGATGCGCGCGCCGGCGTTGCACGCATCAGCCGCCGCACCATGTTCCGCCAGCGCGAGACAGGCTTCGACCTGTCTCGGGTTCTGGGTGCCGAGCTTCAAAACGCGACCTCCAACCGCGATGGCCGGCGCCGGACCCTCAGCCGCCCGGCATTCAAGGTCACTCACGGCACGGACCTCGACCCTTACGCCCATCCGATCACCGAAATCTACTCAAGCGGCCGGGGACCGGAAACCCTCGTCACCGCTCTCAACCACTGGCTTGAGGCGCATCGGTCCGGCGATCAGGGATCGAGCCAGCCAACCTCGGCCCCCCATCCCTCCACAAGCTGACACAACGCCTCCGGCGCAAGGCCGACGGTCCGATCGTTCACCAGCGGATGCACATGGACTGTCTCGGCGTCACGCAAGGCGGTGTCCATGATCAGGCGCACGCCATTCCGCGCGCCGTTGATCATCGCCAAGGGACTGACGGCGCCGGGCCGGACGCCCAGAAACTCCATCA
>Ga0102932_1001000_pt1 | contig 14711 bp, 7 predicted proteins | sample SalPonR1_C_D2_MG_FD_78212 | JGI IMG/M metagenome (GOLD analysis project Ga0102932, IMG submission 78212) | Salt pond soil microbial communities from South San Francisco under conditions of wetland restoration - Salt Pond MetaG R1_C_D2_MG | ecosystem: Environmental > Aquatic > Marine > Intertidal...
AAGGCCTCCCGCAACTCGGGCGTCCGCATCATCGCCTCGGCGAAGATCGCCTTCAGCGTCGTCCAGCGCTCGTCGCCCCCGCTCGCCATGCCCGTACTGTACCCCTGACATGCCTGGCCTGATAATAGCCAGGGGCGTCGAAGGGGCCACGGTGACCGAACGATGAGCGATGCACCGCGCATTACCCAGTTGATCCATGCCTGGCGTGCCGGCGAGGAGGGCGCGCTGGAGGAACTCGCCCCCTATGTCTACGAGACACTCCGGCGGCTCGCGCGCCGCCAGATGCGCGGCGAGTCGGGCGCACACACCCTGCAGGCCACGGCACTCGTCAACGAGGCCTTCCTGCGCCTGGCCGACGTCGAACTGGAATACCGGGACCGCGCCCATTTCTACGCGATGGCGGCGCGGACCATGCGCCGCATCCTCGTCGACCACGCCCGCCGCAAGGTCAGCGCGAAGCGCGGCGGCGGCGCCCGGGACGTCACCCTGGACGAGGAGGCCGTGGCCGCCGAGCAGCCGCCCGCGGCCATCCTCGACCTGGACGACGCCCTGGGCGAACTCGCGGACAAGGATGCCGACCTGGCCTCCGCCGTGGAACTGGTGTTCTTCGGCGGCCTCACCTACGAGGAGGCCGCCGCCGCCCGCGGCGTCTCCCGCGCGAAACTCGCCCAGGACCTCACACTCGCCAAGGCCTGGCTAAACGTCAGGCTGAACGATCCCGCCGGATAACAGGAGCGCCGCCGTCAGCCATCCGTAGACGATTCCCCCGCGTTCTGCGCCTTCATGGACAAGGGCAGAAGAAAACCGGGGAATCGACATGACTTCCAGCGCAGGCCAATTTTTTACTTCGAGGCCGCCTCGGCAGCTCGGACTCCTGCTGGCGAGCGCGCTCCTGGCGGCTGCCGCCATGCAGTCGGCCGGGGCGTCGTCGGTGGTGGAGAGGACCACCGCGGACAACGACTCACTGTCGTTCGGACTCGGATATCTCGGCGGTACCCACGTGGCGAGCATACCACTCGGTCTGGCGCCGCCCCCCGCTGACGTGGTTGCCGAGATAGCCGGTTACAGTGCCGAGGTCGGCATGAAGTTCCTGCCGCCGCCGCTGAGCCCGCCGGGCGATCTCGAGCTGACACCGAATGCGCGCAGCACGACCCTCGATTCGTCGGCTATCTGCGTCTATCGCTTCGAAGAAGCGCTCGCCGCCGACGCGAACGAGCGTGGCATCGAAGAGGACTATGCCAGCACCTTCTTCGTCCCCTACAACCCCCTGGACGACGTCTGGGGCGATCTCGGTCGCCCCTGGGTGGTCCACCCTTCGGGGGACATCACCGTTTCCGTCGAGAACGAATTCCTCGCTGGCGATATCGTCCACCCGGAGTTTCCCGAAGGCCGCCACCGGCTGGCGTGGCGCGCCGACATGTACATGAATCCCGTCCTGGACATCGCGCTGCCCACCGTCCTCATCCCCGTCTCCGCGTATGCCGAGAGCCGTATCGCCAAGACCGCCGCGGCGAAGCTCGCCCTGAGCGACGGGAGTGCGAAGCTGTCTGCGAAGGGCCTCACCATGCTGTTCGAACTGGCCATCGACGCCGGACTCGCGGCGGCGGACGAGGGCATCAGCGCCACCGAGTGGAACCAGCGCGAATCGGTGATCACGGCGCGGAACCGCGGCACGCAGTTCCTGACGGTCTGGGACATCCACATGCCCTTCCTGCGCGACGCGCAGACCGGCAGTACCGGGATCGAAGAACAGCTGATAGAGCTGGAGGCAACGGATTTCGGGGGCGTGCGTTTCGCCCGCGTACGCGAGCAGCTGCGAGCACGCTTCGAGCCGGTGGACCGCTGCGGCAAGCCGTTCTTCACGGACACGGACGAGGCCGATGCGCGCCTGTTCCCCATCGGCGAAGAGAGCGTCGTCACCTGGGAGAGCCGCGAGCGCGGGGGCGGGCCTTATCGTACCGACGTCGAGACGCTGGCGGACAACCAGCGCTGGGTCGACGGCGGGGAGAACGTGATCACGACCCTGATCCAGCGTATCCGGGTGGTCGACACCCAGGCACCGCTACTGCTGGTCCCGCCCGGTTTCGCCCGCTATTCCGAGACCGGCATCGATCTCACGGCGGAGGACTTCCCCCTGGGGCGGCCCCGGGTCGTGGACCTGGCGGATCCCGCGCCGCAAGTGACGAACGACGCCGGTGATTTTCTCGCCCCGCCGACCGCCGATGAGGGCGGTCGGCGCTATCTCGTGCAATGGCAGGCCACGGACGCCTCGGGCAATGTCACCGAGGCGTCTGCGGACGATCCCGACCAGTACACCCAGGTCGTGACCCTCAAGGTTCCGGGCACCAATACAGCGCCGACGGCGGCGCCGGCCAGCGCCGCGACCATCACCTCCGAGCCCGTGGAGATCCTGCTCGGCGGGCAGGACGGCGATCTCATCGACGGCCGCTACGATCCCCTGGATTTTCGTATAGAGAATCTGCCGGCGCACGGCTACTTCGAGGCCCCGGACTATCCGTTCTTCATCGAGGACTTCCGCATCACCCCCGTCGGCGAGCGGGCAGAGGGCGACAAGATCACCCGCACGAGCCCGCTGGGCGAACTCGCCCAGGGCTTCGTCGATACTCTCGCCAGCGAGCGCGGCACTTATCTCAATCAGAACGTCTGCCTCGCCAGCCCTGGCACGCCGGGCGCCGACGACCTCGGCAACGTGATCCCCGTGGACTTCGTCTACCAGCCCACCCACGTCTACGTGAGCGACGACAACCGCTACTACATCCGCGACAAGTTCTTTCTCTGCGGCGAGACGCCGGACCTCCACCTCGATGTCTCCGGCCAACTGCCGGCCATCCCGCGCATCTCCGTCTGGGACGAGAGCGGGGAGTTCCTCGCCATGCGCGCGCTCTATCCCACCGCAGACCCGGCCTACGACGACACGGGCCTCGTCACCAACGAATGGCCGCAGGACGAGTTCACCGTCGACCACAACGGTCGATTCTGGGTCGTCTTCGAGAGCATCGTCACCAGCTTCGGCCAGGATCTGACTTTCCGCAGCCTGGACGCGGATCTCGGCGATCCCCGTGCCCACGGCAGCACGTCCTACAACGAGACGGACGTCATCTACGGCCGGGAGGTGAAGGGCGTCGTCGGCGAGTCGGGCTGGGACCTCCTCTACGAGCTGCACTTCAACGGCGTGCACGTGCGCCCCTCCACCGACGACCCCGACCTCTCCGCCGACGAGCAGAAGATCGGCGTGCTGGACGACTCCGGCATCGCGACCCTGGAGGAGGACCCGGACCCGCCCCTCGACGGCTCGGCGCTGATCATCGGCGGTCTGGACCTGACCGAGACCTCGCTGCGCGGCACCGACATCGCCGTCGACAGTGAAGGACACGTCTACGTGCTGGAGCCGCGCAAGAACCGCATCCACAAGTGGGCGCCCACCACCCGCGACGCCCTCGGCGAGTGGCAGCTCGGCGAATACATAGGCTGGATGGGCAGCTGTCTTGCGAACAAGGCGGACCCGGACACCGGTGTGCCCTACAACGGCTGCGACGAGGCGACGGGCACCACCCGCGGTTACGCCTGCACGGACGATACCTGCACCCAGGCGCTGGATGGCAGCGGCGAGTGGGCGACCGCCGGCAGCGAGCCCGGCCAGTTCGACACACCGGCCGACATCAAGATCGACCCGAACGACCTCCTCTACGTGGCGGATACGGAGAACTTGCGCGTGCAGCGCTTCGGCGACGACGGCACCTTCGCCGGTCAGGCCGAGTCCACCGGCACGGGGGTGAACCAGGGCGAGGAGCCGGGCTTCATCCTGGGCAACATGGGCAAGCCGAAGCGCCTGTCGGTCAACTCGAGTTCGTTCTTCGTCATCGAGCCCGACAACGACAACGGCGACGACTTCGTGCATGTGTTCAAGACACTGCCTTTCTACGACGTGACGGACGACAGCGCCAAAGTGAAGTACGTCTCCCGCTTCGATTTCTACGACGACGTCGACGCTTTCAGCTACCTGGTGGACGACGGCATCGACGAGAGCGCGCCCGCCACCGTGACGGTGAGCGTCGACCGCGCTTTCCGCCCGCCGGAACGCCTGCGCTCGCAGTGCTACGGCGACGAGACGCTGGACGAGCCCGTGCGCTGCGAACTGGACGAGGACGGCGCCATCTACGTCCGTCTCAGTTCCTACGATCCGGACGGCTTCGTGAGCACCGGCGGCCTCGATACCCATACCTTCACGGTCGATCCGGCGCCGTCCCGGGGCACGCTGACCGAGATCGCCACCCAGGACAACTCCGTGGTCTTTCGCTATACGCCGGAGGCGGACTACAGCGGCGACGACGGCTTCGGGTTCAGCGCCAGCGACGGGGCCCTGAGCGCAGAGGAACCCGGCGAGGTGCGGCTGCTGGTCCGCCCGGTGCCCGACCCCGTCGTGCCCGAGCTGCCGGGCGACCTGAAAGCTGCGCGGGGCTTCAACCGTACCGTGACGGCCGAGTACTCCGACGCCGACGAAGACCCGGCGGAGGAACAGGAGGTTCTCTCGATCGCGTGGGGCGACGGCGTGGTAGCGACCGGTCCCGACTGGACGGCTTCCGGCCGCCGGGACCTCAACGACCGCGAGATCGATCCGCACCTGCCCGCGGGGCCGGGCACCGGCTACCTGGTCGGCAGCCACACCTGGCAGACGACCGGCCCGAAGGCGCTCACTGTGGTGATGTACAACGATCCCGCCCTCGGGCTCGAGAACAGCGTGGCGACGACCACCGTAGAGGTGATCGATGCGACGGTGGTGACGGCGAAGCTCGGCGAGCCCGCGGACCCGGTCCACCCCGACTCACCGTTTCCCCTGCGGGTCGAGGTCACCAACCTGCGGCCGGATGGCTGGGCGGGCCTCGCCGCCGGCAACGTGCGGATATCGATCGACATCCCCGAGGGCCTCGACCTCGTCTCGCTCGACCCCCGCTGCAGCCAGGGCGAGCGGCTCGATTGCGCGTTGGGCGAACTGGCCCAGGGTGCGACGGCACGCATCGAACTCGCGGCCATCATCGGTCTGCAGGCAGCCCGGGAGGAGCAGTCTTTCCCGCTCCGGACCGAACTCTTCGACGACGGGCCGAAGATCAGGGACGAGAACGTCTCCGTCCTGTCGGTGTCGGTGGCCGATGCCGACAACGACGGTGTCATAGACGTGGACGACGCCTTCCCCGAGGATCCGGACTACGCGAACGACGCCGATGGCGACGGCCTGCCGGACGAGTGGGAGGCCGACTATGGCTTCGATCCCGCGGTGGCCGACGACGCCGCCTCCGACGAGGATGGAGACGGCATCACCCTCGCCGGCGAATACCGGGCCCGCAGCTTCCCGAAACTCGCCGAGCGCCCGCTGGCAGAGGCCGGTGCGAGGCTCAGCGCGCCGGACACCGGCGCCGAGGACCGCTTCGGCCAGGCGCTGGCCGGCGGCGACTTCAATGACGACGGCTATGCAGACCTGGTCATCGGCGCGCTCCTCTACGACGGGGCAGGCGCGGCGTTCATCGCGCTGGGTTCGGAGAATGGTGTGCTGTCCGAGCTGCGCGAGCTCCGGCCGGCGAGCGGCAGCGTCGCCTACGGCCGCGCCGTCGCTGCCGGCGACTGGAACGACAGCGGCTACCCGGACGTCGCCATCGCCAGCACGAACGGCATCGATATCCACTACAACAACGGCGAGATCTACGAGACGCCGGATCGGCAACTCGCCGGCCTCGAGACCGACGCCGACCTGGGCACGTTCCTCGCGAGCGGCGACCTGGACGGCGACGGCATCGACGACCTGCTGGCGCTGAGCCACGTCGCCGGCGAGCGCGCCCGGGTGTACGTCTACCGCTCGACCACGGGCGGCCCGGACGGCGTGCCCCTGGTCCACGCGCTGGACGTCTCCTCGGCATCCGCCGCGGCGGTGGCCGACATCGACGGCGACGGCGCCTCCGACCTCCTCGTCGGCGGCGGCGAGAAGGTGACCGGGTATCTCGGCGCCGATAACGACTGGGCGGCGCCGGCGCTCGTGCCCGCGGCGTCCTTCGAGCTGCAGGCCCTGGAATCCGCCAGCCGCTTCGGCTTCAGCATCGCCAGCGGCGCCGACATCGGCGGCGACGGCATCGCCGACCTGGTGGTGGGTGCCTACGGCGGCCGCGGCCGCATCCACGTCTACGACAGCACCACGGCGTACTGGGTGGCCGACGTCGACGAGATCGTCAGCACCACGTCGCCGGTGCAGACCATCGCCGGCCGCGACGACGGCAGCGACCCCGGCGACACCCACGGCGACCAGTTCGGCGTGCGGGTGGCCCTGGGCCATCTCGACCGGGACGGCTACGCCGACGTGATGGTCGGCGCCAACCGCGGCGGGCTCGCCGATGCCGGCTACGTGCAGGTCTATCGCGGCGGCCCGGCCGGCCTCACCGCCGACCCGGAGACCGGCGAGGGCGACATCGACTACGACATGCTCGGCTACTACGTGGCCATCCCCGGCGACGTGGACGGCGACGGCGTCGACGACATCGCCGGCGGCGCGCCGGACATCGCCACCGCCCAGAGCCCGAACCCCGACGGCGGCTACGTGCGCATCTACCGCCATGCGCTGACGGCCGTCGATCCGGGCGACGACCCGGACGGCGACGGCGTCGCCACCGGCGCGGACAACTGCCCGGATACGGCCAACACGGACCAGGCCGATCTCGACGGCGACGGCATCGGCGACGCCTGCGATACCGACATCGACGGCGACGGCACCAGCAACGAGTTCGACAACTGCCCGCGCACCGCCTCCGACGACCAGTCGGACCTGGACGGCGACGGCATCGGCGACGCCTGCGACGACGACATCGACGGCGACGGCGTGGCCAACGCCGACGACGCCTTCCCCCGGGACGAGCGCTACAGCGCCGACACCGACGGCGACGGCATGCCGGACGCCTGGGAGGCGGACAACGGCCTGAACCCGGAGGATGCCGGTGACGCCGACACCGACGCCGACGGCGACGGCCGCAGCAACGCGGACGAGTTCCGCGCCGGCGGCGACCCCGCTGCCGACGACGTGCCGCCCGAGCTCACGGCCCCCGCCGACGTGGTCGTGGACGCCATCGGCCCGCACACGCCGGTGGAGCTCGGCGGGGCGACCGCGAGCGATGCCCGCGACGGTGCACTCACCGCCTCGCCGGACCGGCAGGGACCGTTCCCGCCGGGCCGCCACATCGTGACCTGGCGCGCGGCGGATGCGGCCGGCAACGAGGCCGCGGACACCCAGCAGGTGGACGTCCTGCCGCTGGTGAACTTCGCCACCCGCGCCCTGCCGATGGGCGAGGGCACGGAGCGGGTGCTCACCGTGAGGCTGAACGGCCCGGCGCCGGAGTACCCGGTGGTGGTGCCTTACACGGTCAGCGGTACGGCGACCGAGGGCGAGGACTACGAGTTCGACAGCGGCGAGGCCGAGATCCGGTTCGAGGGCGGCGGTCTCGCCGGTAACCAGACACAGAGCATCATCCCCCTGCGCACCTTCGCCGATGCGCTGCCCGAGCCGGACGAGACGATCGTCATCCGCCTCGGCGACCCGGGCAACGCGGTCCTCGGCGCCGGCGACGAGGCCGTGGTCACGATCTCGGAAGCCAACCTGGCGCCCACCCCGAGCATCGACATCGTGCAGGCCGGCGAGCAGCGCACGACGGTGACCGCCGACGGCGGCGCGGTGCGGGTCAGCGTGGAGGGCGGCGACCCGAACGACGACGCGGTCGGCTATGACTGGAGCGCCAGCGACGGCGCACTGGTGCCGTCCGAGGGTTATGAAGAACGGACCTTCACCTTCGACCCGGCCGGCGTGGCCGCGGGCACCTACCGCGTCACCGTCACCGCTAGCGACGACGGCCTGCCGGCCCGCTCCGCCACCGTGCACCGCTACCTGCGGGTGGTGCCCGCCGCACCGGCCCTGGCCGCGGACGCCGACCGGGACGGCGACGGTGTCGACGACGCGGCCGAGGGTATCGCCGACCGCAACCGCAACGGCGTGTCCGCCTGGCTGGACCCGAGCGAGGACTGGCACCACCTGGTGGCCGAGACCGGTTCGCCGGCGATCCTGCAGGCGGAGGAAGGCAACATCCTCTCCCTCGGCCGCACCGCGCTTGCGAGCGGCGACGACGCCCGGGTGACCATGACCGACATCCGCAACCACGGCAGCGACGGCGGGCCGGCCTCGAACGTGGACGACGAGCGCTATCACTATCCGCTCGGCATCCACGACTTTGAGGTGCGCAGCGCCTTTGGGCCCGCCGACAGCGCGAGGGTGGTGATCCCCCTGCCCGAGCCGGTGCCTGCCGGTGCCGTCTGGCGCAAGTACGCGGCCAACCTCGGCTGGCAGGACTTCGTGGAGGATGCGCGCAACGCACTCGCTTCCGCCGCCGGCGAGCCGGGCATCTGCCCCGAACCGGGCAGCGCGCGCTACAGCGCCGGGCTCACGGCCGGCCACCACTGCGTGCAGCTCACGCTGGAGGACGGCGGCCCGAACGACGCCGACGGCGAGCGCAACGGCACCATTGTCGATCCGGGCGGTATCGCCATTGCGACCACCGGTCCGTCGGTGGACGCCGCCGGACTCGTCGTCGCCGACCGGGAGGTGGATGCCGGCGCCGCCGATGTGCCGCTGCTCCGCTTCGAGCTCGCGAGCGCGACGGCCGACGTGGTGCTGAGGCGCCTGACGCTCCGCGCCTCCGGCTCCGGCGACGACGCCGCCGACGTGCAGCGGGTCAGCCTCTGGCTGGACGCGAACGGCGACGGCGCCGTCGACGCCGGCGACACCCGGCTCGGCTCCGGTACCTACGCCGCCGACGACGGCACCCTGAACCTTGAGCCCGGCTCGCCCTTCGAGCTGCCCCAGGGCACCACCCGCTTCCTGATTACCTACGACTTCTGAAGGTGGCCGACATGATCACGATCCGCAGCACGAAGCGCCCCGCACTCGCCGCCGCCGTCGCCCTGTTGCTCAGCGCCTGCGGCGGCGGAGGAGGAGGCGGCGGCGACAACGGTAGCACCAACCCCCCACCACCGCCGCCGCCACCCCCGCCTCCGGCATCCGTCACCTTCACGGCGGAACTCACCGCCCTGGAGCTGGAGGACACCGCCACGGGCCAGCCGGTGGACGCTGCCGGCATGCCACTCCAAGGCGCCACCCTAACCCGCAGGTAGGAGGGGCTTCAGCCCCGAGCCTTTGCCGGCGAATCAAAGGGCCAGGTCCTCGGGGCAGGGCAGGGCGGCTGCCTCGATCTTTCCGTCACCTGCGGTTTCGTCCACGCGCTGTTGTCCGGCACTGCTCCGATGGTCCACACTCGGACCGTTACCGTCCGGTCGGTTCGAGGATTCGCGGCCGGGCGGGATTGGATCTGCACGCTCGGGGATATCCGATTTTTCCACGCCTTGCTCCCTGCGAAGGGGTGAATCGCAGTGCGAGCCAGGGAAGGCGGAGGTGCAGGAAAGCGCGCTTTACGATGACCATGACGGAGAAGAATATGAGTCGAATTCTGCTGACGGTCTCGCTGTGGGTACTGGCCGTTCCCGTCTCCGCCGCCCCCGCCATCGAGGTAATCGGCCTGCAGGTCATCCGCGAAAGTCCGGACGGGTTCCAACCGAATGTCACCCTGGTGGAGTTCCAGGTCGCCATGCCCGATGAACGCATCCTCGGCCTGTCGGAGGACTCCGCCATCGAGTCCTGGACCGACGACCAGGGCAAGAACCTGCTGCAGGAGGCGGAGCCGCCTGCCGACGATATGGGCATGGGCCAGGTCGTCAGCCGGGTGATCAGCAATATCCGTCACGACCGCGTCTCGGTGAACCGGGAAGGCAACGCCATCCTCATCACGGCGGTCACGGCGGCAATGCCGTCGAAGGGTGCCGGCACCCTGTCTCTCGACGGCAACCTCATCCTGCAGGTCGCCGGCGACGGCGAGCAGACCGTGACACTGGAGAACGTATCGCTGGAAGGGGATGGCTTCGGCCGCATCAGGTTCGACGTGAACGGCGAACAGCTCAGCTGCAGCCTCGATTCGGCCAGCGGCACGCCGCAAAAGAAGGTGAGTCGGTTCTATTGTTACGGCGAGGGGCTGAGGCCGCTGCGCCTCGTGGCGCGCGGTTCCGGGAGCGTGGACATCCCGGCCGGCAACGCGCGTCCCAACCTCATCGTCGTCGGGCCCACCGGGAACCTGACCATCGACGTGGTTCTGCCCGCGGAGGAGGATCTGGAGGTGCCGCTGGATCTGGACGTGGGGCTCGGGCTCGGGGGATAGGCGGTCGGAATCGCCGACGAACTCGAGGCCGCCGACGCCGACGCGCCCTGGCCGATGCCGCGCCGCTCCGGTTCCGCATTACGCGTCGCGACAGACTGCGGGAAGACTCCGGCGTCATGGCCGACCAGGTGCGCACCATCGATAAGCGGCGCTTCCAGGGAGAGATGCTCGCCAAACTCAACGGTGCCGAGCTGGCGCAGCTGACAGTCTATTGGTCGATCGTGCTCGGCCTGAACGCGTAGGAGGGGCTTCAGCCCCGACTTTAGCCCCGACTTTAGCCCCGACTTCAGCCCCGACCCATTTCCCGATCGGGCCTGAAGGCCCTCCTACCCTGCTACGCTCGGGGAACGATGAGAGACTCGCCCTCCGGCTCGCCGTCACCCGGCGCCCTGACCACGGTCGCGCTGACCGCCGTAGCGATGATCGCCTTCGCGGCCAACTCCATCCTGTGCCGGATGGCGCTCGGTCAGGGGCTGATCGACGCCGCCAGCTTCGCGTCCGTCCGGGTCGCATCCGGGGCCGTGATGCTCGCGCTCATCGTCGCGCCGCGGTGGCGGAGGCAGGGGCGGGCGCCGGGCAGCTGGCGGGCCGCGGTGATGCTGTTCGGCTACATGGTGTGCTTCTCGTTTGCGTACGTGACGCTGGGTGCGGCCACCGGTGCGCTTATTCTGTTCGGCGCCGTGCAGGTGACCATGTTCGTTGCGGCGCTGCGCGCCGGGGAGTATTTCCCGCCGGTCTCCTGGGCAGGACTCGCGCTCGCGATCGGCGGTCTCGTCTGGCTGGTTTCGCCCGGCGTGACCGCGCCGGCGGCTGATGGCGCGGTGCTGATGACCATCGCCGGCATCGCCTGGGGCATGTACTCGCTGCTCGGCCGCGGCAGCGGCGACCCGCTGCCGGCCACCGCCAACAACTTCCTCTACTGCCTGCCGCTGGTACTACTCGTGAGTCTCGCGTTCGTCGGCCGCTGGCACGGCACGGCGGCTGGCTTCCTGCTGGCCGTCGCCTCCGGCGCGGTCGCGTCGGGTCTCGGCTACGTGATCTGGTACGCGGCGCTCAAGGGGCTGACCGGCACCCAGGCGGCGACGGTGCAGCTGTCGGTGCCTGTGATCGCCGCCATCGGCGGTGTGATGCTGCTCGCGGAGGCCGTCACGCCCCGGCTCGTGATTGCGTCGGCGGCGACCCTGGGCGGGGTCGCCATCGTGCTCCTGCAGCGCTCGAATGTCCGCTGATCAACGAGAATCGGCACACGTTGTACTGGCATCCGTCAGTGAAACGGTTCAACTGGAATCCCGAGAAGAACCTGCAACGACAGCTGGTTCGGGGGGTGTCGTTCGAGGCCGTCCTGTTCCATAAAGAAGCGATAGCCTTCCTCCCTGAGGACCGTCGGACTCATGCTGCTAAACTCGCTTCCATGTCCCCGCAAGCCGCCCGTCCCTGATGCGCCTCCTTCGCCTCGCCCTCGAGAATTGGCGCGGCATCGAGGCGTGCGACGTGCGCTTCGCCGACGGCGTGACGATTGTTGAAGGCCCGAACGAGGCCGGCAAGTCCACCCTCGTGGAGGCGCTGCTCACCCTGGTCCGCGAGCTCGATTCCTCGAAGAAGCAGGCCATCAAGGCGGTGATGCCGGTCGGCCGCGACGTCGGCAGCACGGTGACCGCGGAGATCGAGACCGGCGACTATCGCTTCGTCTACTCGAAGACCTACAACAAGTCGGCGCAGACCACGCTGGACGTCAGCGCGCCGCGCCGCGAGCAACTCACCGGCCGCGAAGCGCACGAGCGTGCCGAGGCCATCCTGAACGAGACCGTGGACCTCGCCCTGTGGCAGGCGCTGCTCACGGAGCAGGGCGCCAGCCTGGCGCCGGCCGACCTGAAGGACTCCGAGGGCCTCTCAAACGCGCTGGACGAGGCGGCCGGCCACGCCACCACCGGCGTGGAGGACATGGACCTCCTCGAGGCGGCCCGGGCCGAGTACGAGCGTTACTACACCCCCAGGACCGGCAAACCCCGCTTCGCCCAGCTGGAGCAGGACCATGAGGCCGCCGTCGCCGCCCGCGATGCCGCCGCCGCCGCACTCGCGGAAGTCGAACGCGACGCCGAAGCCCACGACGGCCTGCAGGCCGACCTGCGCCGCCGCCGCGAGGCCATCCCCGACCTCGAGGCCAGAGTCCGCGAACGCGAAGCGTCCTGGCAGAGCGTGACGAAGCTCCGGCAGGAACTCGAGCTCGCCGAGACCCGCCTGACCAGTGCCGCCGATCGGCAGGCCGCGGCCGCCCGCGCACTCGAAGAGCGTAAGGCACTCGCCGACACCATAGCGACCGACGAAAAGGCGCTGGCGGCGGAGAAAGAGAAGCAGCAACCGCTGGCCGAGCGTGCTACGGAGCGGGCGAAGAAGGTCGACTCCGCCCGCCTGGTCGCCGAGGACAAGCGCAAACGCCGCAACGCCGCCCGCGAACGGGTGGAGGCCGCCCGCCGGGACCTCGCCTACCTGGAAGATCGGGATCGCCTCGCGAAGAACGAGCAGCGCCTGGAAGACCATACCGCCGTTGCCGAACAGCTGAAAAAGACCTCGAAGACCCTGAACGACATCGCCATCGACGATGCCGGCCTGGAGGCCATCCGCGACGCCAGCCACGAGCTGGACAAGGCGAAGAGCAAGCGCGACCTCGCCGCCACCGCGGTCACCGTCACGGCGGAGCAGTCGCTGGACTTCACCATTGAGGACGAGGACGTCTCACTCGTCACCGGCGAGGCGGAGAAACGCTACGTGGCCTCCGGTCTGGAGATCCGCTTCCCCGATCTCGCCTCCGTGCGCATCGCGCCGCCGCGCACCGCCGCGGAGCTGGAGAGCGACCTCAGCGAGGCCGAGACGGCACTCGCGAGCGCCCTCGAGCGTTACCGGGTGAAGAACCTCGCCGAGGCCATCGAGCAGAACGAGACCCGCCGCAGCGCCGAGGCGGAGCGCCAGCGCCTGCGTTCCCGGGCCGCCGAGATCCTGTCCTCGGGCGGGGCCGAGGAGAAGGGCGAGGAGACCGCCGAGGAGATAGCCGAGTCCGTCCGCTCACTGCGCGAACGCTGCGAGGCCTTTCTGGAACAGAGGGGCGGTCAGGACGGCCTCCCGGCAGACGCTGCCGCGGGCCGCGAAGCCCTGTCCGCCGCCGAACAGGCCCTGAAGGACGCCGAATCGGACTACGAGGCCGCCCAGCAACGCGAAACGGAACTGCGCGCCGAACATGCCGAGGCCGATGCCGCCCTGCGCCAGGCGAAGGAGGCCCTCATCGGCCGCGAGGCCACCCTGAAAGACAGACAGAAACGCCTGCAAACCGCGCGCGCCGAAGCGCCGGACGACGCCCTCGAAGCCAGGCTGCGCGACGCCGCCGCCGCCGCCGAGCAACTCGAAACCGACACCGCCGCCATCCGCCGCCGCCTCGACCAGCTAGACCCCGACTCCGTCGAGACCCTCTACACCAACGCCAGAGACGCCCTCACCCGGGCCGAGCGCGACCTCACGCAGACCGAGCAGCAGCTCGCCGTCCTCCACGACCGCCTCGAACGCGCCCAGGCCGACGGGCGCTACGACGCACTGGAGACCGCCGACCGCAGGGTGACGGACACCGCCGACGAACTGGCAGCCACCCGCCGCCGCGCCGCCGCCGCCGAGCGCCTCTGGACCACGCTCAACCAGCACCGCGACGCCGCCCGCCAGGCGTACGTCCAGCCGTTGAAAGACGCCATCGAAAAACTGGGCCGCATCGTCTTCGGCCAGCGCTTCGAGGTCGCGATCGGCGAGGACTGGAAACTGGAGGCCGTCACCCGGGACGAACAGACGCTGCCGTTCGAGTCGCTGAGCGTCGGCGCCAAGGAACAGCTCGGCATCCTCGCCCGCCTCGCCGCCGCCCGCATCGTCGCCGAGCAGGGCGGCGTGCCGCTGATCATCGACGACGCCCTCGGCTTCTCGGACCCCTCGCGCCTGGAGACCATGGGCGCGGCCATTGCTGCGGCCGGCAGGGACTGCCAGATCGTCATCCTCACCTGCACGCCGGGTCGGTTCACCCATGTGGGCAGTGCGGAGGTGGTGTCCATGGTGACGACGAGTGCGACGACGAGTGCGACGACGAGGCGCAGTTGACTTGCCGAGCGATTGAGCAGACTGTTTCCCCATAGTCCGCAAGCCGAAAGGGGCAGACTCATGAACAGGCAATTACTCGTGATCGGTATCTTTCTCGGCCTCGCCCTGGCCGCGACGCCGGCCCTCGCACAGCAGGGCCCGCCCGACGACAAGCCCGGCAAGGCCGCCCAGGCGAAGGAGAAAGCGGAGGCCGAACGCGAACGCGCCGAAGCCGAACTGGGCGAGCAGGCGGGCGAACTCGAGCGCCAGCGCGAACGCACCGAGGAGATGACC
>Ga0102932_1001002_pt1 | contig 14708 bp, 14 predicted proteins | sample SalPonR1_C_D2_MG_FD_78212 | JGI IMG/M metagenome (GOLD analysis project Ga0102932, IMG submission 78212) | Salt pond soil microbial communities from South San Francisco under conditions of wetland restoration - Salt Pond MetaG R1_C_D2_MG | ecosystem: Environmental > Aquatic > Marine > Intertidal...
GCCCCGCGGCGGCACGGCAGGCCTATTCGATGACAGCGGTCGATGAGTTTGGCCCGGTGATTGATGACATCTACGATTTCGCCGAGGCGCAGGGCTTTGAGATCGACGGCATCACCCAAGAGGGCGGCGCCGGTCAGTTGGAAATCAACCTGCTGCATGGCGACCCGGTGAAACTGGCCGATGAGGTGTTCTATTTCAAACGCCTGATCCGCGAGGCGGCGCTGAAACACGATTGCTTTGCAACCTTCATGGCCAAACCGATCGAGGACGAGCCCGGAAGCTCGATGCATATCCACCATTCGATCCTTGATGCGACCACCGGCGAAAACCTTTTCTCTGATAGCGACGGCAACGAAACCCAGCTGTTCCAGACCTTCATCGGAGGGTTGCAAAAGCACCTGCCCGACGCGATTGCCGTGCTGGCACCTTACGTCAATTCCTACCGCCGCTACGTCAAGGATCACGCCGCCCCGATCAATCTGGCTTGGGCGCGCGACAACCGCACCACCGGCATTCGGGTGCCGCTGGCCCCGCCCTCGGCGCGACGTGTGGAGAACCGTTTGGCGGGCATGGATTGCAACCCCTATCTGGGCATCGCCGCCAGTCTGGCCTGTGGCTTGCTGGGAATGATCAACAAGAATTACCCAGATGCCGAGTTCAAGGGCGACGCCTATGCCGGCGAGGCCGATATCCCCCGTGTTCTGGGCAATGCGCTGGATATGTTTGATGAGGCGACGGACTTGCACGACATGCTGGGCCCGGAATTCGCCCGCGTTTACAGCATCGTCAAGCGCGCAGAATACGAAGAATTCCTGCAAGTCATCAGCCCTTGGGAACGTGAACACCTGTTGATGAACGTCTAAGCCGGGGCACCTGCATGAACCTGCTTTTTGCCAATGACCGCGCTGGCCAATATCCCAACAGTTGGTATGCCGCCACCGCCAAACCGCTGGAGCCTTTCGCGCCCCTGCGCGGGCAGGAAAAGGCCGATGTCTGCATCGTCGGTGCGGGCTATACCGGCCTGTCGGCGGCGCTGCATCTGGCCAAACGGGGCTATGACGTGGTGCTGCTTGAGGCGCATCGCGTGGGCTTTGGCGCATCGGGGCGCAATGGCGGGCAGCTTGGCTCGGGCCAGCGGATGGAACAGGACGCGCTGGAACGGCTGGTGGGCCGCGATGATGCCGCGAAACTGTGGGAGCTGGCCGAAGACGCCAAGGCACTGGTCAAGGGGCTGATCGACACGCATTCAATCGACTGCGATCTGAAACCGGGGATTGCGCATATGTGCTTTACCCCGTCCGAGGCGGCCGCTGAACATGCCTATGCCGATCATTTGGCCGAACACTATGGCTACACCGCCCTTGAAAAGCTGGATCGTGACGCGGCGCAGGCGATCTGCCCGTCGCCGCGCTATGTGGGCGGCACTTTGGATATGACGGCGGCGCATCTGCACCCTCTGAACTATGCGCTTGGGCTGGCCCGTGCAGCGCGTGAGGCTGGCGTGCGCATCTATGAAAATACGTTGGTGTCGCAAATCCAGCAAGGACAGCCCGCACGCGTTCAGGCCGACAAGGGTGCCGTGACCGCCGATCATGTGATGCTTGCCTGCAACGGATATCTGGGTGGTCTGGACAAAAAGGTGGCCGCGCGCGTCATGCCGATCAACAATTTCATCGCCGCGACCGAACCGCTTGGGCCAGACGCCGCACAGGTGCTGGCGCGCGATATCGCAGTGGCCGATACCAAATTCGTGGTCAATTATTTCCGCCTGAGTTCGGATAACCGGCTGCTGTTCGGCGGCGGCGAAAGCTATGGCTATCGCTTTCCCGCCGATATCGGCGCGACTGTGCGCAAACCGATGGCGCAGATTTTCCCACATCTGGCGGACGTGCGGTTTGATTATACGTGGGGCGGCACCTTGGGCATCACTATGAAACGCATGCCCTATCTGGCCCGCATTGCGCCCAACATTCTGTCGGCCTCGGGCTATTCCGGTCACGGCGTTGGCACCGCTACCCATGCGGGCAAGCTGATGTCAGACGCAATCGCCGGTCAAGCCGAAGGCTTTGACACGCTGTCGCGCGTGCCCGCGCCGCGCTTTCCGGGCGGCAGCGCGCTGCGCTCGCCGCTCTTGGTGCTGGCGATGACGTGGTATGCGATGCGCGACAGAATCGGCGTCTGAGGCACGGCGCCGCCCGGCCTGATGATCACACCAAAGCCACAAGACGGCCGCCAAACGCCGTTGAAACCCGATCACAAAGACCTCTCTGCGACGTGTCAGGGATGTGACCCAAAGCCCCCAAATCGCCGCTTTCCGCATCAAAGCCACCCCGCGCCCTGCACGCGGTGCCGCATCATTTTGCAGAACTATAAGGAATTTCCCGGCAATTGCCCCGATCACGGCCAGATCGCGCAGCCTTCACGTGCTAGAGAGCGCTAGCGTGATCACGCGCCACCTCACCAGTCTGTGTAAAACTTGTGTTTTGCAACAAGCACTTAGCGTCTGCATCTTGAGGTCATCGCAATCGAAACCGAAAGGAACAACGACATGACCAAATTTGCAAACATCCCCGCCCGCCGCGTTCTGGCCCTTGTGGTCGGCGCCGCCCTGACCGCAACCGCCCTGCCCGCCACCGCCGGGCAACGCACCGTGATCGAGCAGTTGCCGACGCAGATCAGCAAAGACGCGTTCCAATCGCTCAGCGGACCGGAACTGCATCAGATCGATATCGCCCACAAGCGCGGACAGCGTGTTCTGATTGGCGATTACAGCCCCTCGCAAAGCCGCGCAGTTGTCGACAAGGCTTTGGCCAAAGGCCACAGCGACAGCGTATCGCGCAACAGGGTCTCGACCACCAACAGCAAAACAGGGCTGCCCCATTTCCCCCGGAGCACGCCAAATCCGCGGTAACCTCTGCCGCTTGTAACCAACCACCACTCATCAAAGGTTTGGGCGCCCCGTTGCGGGCGCCCAAACTTGTAAAACGCGTCAGCCTGTCACAGCAATTTCGCTTGGGCGAGCTGCGCAACTGGTTTAGGTTTCCCGAAACTATAATTCAGGAAAGCCGAACAAATGACCCTGCCGCCCAATGTCTACGACGCCGAAGCCATCCCCGACACCGCCCGCGCCGAGATTGATCGGATGCTGCAAACAGGCGATCTGTTCCGCTACACTGCGCCTGAAAACGCGCCGGTCACTCTGCTGGAACAAGAGTTCGCCGCGCATCTGGGCAGCCGCTATGCGCTTGCCGTGTCGTCCTGCTCGGCGGCGTTGTTCCTGTCGCTCAAGGCGCTTGGCCTGCCGCGTGACGCGCGGGTTCTGATCCCCGGATTTACCTTTGCGGCTGTGCCTTCGTCGGTGGTGCATGCCGATTGCGTGCCCGTCCTGTGCGAAGTCGGCGACAATTACCGCATCGACATCGCCGATTTCACCGCCAAACTGGACACTGTGCAGGCCGTCATCATCAGCCATATGCGCGGCCACACCAGCGACATGGACACCATCATGGCGCTGTGCACCGCCCGCGATATTCCGGTGATCGAGGATGCCGCGCATTCGCTTGGAACCACATGGGCAGGCCGCAACATTGGCACGATCGGGCGCGTGGGGTGCTTCAGCTTTCAATCCTACAAGCTGGTCAATGCCGGCGAAGGCGGGATCATGGTCACCGACGATGCCGATCTGATCGCCCGCGCGGTCATCATGTCGGGCGCCTATGAGCATAATTGGGCCAAACATATCGACGGGGATGATACCGCCCTGCGCGATGCGTTCGGCACATGGCAAAACCGCCTGCCCCTTTATAACCTGCGGATGAACAACCTCAGCGCGGCCATCATCCGGCCCCAGATTACCGAAATTCCGCGCCGTGTGCGCGATGGCCGGGCCAATCACGATCATGTCGCGGCGCAGTTGAATACATCGCCCTGGATCAACGTGCCGCAACCGCTTGGGCCCGAACAACGCGCGCCGGATTCGATCCAGTTTAACCTTGTAAACATGACAGATGACGACACCCGCGCCTTTGCCGAGGCCGCCGCCGCGCGCGGCGTCAAGGTGCAGGTGTTCGGGCTGTCCACCGACAATGCGCGCGCGTTCTGGAACTGGCAATTCCTGCCCGAAGCCCCCGGCGACTTGCCCCGCACCCGCGCCATGCTGATGCGCGCCTGCGATACCCGCCTGCCCGCGCGCCTGACGCGCCCGGACCTGGATGTGATCGCCGATGCGCTGCTGCAAGCCGCCACAGACGTGATGGGCGAGGCACGCGCCTACGGCACCTGACGCCACGGCGGAGGTGGCAGGCGCCCGTTTCCCAACGGGAACGGGCGGCTACAGCACCGTTAAAGATGCTTCAAGAAAAGGGTGTTCGGCAATGGCCGGGGTCACGATCCGGTCTTGCAGGATCGGGCGCAGGCTTGCCGCCACCTGCACGGGCATTTCCCCCAGAATATCCTTGCGCGCCATCAGGCTGATGGTGCGCGACAGCGGCTCGAACGGCAAATCCATCACGTCGATCTGATCGGCAAAGCGCCGCGCGCGCATCAGCGCCAGCGGCGGCAGAATAGTCCAGCCCGCCCCTTGGCCCACCAGCGCCAGAATGGCGTGGTAGCTGTCAATCTCGAACCTATGGCGCAAGGTCAGGTTCTGCCGTGCCAGATGCGCACTGACCAAGCGGCCCATGTAATGGCGCTGCGTGTATTGCACCAACGGCAAGCGTTTGAGTTGGCGCAAAATGTCGCCACCCGCGTCGACCGCGCCCTTGGGCGCGGCCACCACAAAGCCCTCGCGCAGCAGCGCATGCACCTCGGCCCAATCGCCGCCGCCGCCCAGATCGGCCGCCACGATCACGTCCAATGCGCGCTGATCCAGTAAATCGAACAGATAATGGCTGGCCCCGGTTTCCAACAGAAACTGGCAGCCGCGCAGCTCATCCGCCATGTGGGTCAATAGCTGGGGCGTTACGTCGGCTTCGAAATCCTCGATCATGCCAAGGCGAAACCGGGTCAGCATCGACATGTCCGACATCGCCAATTCAGCGCGGGCTTGCGTGGCCTCGTTCAGGATCACTTGCGCATGGCGCTTCATGATCTCGCCCGCAGGCGTCAGGCGCACGGGCCGCGCATTGCGCTGCAACAGCGTTGCGCCGACCGCGCTTTCTAGGTTGGTCAATTGCTGGCTAACCGCCGAAGGGCTGGCGCCCAACCGTTTGGCAGCCGCTGAGATCGAGCGTTCATCGGCTGCCGCCATGAACACTTCGATCCCCCATAGGGTGATCCGACCCGGACTATCGACCACCTTGGCCCACCGTTATTTGTTCAGCTTGGAAAGCTTATCCTGCAATTCAGACAGTTGTTTGCGAATATCATCCAGATCTTCGCCGCTGTCCTTTTCGGGGCTGTCCTCGGTGGTGCGGGATGGCGTTGTGGTCATCCCCCCGAACCCCCCGGTCATTGCCTTGAGAAACGCCTCTTGTTGGGCGCGCATGGCATCCATTCCCGGCATGCTGGCCAACGGGTTGCCCTTGGTCATGTTCTCGACCATGGCCGACTGGCTATCGCGCAGCATCTCGAAACTGGCGGCCAGAAATTCAGGCACCACGCTGGTGGCTTGGCTGGTATAGCTGCGCACCAGATCGTTCAGCACGTTGATCGGAAGCACGCTGTCACCGCGGCTTTCATGTTCGGCGATGATCTGCAGCAGGTATTGCCGGGTCAAGTCATCGCCGGATTTCAGATCAATGATCTGAACCTCACGGCCCTGCTGGATAAACTCGGCAATATCTTCCAGCGTCACGTAATCCGATGTCTCTGTATTATAAAGACGCCGGCTGGCGTAGCGTTTGATCAGCAGCGGCTTGTCAGTTTCGGCCACGTCGCGATCCTCCCATGTATCAGCGCTGCAGCGCAGCTTATGCCAGCCTAAACCAAAAAGAAAGGGCAGACCGCACTGGGCCTGCCCTTCTCATTTCGGCCGATTAGGGAGGATAAATCGGGCCGAATGTAATCTTGCGAGGTGCGCTTACTTGGCGGCGGTCGCTTTCTTGGCAGCTGCTGTCGCGTCGTCAGTGGCTTTCTTGACGACTTTGGCCGCGTCTTCCTGCATGCCTTTGCCAGCCGCCATCATCAGCTCAACGGTGTCGGTCTGAACTTTTTTGGCGATTTCAGCGAAAGCGGCCATGTTTTCGGCAGCAACTTCAGCGTTGGCCGATGCGAAATCGGTCATTGCTTTGGCGTAATCTGCGGGCTCTGCTTTGGCTTTGGTCATGTCCGACAGCTTGGTCAGTGTCTCTTTGGTCCACTTGCTGGACAGCTCGGCCGACTTTTCAGCGGCGTCCAGAGCAACACCCGAAAGCTTTTCGCTCAGGTCGGCCTGATTTTTGAAAGCATCTTCCATTGCTTTGGTGTCGACGGGGAATGCGCCCATAACGTCTTTCATTACGGCGGTGAAATCTTGTGTCTTAGCAGTCATTGGTAAATCCTCACTAGGTTTGATCCGCGGGATGATCCCGCTGTTCTGCAACTGCAAACAATATGAATGCTGCACCGCAGAAAATCAACCCCTTTTTCTGCAGTGCAGCATTGACTCAAAAAGTGATTTAAATTCAGTCAGTTGCCTTTACGCGCACATAAGTGCCCGGCGCAGGGGCCAGTGGCGGATGCTCAGAATCACCGGGTTCCCTAGCGGCAACTTTCTTGCCGGATCGCTTGCGCAACCACGCCTCCCATCGGGGCCACCACGACCCTTCATGGAACGCCGCGCCTTCGCGCCACGTGTCGGCATCACCGCTCAGATCATCGTTCGTGTAATGGCCATATTTCTTTTTGTTGGGTGGGTTCACGATGCCCGCGATATGCCCGGATTGCGACACGACAAAGGTTCGGTCCTTGGAACCCGTCTGTTGAAAGCCGCGATAGCAATCTTTCCACGCCGCGATGTGATCGGTCTCGCAGGTTATCGACATCAACGGCACTTTGACGTCACTGATGTGCAACGTCTCGCCACACATCTTGATCCCCTCTCCGACAAACTCGTTTTTCTGACACAGGTCGCGCAGATATTCGACGGTCATGCGCCCCGGCAGGTTGGCCCCGTCACCGTTCCAATACAACAGATCAAACGCCGGTGGCGCCTCGCCCATCATGTAACTGCGCACAGCTGGCTGATAAACCAGATCATTCGAACGCAGAAACGACATCGTTCGCGACATGATGAACGAGCGCAAAATACCCTGCTCGGCCACCTCTTTTTCGATCCCATCGACAAAATCATTCTGCAAAAACGGCGTGAATTCGCCCTGCTCGGAAAAATCCGTGAGCGCGGTAAAGAACGTTGCGCTTTTCACCAAAGCCTCGCCACGCTTGGCCATCAACGACAGGCTGAGGTGCAGCGTCGTGCCCGCGATGCAATAGCCCACCGCGTTGACCTTCTTGCCCCCGCAAATCGCCTTGGCCTCGCGAAGGGCGGTCATGAACCCATCTTCAATGTAATCCTCCATGCCGACATCGGCATAGGACGCATCGGGGTTGACCCAGCTGACCACGAACAAAGTATAGCCCTGTTCGGTGATCCACTTGATCATGCTGTTTTGCTGCTTGAGATCGAGGACGTAAAATTTGTTGATCCACGGCGGAAAGATCACCACCGGGTTCTCGTAGACCTTCTCGGTGGTGGGGGCGTATTGGATCAGTTCGAACATCTTGTTGCGAAACACAACCTCGCCCGGCGTGGTTGCGATATTGCCACCCAACTCGAACGCGTCCTCATCGGCCAGACGCACCAGCAATTCACCTTTGTTGGCCTCAAGATCGGCCACAAGGTTTTCCAACCCCCGCACAAGGCTTTCGCCTTCGGTCTCGACCGCCTTTTCCAAGGCATCCGGGTTGGTGCCCAGAAAATTCGTGGGGCTCATCATGTCGATGATCTGATGGGCGAAATAATCCAACCGTCGCTTTTCAGTGGGGTCCAGATCATCAACCTGTTGCACCGCCTCTTCGATCGCGGCGGCGTTCAGCGCGTATTGGTGCTTGATAAAGCGAAAATACGGATTGCTGGCCCAAAGCGGGTTGGAAAACCGTTTATCTCCCTTCAAAGGATCATTTTCCTCGCCCTCAAATTCAGAATCCTCCGCAGTCGGCTGCCCTTGCAGCAATTGCTGTTGCGCCTCCATGAAGTGGCGCACGGATTTGCTCCAGTATTCCACTTGCTTTTCATAAAGACGCCCCGGGTTTTCCATCATCTCGGACCAATACGAACTGGCCGCTTTGGCAAACAAATCCTGCGAGGGGCCGCTCAGGGTCGGATTGGCAGGATTTCGCGCCGACAAAGCTGTGAGTAACCTTTGCGACAACTCTTCGACACGTGCCAAATTCTCGCTCATCTTTTCGAGATTTTCACCCATTGCGTCCTCTTTTGTTGCCATTACTAGAAAATCCTTCTACGTTTCTGCTATGCAGCATTGCGCGACCCATCAGGGAAGACTGCGCCGTATGTGACCGGGCAAGCCCGACACCAAGGAGACGATGATGCGCTACATGATGACTTACGACTGGATGGAAACCCTCCGGAATACCAATCAATGGATGGGCGCATCGGCCCTTGCCATGGCATCTTATCCGGTTTTTTCATTGACGCCAAACCCTGCTTTGCAATGGATTGCCGCGTGGGGCGAAGTCACAGAGCGGACGTTCCAGCGGATCGTGACAAAACCCGACTGGGGCATCGAATCGATCACCGGTGAAGATGGCCGTGACCACCTGATCAACGTCGAAACCGTTGTCGAACGCCCGTTCGGCGACCTGATTCATTTCGACGTCATGGGTCGCGACGAAATGGACCGCCGCGTGCTGCTGGTCGCTCCGATGTCGGGCCATTATGCAACACTCCTGCGCTCGACCGTGCGATCGCTTTTGCCCGACTGCGAGGTCTATGTCACCGATTGGCACAATGCGCGTGACATTCCGGTCTCGGCGGGGAAGTTCGACGTCGAGGATTACACTCTGTATCTGGCCGACTTCATGCGCGAATTGGGCAGCGACCTGCACGTGATCGCCGTCTGCCAGCCGGCACCGCTGACGCTGGCCGCAACCGCCTACCTGGCCGAGCTTGAGCCTGACGCGCAGCCACGCTCGATGACCCTGATCGGTGGCCCGATCAACCCCGACGCGACCCCCACCGACGTGACCGATTTCGGCCGCCGCGTGACCATGGGCCAGTTGGAAGAAACCATGATTCAGCGCGTGGGGTTCAAACACACGGGCGTCGGGCGCATGGTCTATCCGGGCCTGTTGCAGTTGTCGTCCTTCATGTCGATGAACGCCGACCGCCACGCCAAGGCGTTTTCCGATCAGATCTTGCGGGTGTCGCGCGGCGAGGCCAGCGATCACGACCCGCATAATAAATTCTACGACGAATATCTGGCCGTGATGGACATGCCCGCCGAATTCTACCTGTCGACGGTCGAGCGCATCTTTAAAGGGCTGGAAATCGCCAAAAACGAATTTGTCGTTGATGGCCACAAGGTGGATATCGGGGCGATCACCAATGTCGCGGTCAAAACCGTCGAAGGCGCCAAGGATGATATCTCGGCGCCCGGCCAATGCGTCGCGGCACTGGATCTGCTGACCGGCCTGCCGGACGACAAGAAGGCCAACCATCTTGAACCGGACGCCGGGCATTACGGCATTTTCGCAGGGCGCAGTTGGCGCAACAATATCCGGCCTCTGGTGTTGGATTTCATCGACGCCAATTCCGAAGCCCCCGCAGAACGCAGCCGGACAAAGCCGCGCAAGGCGAAAAAGGCGAAGCCGAACGCGGCCAACAAAAACGCCGCCGCCTGATCGGACGAATTGCGCCGGTTTCCGTGCGGGTTCAGGGGGCGCTGCCCCCGTCGCCCCATGGGCGACTCCCCCGGAGTATTTTGGGAACAATGAACGGCTTGGCGTTAGCGCTTGTCCTTGGGCGGTTTGGTCTTTTGCGGGTTGTGGCGCTTGATCCATCGGGCAATCGGGACAATGTCCAGCGCGGCGACCGCCACGCCGAGCGGAAACATCCAAAATCCGATCACGGGTAAAAAGCCAAAAACTCCGCCCAGCATCAGCAACAGACCGAGCACCAAGCGCAGGCCCGGCGGCAGATTGCGTTTGGACCAGACCTGCACCCTGCGGCGTGTCCGGCGCAACCTTGCGGCCCAACCGGTGGCCCGATCAGGCATCGCTGCGGGTTTGCAGAACGTAGGGTTGCTGCAACCAGCCAAGCAGCGCGTCGGTCGTGGCCTCGGGGGCCTCCAGCGTGGGCAAATGGCCTGCACCCTCGATCACCTGCAGCTTGGCATAAGGGATCAGATCAGCCATGAAGCTATGGCGTTTGACCGGCGTCAGACCGTCCTGCGCGCCACATAGAACCAAAGCGGGAACCTTGCAGCGGCGCAACACCGACTGATAATCGCGGCGGCGTTGCAAGGCGCGGATCTGGCGGATGATGGCCGCCTCGCCCAGATGGGCCGCCATATCCAGCACCATCGACATGATTTCCGAGCGTTGCGGTCCGGGCGCCAAAACGTCGGCGGGCAACAGCACCTCGGCGGCCTCCTGAAACTGGCCGGAGCGCAGCTTGATGATGGCGGGTTCGTATTCGGTGGCCGATTGCGGCGTTTCGGCAAGCGAATTGGTGTCCATCAAGGCAATCCGGCTGACACGCTCAGGCGCGCGGCGCAGAATTTCCATGGCCACGATCCCGCCCATCGACAGGCCGGCCAGCGCGAATTTGCGCGGCAACATGTCCAGCAAACCCGAGGCGATCTCTTCGATCCGCTCGCCTTCGGTCACGGGCGCTATGGTCACCGCGTGGTCCCGGCTGAGGGCTGCGATCTGTGGGCCGAACACCCGCGCGTCGCACATCATCCCCGGCAAAAACACCAACGGGTCACGCATATCACTTTTGTCCTTTACCCCACAGCGGAACCAGCCCGCCCGCGCACCTTGCCACAGCCCTGCGCAGGGTCAAGCACTGCGCGGCGCAAAGCTTGGATCCCGGCAAGAATTCGACAAACACCTGCATCAGGCGATGTCCCGAATGGGTCGCTAACCCCGAGCAACCGCGTGTGCGGATCGGCGTCGCCTGTGGCTGTGGATTTCACCCAAGCGATGCCGCGCCACCCCGCGCCAGAACCTCATCGAGCGTGGTTTCAATCAACGCCAGACAGTCGGCATCGGAAAACCGATGGTCAGCCCCGTCCACCAAGGTCAGGCGCATATCGGGGCCTTGGGCGTGCTCTAGCAGACGCAAGGCCACCGCCGTGTCAACATCTTCGTCGGCTGTGCCCTGCAAGAACCGCACCGGACACGGCAATTTCAGCGGGGCGCGCAAGACCAGATGGTCGCGGCCATCCTCGATCAGCCGCCGGGTGATCACATACGGCGCGCCATAGTCACTGGGCAGCTCCACCTGCCCGGCCTCTTGCAATGCGGCGCGCTGTGCGGTGTCGAACCCGGCCCACATCGAATCTTCGGTGAAATCGGGGGCGGCGGCGATGGTGACCAGCCCAGCCAGCCTGTCAGGCATGGCACGCGCACACAAAAGCGAAATCCAGCCGCCCATCGACGAGCCGACCAAAACCTGCGGCCCTTTGGTCAATTCGCGGATCGCCGCCATCGCATCTTGAGCCCAATCGCCGATGCAGCCCTCGCTAAACGCACCTGACGATTGCCCATGCCCGGAATAATCGAACCGCAAAAACGCCCGGCCCGTGCGCTGTGCCCATGCTTCCAGATGCACGGCCTTGGTGCCCTCCATGTCGGATTTGAACCCGCCAAGGAACACCACACCGGGGCCGGTGCCATCGGTCTTGTGATAGGCCAGTGTGCGGCCCTGCGTGGTTGTCAGAAATTCGGTCTGCGCCATGTGCGTCTCCCCTTGTGCGACGGTCAGGGGGCAGGTTTGCCAAACCGGCGCACAGATGCAAGCCGCGATTGCGGCCTCAGGCGACCGACCCGATGCGCGCCTCAATCCGCCGCAAGGACCATTCCGCCTCGGGTTTCGGCGGGCTGGCCGCCTTGCTGGTGTCCGTTGCCTCGACCATGCGCCGGGGCTGGCTCTGGCTGAGGGTGACATATTGTTGGGTCAAATCGGCGGTTTCGTCAAAACGGGCCATTTTGGGGGTCTGATGCCTTATGTTTGTTCAGGTTTGTCCGCGATGCGGATCGGCTATTCCTTGATCGTTAACAAACTTGGAGAAAAAGAAAAATGTCTTTTTGTGTCAGTCTGTTACAGTGAACGAACGCATACTTTGGCACACGATGGCGCACCACTGGGTACCATCAGCCTGACGCCACGTCGCACAAGGTGAGCGCCAGAAGGCCGCCAGCCACCGCCATCAACGCAAACCCAGCCAACGCTGCCAGCGGCCCGATCCATGTCAGCGCGCCGCCCAAGGCCCCGGTCACCAGCAAGATCACACCGATGGCGGTATTGGCCACCGCCGCATTGACCGAGCGCCGGTCCGCGGGCGAGATATCCACCAGATAAGTTGATCGCGCCTGCCGCACCCCGTGATAGGCGACCATCAAAACGAACAACACACTGGGAATGGCCCATACCGTTCCGGCCACCCCGGCCCAATGCGCGGCCATGGCCCCGCCCATCGCCAGCGCGCCAAGGCTGCCCGCCAAAAGCAACATGATCCGCGCCGACCGGTCCGCCAGCCAGCCCCAGACATAGGAGCTTAGAAACCCCGCCGCTGACGAGGCCAAGACAAGCGCGCCCAGACTGCCTGTGGCCGTGGCCCCCGCCTGTGTGCCCAATACAACCATATAGGGCGGCGCCAGCGCGGTTGAGACCAGTAAACCGCGCACCATGATGAACCGCCGCAGGTTGCGGTCTTGGCGCAGAATGCGCCAATAGTCGCTTGCGCCGTTCGGGGCGTCTGGCGTGCTGTCGTCTTCGTTCAGCCCAGCCAGTGTGACCGACGCCGCCAACCACAGCCCGCCAGCCAAGGCGATGGCGCTGATGACTGCCAGCTGAGTTTTCAACACGCCAGTAACCAGCAACAGGGCGAACACAAATACCAAGCCCGACGACACAGACCCGGCGGTGCCCGTCACTGTGCCGCGCCGCGACTGGCCAACCGTCTTGCCCAAAATGTCCTTGTAAGAGACCGAGCAAGCCGCACGCGATACCGCCAACCCCGCCAACAGCACGCAGATCACCGCCCCGGCCCACCAGCCTGCCAGCACCCATGCCATCAGTGCGATGAATAGGGCGGCCACGCCCTGCCCTGCGCTTCCCAGAACCCAGACCCAGCGGCGTTGGCGCATCTGTTGCAAGCGTCCGGCCATAACCACTTGCGGCAGCAACGCACCGGCCTCGCGGATCGGCACCAGCATACCGACAAAGGCCGCCGGAACGCCGATGGTCGCCAATAGCCAACTCAGAACAAGTTTCGGGTCAATCAGACCGTCGGCCAGCTTCGACAAGCTGAGGGATGCGATATGGCGCAGGCTGTTGCGCGCTTCGGTTTCATCGGTGGTCTGACCGGTCAGCCGATCGAACAGATAACGCAAACCAAGTCTTTCGGTTTTGTTGGTTTTTGGTCAGCCCCCGACATACGGCTGTTGATGCGGACGGTAAAACACTTTTTGATTATGCAACCGGCCCAGCAGGTCGTGGATCTGGCGCACCGACTGATCCGCAGCCTGAAGCTCGGCGTCGTCCGACGCGTCTGCCTCAACCAATTTGCCCGCCAACTCACGCTTGGACTGACGCAGCGATTCTTCGATCAGGTCAATATCCTCAACCGACAATTCGAAATTCTCGTTGTAACGCGGCATGTTGTCTCCTCAAGATTTGGATTGAAGCGGGTGTAACTCATATGATGAGAACCGACAATACAGACACTTTTTGCGACAGGCTAGATATTTAATCGTTCTGCGTCAATATGTTACGATGGGCCCTCGCATACAATTGCACACCAATGCCACGCGACTAGGGCCATAAGTGAATGTGATAGCAATTGCGTTGCTTGAGGGTTGGCACACTTGGTGCACACGACAGCGTCTATTCAAATCCACGCCCTGATAGCTTTCAATTTGGATCACAGACCACGCTTGACTTGGCCCCGGGTGCAGGGCAGAACGCTGGCCGAACCTTATACCCGCAACCGGGCGTTCCGTGGGCGCCAAACTGACGAGGAGCGACAGGCCAATGGCCCAGATTTCCCTTACATTTCCCGATGGCAACGCACGTCACTACGAGGCTGGCATCACCGCCGCCGACGTAGCTGCCGATATTTCCACATCGCTTGCCAAAAAGGCGATCTCGGCCAATGTGAACGGCCAGCATTGGGATCTTCAGTGGCCGATTGAGGCCGATTCCGCCATTGCAATCAACACGATGAAGGATGAGGCCCCGGCGCTGGAACTGATCCGGCACGATCTGGCCCACATCATGGCCCGCGCCGTGCAAGAGCTGTATCCGGGCGTCAAAGTCACCATCGGCCCGGTGATCGAAAACGGCTGGTATTACGATTTTGACCGGGCCGAGCCGTTCACGCCAGAAGATCTGGGCGCGATCGAGAAGAAGATGAAGGACATCATCAATCTGCGCGATCCCGTCCGCACCGAGATTTGGGACCGTGCCCGCGCCATCAAGCATTACGAAGATCACAACGAGCCGTTCAAGGTTGAACTGATCGAAGCCATCCCCGGCGACGAGC
>Ga0102932_1001014_pt1 | contig 14603 bp, 10 predicted proteins | sample SalPonR1_C_D2_MG_FD_78212 | JGI IMG/M metagenome (GOLD analysis project Ga0102932, IMG submission 78212) | Salt pond soil microbial communities from South San Francisco under conditions of wetland restoration - Salt Pond MetaG R1_C_D2_MG | ecosystem: Environmental > Aquatic > Marine > Intertidal...
CTTGGCATCCAAGGCGATCATTTGCCCTTCCGCATCGATTACCAGCGGATTGATCTCCGCCATCGCGCAGTCTTTATCGACATAGAATCGACAGAGGGCGGCGATAAACTTGCCCGCGCTACGGGCCGCCGGGCCACTGATGCCCAACTGCTTACAGAGCTTGCGGACTTGGAACGGTTCGATGCCGATAGCCGGATCAAAGTGTTCTTTGAGAATCAGCTCGGGCGTTTCCTCCGCAACTTTTTCGATCTCCACGCCCCCTTCGGTACTGACCATTAGCACCGGTCGAGCGACCGCACGATCGAGCACAATGCCCATGTATAACTCTCGAGCGATATTACAGCCCTGCTCGATGAAGATTTGGTTGACCTTCTGGCCATCTGGACCGGTCTGGATCGTGATCAGCGTTTTGCCCAGCAATCCGGCGGCGGCCGCTTCGGCCTCTTCCGCACTGCGGACGAGGACCACCCCTTTTTGCTCGGGGTTGTCCGCGATGTGCCCTTTACCGCGGCCACCGGCATGGATCTGAGCTTTGACAACCGCCAGCGGTAGTCCCAACTTTTCAAAGGCCGCTTTGGCTTCGGCCGGAGTGCGGGCAACCACACCTTCGAGGACCGGCACACCGGCCTCACGGAACAGTTGCTTGGCTTGAAACTCGTGGATTTTCATCGAAGATACTTTTCTTGGCGTGGTCCTGAAGACATCCTTGCTGCAGAGTATAGAACCCTATCAAATCAGCCGGAAGGACGGGCTGGCCGATAGCGAGCAAATCGGAATCTGTTAGTTTGAGTCCATCCCATGCCACCACCCCTGTGTCGTTTTCCTCGCTGAAGATCGCGGTTTCTGAAGTGCAAGGATCCTGAAGCCTGATGAAGATTGCTGAAGTTTTGGCGATAGGTGTCTTGCTGTTAGTGCTGACCGGTGGCAGCATCGCCTGGATTGCTTTTGTTCGCGGCCAAGATCGTGAGCGTCGTGAACGGGAAAAACGGCTTGCCGAAAAACACGAGAAAGAAAAGACTGAATGAATGCTTCGACTCTGATCCGGCTGCATCCCACCGATAATGTTGTTGTCGCTGCCGAGGCATTGTCAGCCGGCACTGCAGTCGATCTGGCTGGCGGCGAAAACCCGTTTGTAATCGCCAGCGAGATCCCTGCCGGCCATAAGGTGGCTTGCCAACCGATTGCCGTCGGCCAGGCGGTGCGGAAATACGGCTCGCCAATTGGTTTGGCGACTCAGGCGATTGCTCCCGGCGACCACGTGCATTCGCGGAATTTGGCGGATGAGCACCATCTGGTGACGGAGATTCGTGAAACCGAACCACCAGCCGCGTTGCCTGCTCTAAAGCGAACCTTCGAAGGGTTTCCTCGCAGCGATGGTCGAGCGGGAACGCGGAACTTTGTTTTGATTGTCTCCACGGTGAACTGCTCGGCTTCGGTTTCGCGAATGGTGGCCGCGAAATTCGATGCGGAACGTCTGCAGCGGTGGCCGCATGTCGATGGCGTCTTAGCGATCGTGCATGATGCGGGCTGTGCGATGGCCTTTGACGGTTTGAAGCATCAAATGCTCAGCCGCACCTTGGCAGGCATGGTTCACCATCCCAACGTCGGGGCCTGCTTGATGATCGGTCTGGGATGCGAGCAAAACACGGTCGGCTATATGGCCGGTCGGTATGATTTGGTGCCGTTGATGGGGCCCGATGGAAGTCAGTTGGGAGACGACGCGACGCCTGTCCTGATGATGCAAGATGAAGGGGGAACGCGGCAAACGATTGCCCGGGCCGAAACATTGGTCGAGCAGTTGCTGGACCAAGCCAACACGTACCGCAGGCAAACGGTCGACGCATCCCACCTTTGCGTCGGTTTGGAATGCGGCGGGTCGGATGGCTATTCGGGAATCACCGCCAATCCCGCCGTCGGGGCCGCAGCCGATCGATTTGTCGCCTGCGGTGGCTCCGCTGTGCTGTCGGAAACCAGCGAAATCTACGGTGCCGAGCACTTGTTGGTGCGTCGTGCCCGCAGTGTTGCGGTGGCGGAAAAATTGATCGAACGCATCGAATGGTGGAAGCAGTATGCCGCCATGTTCGGGCAGCGTCTGGACAATAATCCTTCGGTGGGAAACAAGGCCGGAGGGCTAACAACGATCACCGAAAAGTCGCTCGGCGCGGTCTCCAAAAGTGGCCAAACGGCACTCGAAGCGGTTTACGAATATGCACAACCGATCACGCAGCGGGGCCTGTCGGTGATGGATACGCCGGGGTTCGATCCGTCCAGCGTGACGGGAAAGGTGGCCGGTGGAGCCAACCTGATTCTGTTCACCACCGGGCGCGGCAGTTGCTTTGGATTCAAGCCGACGCCGTCGATTAAAATTACCAGCAATACGTCCCTATTCGAGCGACTCGCTGACGATATGGACCTCGACGCCGGACGCGTCTTGACGGGCCAGAGCGTCGACGAAATCGGCGAGGAGATTTTCGAATTCGCCCTGCAGGTCGCCAGCGGAAAGCAAACGAAAAGCGAATTGCTGGGGATTGGCGATAACGAATTTATCCCGTGGGCGGTCGGCCCGGTGTTATAGAAAAAGCGAGCTGATCGGGCTGCTTGGGGGCAAGTGGTTCTCGATGCGGTTTAGGGGGCCGATTCCCCTGTTAAGCTTGGTGGGGCGGCGGTTTGCCTTCCTGTTTTGCCCGTTTGACACGATTTCCGCAGGGGTGGTGCGTCGGTGTACTCAAAAAAACAGACGAAAATATTTCTAAATTTCACGCGATTGTCCTATTGACGGAACTTGTCGGGGACCTTGTGCATCCTACACATCGAGAAACGAGTGGTCATTGTGGGTCGCTCGGCACCCGAGACCGCGAAGGGAACTGTCGCCGGTCTGTTAATAAATCAAACGCTTTATAGGCGGATGTGGCATGTCATTGCCTTCCGAAAAGATCGAATGGCTCCTGAATGAGTATCTGGATGATGCTCTGCAAGGTGCCGACTTAGCATTTGTGCAGCAAGCGTTGGCGGAGGACGCCGAAGCATCCGAGCGGCTCGATGCCTTGCGTCGCGAGCGTGCGGAACGGCTTGCGGCGATGCAAACCGACCCTCGCTTCGAACACGTGCGGCTTGGGGCTGGCTTCTCCGAGCGTGTGCTGCAGGCGATCGCTCGAGAGCAGGCCGTAGCGAATGAGTCGGCTCCCTCTGTCTCCAGAAAATCACAAGATCCGACGGAGCGTATCGCACTGGCCGAACGTGACCGACCGGTTCGCTGGCAGCGTGGCGTGGTGATTGCCGTGGGCTTGGCTGCTGCCTTCTTGCTGGCAGTGACTTTGTTTCCCCGTCCGAAGGCAACGGAAGTTGCGCAGCGTGAGGAGACTCCCGCAGAACGCCAGCAAGAAAAGACCCCAGAGCGAACGCCGGCTGTTGTGCAAGGTTCGCAGCGATCAGATCAGAATGCAGCTCCTGACACGATGGAAGTGGCGAATGCCGACACGGTGGCTTCGCCCAGTGATACCGCTACTCCGCAGGTCGCCGATGCTTTGCCGGTTGTCGAGGAGCTTGATCCGCAAGTCGCAGCGATGCCGGCGATGAATCTCGATGTGGCAGTGGATAACGGTTCGGCCAGCAGCCCAGATCAAGTCGCGGGGCCTGGTCAGGATCCGCGAATGCCGCTGAACGTGGTAATGGTCTTTGAAGTGACTCGGACCGAATTAGGCAAGTCCAACGGCGCGGTGATGGAAGCTTTGCGGGCCGCGGGTATTGATGTTCGTGCGCGGCAACCGGTGGACCAGAAGGTCGTGGGCTTTCTGCAGCAGGCCAAGATCGTCGGCAATCAGGACGACTCCGAACGGGCAGCGATCGTGTATATCGAAGCCTCCGGCAAGGCGCTTGATCGGTTCATGGTTTCCATGTTTACCGACACCGATCACATTGGTCAAATTCGTTGGAACATGGCGATGGACCCGCCGCTGTTAGCAGCGGTCAAGCAATTGCATCGCTTCACGGAAACCGAAGTCCGGCATGCCGCGGATGACTCGGCAGCTTGGCAGTTGGTCAGTGGGGAAGGACGCGAAGCCGACTTCCGTGTCCATTCAGACGCCCGCCCTTTGTTGCCTTTGAAACGAGAAGGTTGGGATGCCGTCGGTTCGGCCAGTCAAGAAACGGATATTCAGGGACGGTTGATTCTGTTGGTTCGCTAAGGCTGCTTTTTTGTGAGCCTGCGACTCGCTGACGCGCCCCTGACGTGGTTGCGGATTGGCTTACAATGAAGCTTGCCCTTCCCCGTCTCTTCAACCGTGAGCCTTCTTCTATGTGCCGATCGGTTTTTTTAAATCGTCCTTTTGTTTCATTAACCGTTTCGCTGTTGCTCGGTTGTGGAAGCCTGCTGGAAACCGCCTCTGCCGTCGATCCCCCCAACGCGCCTTCGATTGCGGAAGCTTCTGACGAACCACAGCAGTCGCTCGAGCGGATTCGCTTGCCAGAGAATTGGCGCGCCCAGTTGTTTGCCGCCGAACCGCTGACGGCCAATATCGTGGCACTGGATGTCGATCACCGTGGCCGAGTTTTCACCGCCGAATCCTTCCGCCAAAACAAAGGCGTGACCGACAATCGCGGTCATGATGAAGAGTGGTTGAAGGCCGACTTGGCTGCCAAGACGGTGCAAGATCGCATCGCTTATCACAAACGCTTGTTGGAGGATGGCGGCAAGTCCTACACAACAGAAATCGATCGGGTGCGAATGCTGATCGATCGTGATGGCGATGGCGTCGCGGACGATGCGACCACGTATGCGGAAGGCTTCAACCGTTTAGAGGAAGGGACCGCGGCGGGGATTTTGGTGCGAGGGAAAAATGTCTATCTGACTTGCATTCCCAAACTGTGGAAGCTGATCGATGCCGATGATGACGGGCAGGTCGATGAATCGATCGTGATGTCCGATGGCTATGGGGTGCGCGTCGCATTTCGCGGCCATGACCTGCATGGTTTAACCATCGGTCCCGACGGGCGGTTGTACTACAGCATCGGCGATCGCGGCTATCACGTGACAACTCCCGCAGGCAAGCTGCTGTCGCATCCCGCGACCGGAGCGGTCTTTCGCTGTGAACTGGACGGCAGCCATTTGGAAGTCTTTGCTAACGGCATGCGCAATCCGCAGGAGTTGGCTTTTAATGATGTTGGCGATCTGTTTAGTGGCGACAACAACAGTGACAGTGGCGACCAGGCCCGCTTGATTCATATCTTAGAAGGTGGTGACACCGGATGGAGAATGTACTACCAGTACCTTCCCGACCGTGGGCCTTTCAACCGGGAGCGTATCTGGGAACCGTTCCACGACGAGCAACCTGCTTATCTGGTGCCTCCGATCACGAATTTCGCGGACGGCCCGTCGGGTTTGGCCTACTACCCCGGTACCGGTTTTGGAGATCGTTTAAAGGACACCTTTCTGCTGGCCGACTTTCGTGGCACACCTGCCAATAGCGGCGTGCGATCGTTTCGTCTGGAGCCGGATGGTGCGTTCTATAAATTGGCCGAAGATGACAAGCTGATTTGGAGCGTCTTGGCGACCGACGTGCTGTTTGGTCCCGATGGTGCCATCTGGATTTCGGATTGGGTCAACGGTTGGAATGGCGAAGGTAAAGGACGCATCTACCGGGTGTTCGATCAGGACGCTGCGGAGCAGGAAAAGGTGCGTGAAGTCCAGCAGTTGCTCGCTAGCGATTGGTCGGCTGCTAAAACGACCGATCTGCAAGTTTGGCTGGGGCACGTCGATCGCCGGATTCGATTGGAAGCCCAATGGCAATTGGCGGAGCGAAAAGAATTAGCCACGCTGTTGGAGGTCGCGCTCGAGACTTCGCAAGAACGCCTGCCGCGGTTGCATGCGATTTGGGGGGCGGATCAAATCGTGCGACGCGCGGAGAAAACCGATTCGCAATCACTGCAGCAAGTTGCTGGTTTGCTGAGCGATCAAGATCCGTTCGTGCTTGCCGCGGCCGTCAAATTTGTCGGTGAAAATGCGGCACCCGGTGCGGTTGCACCAGGGGTTTCCAAACGGCTCGGCGAGCTCTTGAGTCACAGCGATTCTCGCGTTCGATACTTTGCCGCCATGGCGGTCGGAAAGCTGGCCGAAAATTCGGCTCTAGGATCGGTTGTGCAACTGTTGGCGGAGAACGACAACGCCGATCCCGCATTGCGGCACGCTGGTGTGATGGCCCTGGTAGGCGTCGCCAAACCACAACAGATCGCTGCCTTGAATACGCATCCCAGCGTTTCGGTACGCCGTGCAGCGGTCGTTGCGCTGCGACGCTTGCGGCATGCCATGATCAGGCAATTTTTGGACGACGAGTCTCCGCTCGTGGTGCTTGAGGCCGCACGCGGGATTCATGACGAACCGATCGGTGTGGCGCTCGAACCTCTAGCGCGTTTAATCGAGGTCCGATCGACCAGCGATTCACTGACGCGACGTGTCTTGAACGCCAACTATCGTCTGGGAACCGCAGAGGCCGCGATGGCGTTGGCGAAATTTGCTCAGCGTCCCGGTGCATCGGAAGCCATGCGTTTGGAAGCCTTGTCAATGCTTCAGAATTGGGGGCAACCCGATCCGCGCGACCGAGTGATCAACGATTGGCGACCGCTTGATCCGCGACCAAGCAACGACGCAAAGCTAGCGCTTGAAGCAGTGATGCCAGGCCTGTTGAGAGCTCCCGAAGCGATCAAAACCCAGGCGGTGGCGCTCGCTGCAAGCATGGGGCTGGGAGATGTCATTCCCATTTTGACAAAACGGATCGTGGCCAAGGATTTGCCGCCTCAAGCACGAGCTTCGGCGCTGGAGTCGCTCGCAATGTTGGATGAAAAACAAGCGCTCGTGGTGGCACGGCAGTCGCTGAGTAGCAACCAAACGGCGCTGCGTATTGCGGCGCTGAACGTGTTGGCTCTTCAACCTTCCGGTGACACAATCGCGGCCCTCGGTAAAGCGATCGCCAGCCAGGCGCCTGACGAACGTCAACGAGCGTGGGATCTGTTGGCAAAGATCGACAGTCCGGCAGCCAACGAGCTGATCGCGGCCGGCATTCGAGATTACTTAGCCGATAAAATTCGCGCCGATACTTCGCTGAATCTTTTAGAAGCGGCCAACGGCAAACTTAAGAAAACGCTGCAGGCGAGTTTAGACGCGAAACAGGCGGAGCAAGAAAAAGCAATGCCGCTGGGCAAATGGTTGGCCAGCCTGGAAGGGGGTGATCCCGCAAAAGGTAAGCAACTGTTTATCGGAAAAACCGAGTTGTCGTGCGTACGTTGTCACAAAATCGATGGCAAGGGAGGCGAAGTCGGGCCCGACTTGAGCGGCGTCGGCAAACTGCGTGACCGTCGCTATTTGCTGGAATCGATTGTGATGCCCGACGCTGCGATTGCCAAAGGTTTCGAAACGGTCGTGCTGGCCGATGATTTGGGAGTCACCCACACCGGTATCGTGCTGAAGGAAACCGATTCGACCATCGAATTGATCAAAGCCGACGGTAAAAAGGTCGAACTGTTGCTCGATGAGATTGTGGCTCGTAAGCCGGGCAAATCCGCCATGCCGGCCGACTTGATCAAGTTCCTCAGTCCGCGAGAACTACGGGACTTGGTTGCCTACTTGGCAACTTTGCAAAAGGAACCGCAGGCGACCAAACCAGCCGGTCACGACTCTTAAGTTGCGACCGCGATGCAGGTTGCAGCAGCACCTTTGACTCACGCCAACACGGCACGCATGCGAGCCAAGTTGGCTGCGGTTTCGGCGAAGGCGTCTCCTGCCTCTTCGTATTCCATCGCGACAAAACCTGAGTAATTGCCTTCTTTGAGGATGCTGGCGAAGCGGTCAAAGTTGGCAGGTTCTTTGGTTCCCTGCTCGTTCCGGATGGCGACTTTCCATTGCACATGGACCGCGCGGTCGACGCAGGCCCGCAGTTGCTGATAAGGACGCGTGGGAAAGTTTCCGGTGTCGAGATTGATGCCGACCCACTCACTGTCGACCGCGTCGAGAAAACGTAGCAGGGTTTCCGCGGTGATGCCGCCGTGATTCTCAATTCCGATCATCACGCCGCGCGCGGCCGCGCGTTCCGCACAACGTTTGACCGCAGCGACACTGGTCTCGAAGCGTTTCAGTTGTGCGAGCGTGGCGGCCTTGCCGGCGAACAATCGAATATGCGGTGCGCCAAGCATCGCCGCGCGATCAATCCACAGCTCGGCATCGACAATGTCCGCTTCCAAGGCATCCCCTTCACGTTCATCAAATCGATTGCCGATCGCCGTTCCACAAATCGTGACACCGCTGCGAAAGGCATAGCGTTTCAACTTCAGCAAGTCTTCGTCAGAAATATCGGGGGGAAAGAAATAGGAGGTCAGTTCCGCGGCAGCTTGTTGCTGAGCACAAAAATCGATGAACCCTTGCATGTCAATCGAAGGGACTGCGGGAGATTGCTCTTTGCCACGCGACCAACGAAAGTGCTTGCGCAGCGAATAAGCGGCAATGGCCGGTTGAACCAAGTAACGCGATCGAAAGGGGGGCTGCGGTTGTGCCGCGGTATCCGCAGCGGAAGCTTGCCGCGTAGTCGCCAGCGGGCCAAGGCTGGCTGCCGCCGCGGTCGCCGAAAGAAACGAAACAAATTGTCGTCGGTTCGAAGAATACATGTTGTCGCTGTGGGAAAAAGGAGGAGTGGTGCCAAGCGGGCGGCTATGCGGGGTGGCTGGTGCTAAGCAGGTTAGTAGGAATGATTCCGCGGAACTCTGGTTAGCCGTTTTGGCGATGGCCACGGTTAAATCCAGGAACCGCGGCTATCGCCAAGGCGGCTCATTTAACCGGATGACTCCTGGCTGCCTGCCTGCCTGCTTAGTCGCGGTGCTTCCGAGGCTCGGATCCTGCCGGGCGGCTTCATTATAGTTTGCCGCTTTGAGTAAATGGCAAGACGATCGGGGGGAAGATGCGGAGAGCTGGCCGCGTGCCCCTCATGCCGATGCGCGCTGTTATTCTATGAGCGTTGTTTTCTCCTCTTGCTAACGGTTACCTCTCATGCTCGGCACGCCCCGGTCGGTTCATCGGTTTGGAATTTTCTGCAGCCAGCTGTTTGCGATCAGCTCACTGGCTGTGAGCTGCCAAGTTGTCGCTGCCGACTGGCCTCGCTTTCTTGGACCAACCGCCAACGGAATTGTTAGGGATACAGGGAAACTGGTCGATGCTTTTCCGCCGGCTGGTCCCAAGGAAGTTTGGCGAGTCGAAGGGGGGGCGGGGCAATCGGGATTCGCAATCGTCGAAGATCATTGCCTGACGATGATGTTGGCCGGAAAGCAGCAGGTGTTGGTCGCATTAAACGCCAAGACAGGCGAAACCCTTTGGCAAACCGTGGTGGGGCCAAACTACGAAAACTCGATGGGTGGCCACGGCCCGCGGGCTACGCCGACAGTCAGTGGTAAGGAAGTCTTTGCCTACACGGGCGAGGGAATTCTTGTCTCGGCCGATTGGAAGACAGGTAAGGTCCGTTGGAGTCAAAACCTACCCGAGTCGTTGAACATCAAACCGGCGGAATATGGCATGGCTTGCTCGCCGCTGGTGGTGGGAGATGCCGTCGTCGTGACGGTCGGCGCACCGGTTGCGACTCTGGCCGCGTTTCAGCGGGAAACAGGGAAACGGTTGTGGAACACAGGTACCAGCACCGCCGGATATTCGACGCCCGCACTGTTGAAAATTGCTGGACAGGAACAGATCGTGGCCGTGGCGGGAAAACAGGTCCTTGCGGTCCAGCCCACCTCGGGCGAGATACTGTGGAGTTATCCGTTTGTGACCGACTATGACTGCAACTCCGCGTCACCGATCGAAGTCGCTGGCGATGTCTTGGTATCGGCCGGGGAGAATCACGGATCGGTGCGTTTGCGCGTCACGGAAGTGGATGGCAAAACGACCGTCTCCGAAGTTTGGGAATCGCTCGGCGGACAAAGTGTGTTGCGGAGCGAATGGCAGACGCCGTTGCAGATTGATGGTTACATCTACGGTTTTGACAACGTCGGCAGTGCTGGCGCTGTGACGCATCTGAGCTGTGTGGCTGCGAAGACTGGCGAGCTGGCTTGGAAGAAAACCCGCTTCGGCAAAGGCAACGCGATCTTCGCAGATGGCAAGATGATCGCCGCAAATATGAAAGGCGAATTGATCCTCGGAAAACTCTCTCCAGCAGGCTACCAAGAACTCGCGCGAGCCCAAGTGATTGACGGAACCCGCCAAGCCCCCGCCCTGGCGGATGGAAAAGTCTTCTTGCGCGATAACCGCCAATTCGTCTGTATCGATTTGAGCAGATGATCACTCGGTCACACGGCAAAGCATGAACACCGACCTCATCGATAGCGATCTAACGTGGGCGTTGTTTAGTGAACCGCTGATCGTCGATGCGTGTTTGACGCATCTGATCACCAGTACGGCCTCGGTCGATCTGCCTCGTAGCGCAGAGGCTTTGCGACAGCGAATCGACCAACCATTGTCGACGCGCGTCGGTGTCTATTTCGAACAATTGATCCAGTATTGGCTGCGCTGGGAAGCCCGTGTCGAGATGATTGCCGATCGTCAGCAAGTCGTCTGTGAGGGCCGCACAATTGGGGAGCTCGATTTTGTTTTTCGGGACGGGACGGGAGCGTTGATGCATCTCGAAACCGCCGTGAAGTTCTACCTGCACTTCGTCGAAGACGGCGTCGATCAGTGGCTTGGGCCAAACGCAAACGATTCCTTTCCCAAAAAAGTGAAACGCTTGTTTGAGCACCAACTGCCGCTCAGCAAGCAAGTTTATGATCAGCCCATCGAGCGACACGCATTGGTGAAGGGACAGATTTTTTACCATCCCAGTCAGTCGCCACCGCAAAGCTTGCCGGAACGTTTGAATTCAAGACATCTGCAGGGAGCTTGGGTCTACAGCGACCAGTTGCCCGCGTTAATCGATAGCACCAACTCGGTTGCGTTTCGGATCTTGGCAAAGCCGCACTGGCTGTCGCCCGGCAATCGTTTCGCCCGTCGAGAGGAATGGCTTCACGTGAAAGCCTTTCAGCAACGAGTCCGCAACCACTTCGCGACTTCGCACCGACCATTGATGGTCAGTTGCGGTACGTTCATTGCCAACGAGGAAAGTCGGCATCGCGAAACAAAGCGAGCGTTCATTGTCAGTCGGCAATGGCCCTAGCTGGACTGCGCCAAGTTCGGGTTACCATAAGAATAACGTAAAGTTCTTGCCGCGAATGACTGGCAGCTTCCGCAGGACTCTGCTTAGCCGTTTGGGCGATAGCCCCGGTTATTTTGAGGAACCGCGGCTAGCGCCAAGGCGGCTCATTTACCCGATGACTCCTGCCTGCCTGCTTAGGGTAAGTGCTCGACGCGACCCGGCAATCTCTCCTCGTTGTAGGACCGTTTTCCCAGCCGCGAAAACTACCAACTCAACTTAATCAACCTGGTGTGGTGCGAATCACTCGGCTGGAAACCTGGTTAACAACACCTGTTAGAACTTTGCCACCCACTGATTGGAGACTTTGGCGAGAATCCGTTCGGAGAGCCAACCGGTGGCGAGTGCTTGAGCTAGTTGTTCAACGGTCTCGGGAAAATCTGGGGATTCTGCCTCAAAGGGTAAGCGAAGGCGAAGTCGATTGACCAAATCCTCTAAGGGAGTATCCACTAGATGGGCTTCGACTAAGCGTTGGAAGTAGAGAGTTTCCCCGCAATGCGTACGCCAACAGCCCGATGCGATTGGCGGACAGTCTTGCGGAGCCGCCAATAGATACGTCCAGGCCAAACGCTCTCTGCCATCGCCGGCATCGGCGCGCACCAATCGTCGTTTAAGTCTCGAATCGGCGGAAAACCCTGTAAATCGATGCACTGAATCGAGGTGTTCGATTGCCGCGACAAAGTTCCGCATCCGAACGAATTCGCCGCGAACAACCTGTTGGCTGCCGTCTCCTTTCTCTTGCATGTCCGCTTTTCTCTGGAAGCCGTAGCCGTCGAATGGAGTTTTCGGACGCTTATCCTGTTCGATCAGCATCTCGGGTTGGCTGCCGCCATCGAACAATCTGGCCGGAATTTCCGCCAGCAGGCAGCAGGTGATACCGAACTCGTCCAAGATGGAAAACTGCGGTTGGCCGCGCATCAGCGGTCCGTAAACAAACACCGCGTCGCAAAACATCTGCAAAGGCTCGTTTGTAGTGGCCTGTTCCAGCATCTTGGTCTCCAGATCGAAGTGCCTCAGGCCAGCTTTTACGGCATCGACGTAGATCTCCGTTGGCGGAAAGTGGGGCGGATTTGCCCCCACCTGCTTGATGTAGGTTTGGGCTTCGATGAGCTCCCCGTTGTCGGTTAGCACATGGACGGTTTGTCGCTCGTAACGCCCGCAATGGGCACCTTCTTTGTGGTCGAGCGCCTGCCAGCCAATCTCCGAGATCTCAAAAAGGTGGCCTTCCACCGCGTTTCCTGACCTCGGCACCAAGTTTAGAGCACCTCCTTGGCGTTTTACCGAATAATGCGAAAAGCTGAGCTCGTAATCGGGCAGCAATGCGTTGCCGACCGGCTTCATGCAACTCGCATCCAAGTCTTCCGCTTTGCAGTAGCGAGCTAGATCGGTGGTGTTGAGGTTCGAGCCGTAGGCGAAATAAAGGATTGTTGTCATGAGATCTGTTCCAAAAAGCAGGGAAAGCGTCTGGCGCGAGCGGCCAGCCAACCCTTGGATCATCGCAGGAGAAGCGTGACAGCCCCGTGACACTCACAAGCGAAAAAAGGTTTTCTTTTGGAAATTCGATTTTTCGACAAGCATCGACTTCATCTTGGCAACAACGGTTTTCGAATGATTCCAAAAATCGGTACACCGGAAGCTTCCGTCAGGTGGTCGTCCACTTTAAAGGGGCGTCCGAGAATCTCTCCTAATTTTTCGCCTAATCGTTTTTTCACTGTTCGTGTAGCTTCGCTGGAAGGAATCTGCAGTTGCTCGCTAAGCATTTGGGGAGCGATTTCAGGTCGGTAAAGCTTGACCGCCAAGTAATGCAGTGTTTTCTCCTGGTTCCATGTTTGCCATTGGTGGCCAGGAAGACGGAACTGCCCACCGATCCCCGGGGCAGTGACCCAAAACACGAACGCTGTCGGGTGTTGGGCGAGCGCTGATTCAAGTTCACGTCTTGCAAAGGATTCGGAAAAACTGGTGGAACGTTTGTCTGGAAGATTACTGACGACTCGCCACTCGCCGGAGTATCCGTCGGAGATTTCTTTTGTCGCCCCGCCAAGACCCCGCAATGCATCGTAGGGAATTCCGGCAGCGTAGGCACACAGTTCGAGCATGTTAAATGTCTCGGTCTGCAGTTCCGGTCCCGAAGTCGATCGCCTAGCGAAACTAAGTTGCTGCGTCGCTAGCCTAAACAGTTTGCCAATTGTCTCATCGATGTCGGCACTAGGTTCGAGTTGTCTCAAGCGAACCAGCACAGCAACGCGATAAATAGCGGGCAATGCGCCAATCGAATCGCCAACCCCTTCTTCCATCGCTTCGCCAAGCAATTCGTCTGCTCGATGAAGGACTTCCCTAGAATTTGGTTCGGTACGCAGCAGGAGGTGGGCCAAGCGGTAGGCGGCGACCCGAAACCAATGGGCATCGGACGATTGATGGTGTTGGCTCAATTCGTAGGCTTGATGTGCAAGCTGGAGAACGCGCTGCGGATCGTCCCTCAGCAACTTGGCCTCTGCGGTTTTCCGGAAAAGCTCTTCTAAATTGGAGATGCACATACTGCTGGTGTCCAGGGCGAAAGAACTGCGTTAGGTTCAGGGAAACCGAACCGACAGGCCTCGAATGAGGTTAAGCTATAAACTTGCGCTGTTTAGTTAGGTGCGTCCGGTATGGCCTTCAAGTTTTCGATTTTACGGTTGACGATGGCTGAAGCATTTGATTTTTATGTCATGCCTTTTCTTGCACACCAGCCGTTGGCCGAGCGGGTGCGGCAGGTGTTGGACACACTGCCCGTTGAGGTGCAGCGAGATTTTGTCGACGATCCACGGTTTCAGGTGACGATTGACAATTTTGAGCCTGGCAAAGGTTGGACTTTGATGATGGATCTACCGAGCCCCTGTGGCCGCGGTAGCCGTTGCGTCGTTTTGCGCCGAAAACTGGCCGAGGCTCCCGAGGCATTCGCCCTGTATGTCATCGCCCACGAATTCGCGCATGCGTTTCTAAGAAATGGAGCCTGGGGCGAAATCACTGATCGCGAAGATGCCGCTGATGCGCTGGCCGCAAGTTGGGGCTTTCCCAAGCCGAAGGCATCCTAAACCCGTTTCTGCCTCAACCTTTCTAAGCAGGCAGACGGCAGGCATCCGGTAAATGAGCCGCCCTGGTGATAGCCGCGGTTCCCGAATTCAACCGGCGCAAGCCGTGCACCTCGGTCGCTAGACGTGGGCCGTGAACCTCAGTCGCTAGCCGTGGGCTGTGGGCCTTTTTTCCCAAACGCAACGCGATGATTCCTGCCGTCGCTTCGCGACTTACGCTTCCATTCTGCTTGGTACCACGGACTCACGTCCGTGGCTACGACCTGCCATGGCTTCGCCATTGAAGCAAACCCATCCTGCGCACTTCCAAATCGCCAACCCCCCC
>Ga0102932_1001022_pt1 | contig 14511 bp, 14 predicted proteins | sample SalPonR1_C_D2_MG_FD_78212 | JGI IMG/M metagenome (GOLD analysis project Ga0102932, IMG submission 78212) | Salt pond soil microbial communities from South San Francisco under conditions of wetland restoration - Salt Pond MetaG R1_C_D2_MG | ecosystem: Environmental > Aquatic > Marine > Intertidal...
ATCGTTCTCTGCGCGCTTTCGGCGCAAATTCAAGCCGCTCGCGCCCATCGAAGAAACGGACGAGTCCCTTGATTCGTTTTCTGTTTCTGCCAGTTTGGTTCTGTATTTCGGTGATGTGATGTGCCTGAGCAAGCCCAAGTTTCTCGTCGTGCCCGATGATTACTTGACAGCCAACATGCGCGTGGCCCTGCAGGCAGCGCACGATTGCGACTGGTCGCTGTTCGGCGAGTCGAGTGACCGAAACTGGGATCTCAAGTCACAGGCTCTGTATCTTCTCGACGCCAGCAATCCGTTTGTGCGAGCGTGGAAGAAAGAACGACTCGCGTTCTCAGCTGCGCTCGTCGACAAGCACGGAAACAGGTTGATGCCCGGGCATCTCGCCCAGTCGTTTTCAGCTGGAACTTTTTCATCCGCCAAGGGTCACACAATCACGCATTGGTACATCATTAAACGCCCTTTTTAATTGGCCTCGACCAATCCCGGTGGCCCGTTGGACTGCTCGCTGTCTGATCCGTCCGAATCGGACGGCTGCCCGTCGTCGCAAACCAGCCCCGGCATTTTTGTGTCAGAGCTTTCGCTGTCGTCGTCTTTTGGTTCCGGATTCTGCTCCGCGCCGCGAATTGGAGCGCCGTCGTATTCCATTGCGCGAATGGCCGTTGTGGCAATCATGCGCATGATGACCATGCAGTTTGTTTTGCATTGTTCGCTTTCCGACTCGTGCCAGGACATCTTCAAGCGGTAAACGAGCGTGTCCAAAACGAGGACAGATTCCGCGAGTTTTGAGTTCCCTCGCACTGCCCGCTGCAAAGGCGTTTCGTAGACGAGTTCGCTTTCGATGGCTTTGGCGACGTTCTTGCTGATTCTCATTTTTGTTGGAATTGTGGTGGGTGTTTTAGTTGGAAGTTTTGCGGGGCTTGCGAGGTTTCACCGCCGGGATTGTCGGTTCAGGATCATTGTGTTATCAGAAAAATTAAAGAAACCTGTTGATGCATTCATTAAATTACGATAATGAATTTTGACAGCAAATTTCTACGACTCAATTGCAACGATGTCGATGGATCCAAAAGTCGTCGACAACCGGATGCTTTTCCACGTGTTGGTTGAACTCAATACATGGATCTTTTTATGTGTATTTTATTTTCTTAGTTCCAAAGCGGACGAAGGGCCGTATATATGCCAGTTTTTCTTGCCAATATTTTTTTTTATGGCCCAGAGACCAGTTTTAATTATCATCGGCGGCGGATCTCAGGAAGAAGACACTCTCTATGAAACAGACATACACCTTTACATGTTCTTCTCAAATATTATGATGACACTTGCATTGGTACTGTTACTGAAAAGAGGCGAAAAAGGATTATGGCACAAGGCAATGATTTTATTCAATATTTGTTGCTTGATAATTGTACTTCAGTTTCAGCATGCTGAGTTCTACGAAGAGACGAGACCTTGGATGAAACTTTTTCGCATGATCATGTCTATCGTGGTGCTGGAGCCGCTTTTCTACTCTGTAGTCGCATGGGCATTCCCGGATTTTTATTCAAAAGTATTCCAAGAAAAAGGGAAGAGTGCCAATGCAATCGAGAGAAAAAAACAGTGAACCCGCATCAAAAACGACTACAGCTGACCCGCCCTTGTTGCATTGAATGTAACATTTATCACAAAAAATGCAAAGATCGGTCTTTTAATACACACCGAAATTCACATTGCCTTACGCTCGCGCATCAACCGAGAATGAGTGCGATGCTTTCGGACCACCAAGAACCACTGGCGGACCACGTAGAGGCCAAGAAACGCGCCCATTGCCAGATAAGCGAGAAGGACGACGCTGGTGCGATCAAAGCCGTCGAGCTCGAGCAGCGCGTGTGCAGTTGTCCCGGTCTCGCGTCCGGGGCTAACGTCGTCGATACTGTTGATGTCAACCTTGGTCATTCTCTTGCGTACGGCGGCGGATACGGTCACTCGATGGTCAAGCACCTGCGTTCCGTCAACCCGTTTCCGCTCTTTGACGCGGTGCTGCGCTTCGTCGACCACACACACACCTATTACTACAAGAACGTGGCGCCGTACTTTGAGCAGGAACGCAAGATCAATAGTTCGACGACTGCCGTCATCTCCCAGTACTTTGAAAAATTCGACGTCGACGCCACGCTGCAGCGCATGCGCAAGAAAGGCCGCATGGACGATCCGAAAGACGAGTACTACCAGATGTCGGACGACGACATTCGCCGTTACTGGACCAAAAACGGCGAAAACGCGTCCGAGACCGGCACGGATATGCACGAGTGCATTGAGCGGTTCCTCAACAACGCACGGCGCCCGGGTGATCCGGAGGAGGACACAAACCAATTCGAGTTGTTTCAGATTTGGCACATCGACAACATGCTGGCTACACGCGAGTTGCCGTTTCGCACCGAGCTGTGCATGTTCGACGAAGAGCACGAGATGGCGGGCATGTGCGATCTGGTCTCGCAGCCCGAGGAGTGGGCGAAGGATCCGGAACGCCGGCACTGGATCAATCTGAAGGACTGGAAGCACACGCAAAAGTGCAACTGGCAGTACCTGCCGTACACCAACCACGCCGAGCGGGTCGCGAAAGACCCGCGCCGCATGTTCGTGCGCCGCGACGGCAAGAGACAGTTTCGCGCGGACCGCAAAAGCGGTCGTTCGTTTCCCTCCAAGCCGGCCAAGGGACACTGCGCAGAGCTGGTGGACTGCGAGGCGTCCAAGTACTTTATTCAGCTCAACGTGTACAAGTGGATGATCGGGCGCAACTCGAAGTTTCGCGTGCAGTCGATGCAAATCGTGGCGTTTCACCAGGACAACACCGAGACCATAGTGATCGAGGTCCCGGATTTGCAGCACATTGTGGAGAAGATGATGGCCGACCGCAGACGCGAAATGCTGGCGCGCTATGAGGCCGAGCTGGCCTTGACGCAGCAACGCATTCGCAGTCTCCGGGAACACCCAACTCGCCCGAGTGGATCTGCGCCCGTGTGAATGAACAAAGCTTCAAACCGGTAACAATGAGCGCGTCGTCGAGACGGGCAGCGTCGCGTCCGTTGCCCATGATTGTGATAGATAGCAACGAACAAAGCGGCGCAACAAGGCCGGATTCCGACGACGAGCGAGAGTTGATTGGCAACGTGCAAGAACAGTACGGCGAGTATTGCGGGCGAATCAATGCATCGCGGTGCGAGTCGCATCCGTTTATGCGCTCCATTTTCATGTTCCAGCTCTTTCTGGGCCTGTTTGGCACACTCGTCACGGTACAGTCGCTGTTCATTTTCATGTCAACCGACCGCACGGCAATGCAAATCGCGCTCTTTATCATCGAACTGCTGCTCGCTGCGGTTGTTGCAGTCGCCGCGCACGACGTGAGAATGGAGGAGATGCTGCTGCGCGTGCGGTGCAGCGGCTACGCCGAAGCCACGCGCGTGACGGCGCACGTGCCCGTTTCGATGGGCTTCTTTGGCGTGTGCGTTCTGGCGCAGCTGCTTGCCAACATGGTGGCGGCGCGCACCGGAGATCTTGCGACGTGGGTTCACATTCTGCTGTCGCTGGTGTGTGCCGGTCTTGTTTTCGCTGCAATGGTGGTGGCACAGCGGCATCGTAATCATTATATTGTGAATGATTTGTAGGGAAGCAAGGCGTTTATCAACAACGACGCGAAGTGTTGCGGGGTCTTTAAATAAGCCGAATTTCTTTTCTTGTCCGCAGATTGCAGCTTTCTAAGTGTGGTTGCATCTTTGTGTTTCAATACGAGGATTTCACAACGTATTTTTGTAAAGATGAGTTTGCAGCTTCCTTGGATTTTTGCACAGTTGTTCGAAGACCTACGCACAAAAGTCGAAGATCACGGGTTAAGTACCGCCAATGCCGTCAAGGTTTTCTTTCAAGAAGTCAAGACTCTGGGGAAACTTAAAAAGATCAGAAAAATGCAAGGAACCGTGCCGCACGTCTTTTACTACTTTGAGGGTGCTACTCTCGAAGTCAGAGGGCAAACTGCGCAAGTAACCTCGGCCTTTTTGAAATTCGGTTGCTTGAGTACTACGTGCGGTCACTGCATATTTTTAGGCGTGCGATGCATTGAGCAGGAGATTGCTAGACAGCGCTGGCGCAAACGTCGAGAGCTTGTTATGGGCCTAGCTGCTCTAAATCTTCCTGTGCTTGTCTTGTGCGAGATATGGAAACACTACCGAAACACACGAATCGTCGACGCGGAAGACATTTCATGGAAAGAGATTGCGTACACCAGGAACAAAAGATTTTCTTGACTCCTTGCCAAAGAACTACAAATGAGCGAGCGTGCAGTGAGATACTCGTTTAAAATTTCTGTATTTTCTAAAGTAATATGTAGCTGTTTTTTAATTGGGCACGAAATGTCCACTGAAACACACTACAACTACTTTGCTTTTGCCGTGTCTCTTTTAGTAAGTTTAATAGTAATGCTATGCATGGAAAAATTCTTGCCTGACCCTATGCCGATTACGCGGCGTCAAGATACCCGTCGCCGCTCTCAGCTGTGCCGTCATCTGCCCAGGGGCGTCAAGAATATCAATTGAAAACAAGTCTCGCCTCACAAGAGTTTCATTCCACCACAGATTCCATCGATCACGTCCTTCTCTGCCGGTCCAATTGCGAGCATCGTGATCGTGCCTTTGGCAATCTGAGTTCGTCCCTCGTCTGTCACGAGGAAGCACGGAACTCCGTCGCCTTTCGCAATATCATGCAGATGCTTCAGCTCATCGAGCGAGTCGGCGCGCAAACAGACCTTGGCGTAGCTTCCCTCGTTCCATTTCTTGTGCACATCTGGTGTCTCCGCGCGCGCAATGTCGGCAGCTTTGCATGCACCGTGTGCGCACTGTGCCGCGAGTTTCCCCTTTCCCAGTTTCAAGTCTCTGCGAACGACAAGGACCATCTTCGTAGTGTCGGGCGGGCCGCTTTCCGCAGACATTGTTTGCGCCAATAGAATGCAGATAGGATTCATTCGGGAATTAAAAAGGCAAGATGCGTGATATCGCCGTCAGCCGCCCAGGAACGTTAAGAATATCAATTGGAAACTGGATAAAATCAACCAAATTCGTAATTCAGCAAACTAGCGAACCTTACTAAAATACTCCAAGAATGAGCACAGAACCGACACTAACTGATTTGAAGCGCCAAGCAGACTCACTGCGAGCGAAAAAGAGTGCCGAGAAGACCAAGACAACAAACAAGAAGGTGCAGTCGGTTTTGATCCAAATGGAAAAGCTCTCTGGCACCGTGTTCAATTTCAACGGACATTTGGACGACGATGTCATCAAGACCTTGGCCAACCTCGGGATCAAAGCGCAGCACCTCGACATCAATTGCGACTGCGACGCGCACGAGTCATGCCGGGAGTGCGAGAACGGCCTACAGACGCGCATCGAGCTCGGCGCCAAGCCGTACGAAGAGGTCGGCAAGTGGGGCGTCGATTAGCGTTGGAGTGAAAAAATAAAAACACATAGCCGAGCAAGTTGGCCACGTGCCGCCGGCCCGGATATTTGGTTTGGTGGTTTTTATACTTTCGGGTCTTGGGTTCAAGTCTTGCCCGGGCACGGTGCTCGGGCTGGACAGGGAGTATTTTGCTCGACTTTTTGATTAAAAAATTTGGCGTAAATATCCCTTGTCGAGCCCGGGCCATCTCGCCCGGGCAAGTCTTGAGCCTCAGTCCACAGAATAATGCTTTGCCAAATCAAATTTTCCATGCCACACCAGGCCACTGGGCCGACTCGCTGGCACCGCTGGGACGATTGGTCGCAAGCCTCGCTTTACTTTGTCATATCCACAACCTCGACGCCAAGTTCTTCCGCTAACAGGCTCGCGGCTTCTCGGAAACACCGCGTGCGCCTCTGAGCTGTCCGCAGGCGCTCGCAGAAGAGCCGGCTCGCCTCGAGCGAAACAAACTTCCCGGCAACCAGCAATAGCTCCAGGCGCTCTCTGCGCTCGGACGACAGCCGCACGGCCGTCGATATAGGATCGTCGGACGCAATGAGGTAGAATCGCGGGCGCTTTGTCTGCGGGTCTTTCGCCCTGTCTACGACGGCGGCGTAGTACATGGGTTCGTTAGGTCTCTGGGCGTGCAGGGGATTGTTTAGTCATCCTGGTGTTTCTTTAGTTCTCTGTCGCTTTTCTTGGAAGGCGAGTTTGCCGTTCCGTCCGAGTCTTTTGATTTCTTGGTGCGTCTTCAAAGATGATGAAACTTACCGAAACGCAGATCCGCAAATACAAGGACACATTCGCGGAGTGTCTCGAAAGGGAAATTCGTTTCATCGATGCCGTTGCTATAGCCAGAGCCGGCATCGATTGTCGCGTTCCGGTGCCACATTTGGGCATTGACGAGGGCTTTTTGTACGAATGGATCACTTCTCGCGAGCAGCTCGACGTGTTGCGCTCTGCTCTGTCAAATGGCATGAGCGCAAACAAGGCCTATCAGAAACAACATTCATGGCAATATGTCACTTACAACGCGAAAACTCTTCTCGAATTCGCGATAAGCAACCTCTGTGGCGAGTCCGTAGATTTACTTATATCCGCAGGGGCGGATGTGCTTGTAGATCCTTATGACCGTAAGTTGAGACTCTGCAAACTCGCGTGCGACCAAGTTCTGTATGTTAAGGCCAACAACGGATATCAAGAAGTGCAGGGAAGCATGGATTCGTGTGTCCGCATACTACGCGCGCTTTTGAAAGCAGGCGCCAGTCCGCAATGGTCTCCTGGCATTTACGAATCTCTCCCGGAACTCGCGTTTCGGCAGAGGAACGAAGCAGCACTTGATCTGTTTTTGGACCACGGCGCACAGTTGACGACACGCTACGACGGAGAAAGCGGAACCGGTGTCTATCCGTTGCTGTTTGTCGCTGCCCGGGATGACTTTCGGTTTTACCACTCGTCGCTCAACGACACATTCTGGTTGATCACAAAAGGAGCCGACGTCTACGATCCAGGCGTCTGCTTGCACGGGCTCGACGACATGAAGACCAGTAGCCTCAAACGCATGTACTTGGAAGTCGTGAAGGCGCAGTTTGCGGAAGTGGCGATTGGTCTGAAGGGCTTGGATCTGCCTGTGATGTGCGTTCTGGAGATCCAGAATTGGGTCCGTGAATTGCACCCAGATACCGAATTTACGATGAAGAAGCAGTGGAGTCTCGCCAAGACGGTCAAGGAGCTTGGTGCAAATAGAAAGGATTGAAAAAATGGTGTTTCTTTAGCTGTCCGGCTTAGCGCGCAAGGTGTTTGGTTTGGGATGCAGCAGGGGGTTTGCATTATTCGTTGTTAGTTGAAAGATGACGTTCCTTCCGAAATGCCGGGAACCTAGATTTTACCGCGAATTTGAGCGCGCGCTTGAGACAAGCCGTAACTTTTCTGACGCCCTTTCCTTGGTTGTGCGAGAAACGGAATCTCGAAATGTTTTTCCGGGCCAGTTTTTGGATATTGAGTTTTTTTGGATCTGGATAACTTCAGAGAAACAAACACGCCTTTTGAAAACTTCTTTGTCGAAAGGCCTTGATCCAAACTACGGCTACGAAAAGTTTAACGCTTCCACGTACGTCCCCTACGTGGTGCTGCCTCTTTTAATACTAGCCATCCGCAACTTGGCGCCCGGTTCCGTTCAACTGCTCCTTGACGAAGGAGCGGACCCGCTAGACGATCGCTTCCGGTACAATTTTGGTGTTTGCAAATTGACATGCAACGTTGCGTTGGATTCGTTTGTCAGTAATGGCTTTGATCGATCAAAGGTAGACATTGAGAGAGTTGTTCGCATACTGCGCATGTTTCTCAAAGCGGGAGTTAGTCCGCAGTGGTCGCCTGGAGTCGACGAATCTCTTCCGCACATAGCACACCAACATTGCAACTGGGAAGCTCTTGATTTGTTTTTGGATCATGGAGCGCGCCTAACGACTCGTTATAGGGACCGACACGGTACGCGTGAAGTTCCTTTACTTTTTCTGTCAGTCCGAGAGAACCTTCAGTTCTCCCAGAACATGTCTAATGCTACGTTCTCGCTAATTACCAAGGGTGCTGACATTTACGATCCACTCGTTTGCTTTGATGAGCTCCCTGAATACAAGATTGAGAGTCTCAAGAAGTTGTATTTGGATGTCGTTAAGACTCAGTTCGCCGAAGTGGCGATTGGCCTGAGAGGGCTGGATCTGCCGGTCATGTGCGTCCTGAGTATCCAAAATTGGGTCCGTGAATTGCATGCGAAGACCTCTTTTACAATGCACAAACAATGGAGTCTGGCTAAAATGGTCAAGGAGTTCGGCACGAAAACAAAAGATTGAACAAAAAAAAAATGACCGAGAACGGCCTCGCTGAGTTTTCTCGAGAATTCGATAACTGGTTTGTCATTCCCCGTCCAACGAGCGTCGAATTGCAGGCTTTGAAGCCAAATGAGGTCCCCCGGTTTCTAAAAAGCGGAGACCGGCTGCTTTTTCTCAACCATCATCTACGAGATGTTCTTCGCCGCCAAAATGTGGAAGAATACGAGTTTTTCACGGACGAACAGACGCTCCATCGCGTGCGCAAAACGCTCGAGGAAATCAAGCACCACGTCGACGTCTGCAAGAACACCATGCGCGTGATTCGATCTTACTCGCCGGAATGCAAGGAAAACGTCCCGCGTGCCATTGAAGAGTACAACGCCTCTTCCAAGAAAATCAAGCATCTGATCATGCGCGCCGACAAACGCCGTTCCGGCAAGGACTCGCTGGTGCACGGGCTCTACTACGCCATGTCCGGCCACGCTCCGCCCGATCGGTCCGCAAAAACTCGCGTCAAACGACGCGTTTACCGGTGGCTGGTCGAGCCATAGTCGCTTTTCAATTCACCGCAACTGCCTCTCGCGCACCCACAGCTGGCACACGAAGAGCGGACAGAGTGCAAAGATGCAGATCCCGAGCAAAATGAACAGAATCGTCGATACTGCACTGCTTTCCGATCCAGTCTGCCGGCGAATGAACTCAATGCCACAACTAGTGCCATCACCGCCGCACACGTCGCACGCGTCGTACACCAGCGTGCCGTTGACTGCGCCACTGCAATCGCGGCACAGTGTGCCGGAGCCTCCGCACACGCCACACACGTCAAACGCAGCGCCGCCGTTCGGCACTCCGTTGCAGTCGTCGCACGTCGAATTGTCGCCGTTGCACACTCCGCACAAATCAAGGCGCGCCGTGCCGTACAGCTGGCCGTAGCAGTCGGTGCACGTCGTGCCGTCGCCGTTGCACACGTGACAGATGTCCTTGCGCGACGAGCCGTTGAGCACACCGGCGCAATCCGTGCACGTCGAATTGTCGCCCCCGCAAACGCCGCACGCGTCGTACTTCAACTCCCCGCCCGGAGTTCCGGTGCAGTCTGGACACACAGAAACGTCAAACAGAAAAGGTCCACCGCACAATCCGCATTTGTTGATGATAGCGCTTCCGTTCGGAATGCCGTCGCAATCCAAACAACTGGTACCGTTGCCGCCGCACACGCCACACGCGTCCGGAGAAGGCAGCATGAAGCCGTCTTTCGGGCCCACGACACAGGGCGCCAGCGTCGACGGATCGGGGTAGTTGGTGCAATAGAAGTTGTCGCGCAAGTCGCACAGCACCCGCGGGTCCATTGTCTCGCCGAGGCATTCGGGAAACTGGTCCAGGTAGTTTTGGTTCAGAAAAAGCTCTTGCAGCCGCGGAAGGCCGCACAGGCTCTCGGGCACCGAACCGGTGAGCTTGTTTCCGCTCAGATCGAGCACGCGCAACTCGGACATGTTCAGAAAGGCATCCGGCAGCGGGCCGACAATGTCGGACGCCGAAACGACCAGTTCCACCAAATTCGGCGACTCTCCGAGGAACGCGGTGCTAATTCGGTCGCCAATCGAGGTGCCGAAGATGGTGATGTTTGTGGCGACCGGAAAGCCCGATACGTCGGGCAGCTGGCCGTCGAGGATTGGACATTCGAGTACCGAGAGGATTTGTAGCGTGTCCGAGTTTTGGACAAAAAAATCCTGACCGAGCGTGCCCTTCAGATAGCCGTTCGCGCAGTAGAGGCGAAACTCCACGAGCGACGAGAATGCGCTGATTGACTCCGGAAGCGTACCGGTGAGCGGAAACGGAAGATTGAGCACAATGGCTAGCCGCTCGACAACGCTCTGGTCGAGTGAATCGCACTGCACGCCAGTCCATGTGCACGGATCGGTGCCCGGGCGGCACCAGCTGTCCTGAAACGGGAAAAGGCCGACGTTGGTGCTGGCACAGATGTCGCGGAAAAACGACAGCTGCGAAGACAATAGCGCGGCCTCGGCTCGCGCGACGCACAGCGCCAGGACAACGAGACGCAGCATTTCCCGTCGCTTTTGCCGTGAGGCGCCGCGCCGCGCCAAAGAGCAAACGACGCTCAAATTTATCGGCGCGCTTGTACGAGCGCGTCCGAGCCCGGCACCGTACACATGCGCACCATGAGCAAGCAAGCGAAACGAAAGCGCGCCACTTCGGCACTGCGCGTCGGCCGCTACAAGCTGCGCCGGGGCACGCAAGACGTCGACGCGGCCATCCAGCGCCGCAAAGTGGCAGACGCGTACGCTTTGCCGCTGCAGGAGTTTACGAACCGTGCGCGCTTTGTCGATCAGGCCGGCAATAGCTACGCTCTGCCGCGCTCAGAAGACACGGTGTACGAGCGCTACCGGCGCGCCGGGACTGTTGGCGATCTGGCCGACTCAGGGCTGCCCGACACGCCGCGGGACGTGAAAGTGGGCAAATCGACAGGCGTGTACTACGGCACCGCGCTGCTCTTCGTGCGCAAGAAGCGGACGCGCGAGCTAGTGCGCGCACCGCGCGGTACGGTGCAGTTGCTCGATACCGAGACGATGCGCCTGTACACAGCGCGCGTCGAGCGGTCGATCTTCCGGCGTGATTCAAAATCCGGCCACGTGCTGTTCCGCGATTTTACCGAATTCGGGACTGTTTCTGATCCCGGTTCGTTTTCGCTTCGCGCCTGAGAACTCAGCGCAGCGCCGAAGAACAAATAAATTACGCCGAAATCATAACGAACCTCCGAACCACACAAACTAACCCCAACTTTGACCAATTCATAATGCCCCGGCAAATCTCGTCGGGAACCTCTCCTCCGCTGACGTACGGCGTCGGCGGATTTTGCCACGCGCGGCACGCGATCATCCGCGAACCAGAACCGGCACGAACCGGCAGCGTGCAGACGCGCATCAACGTTCTTTTGCGGCAAGGGCACTACCAAGCTGCTATTGAGCTGGCCAAAGAGCACGGAGATTCCGATCTGCGTCGCGATACAGCCGTGTGTGCGCACCGGCTCTCCGTGAGCACGTGGAAAGCAAAGGTGTCGGCCGAAGAAGACTGCGTGCTTCCGACTGTCGAGGCGGCGATGGAAGCCGCAGAGCACGGGCGGGACATGCTGTGCCGCCGGATTCTCGAGATGCTGAATTGTCGGACAAGCACGCCGCCGTTCGCAAAAAAGCAGGTTTGTCGGCTTGCGCTAAAGGTGTGCGAGAATTGGATGGTCCAGACCGCGTACTACCTGTGCGAGATGGCGCTGATCGACTACTCCGATGTGCGTTTGTACGAGCAGATGCTGGAATTTTCGTTTCTGCCGTTCGTGACGCACATCGCCAAGCAAACCGATTTCGCCGACGCGTTTGACGCACTCGACGAGCAACAGCGGCTGCGCTTGTCGTCCAAGTACACGCACTGCGCCGTGCGCTTTCTCGTGCGCCAAAGCGACGAAATCGACACGCTCCGGCGCTTGATTTCAAACGACCACGTGTACATGCTGGCCGATCAGGACTATGTCGACCTCGTGCACCTGCACGGAATTTTGGTGCACATGACAGACCAGGAGCTCGTCGAGCGACGCCGGCGCATCCTCGGCATTTCACACGCACCAGTCGATCGCTTTAGCTCTGTGCGACTGCTGGCCGACACGGCAAGCGCGCCGTGGTCTGTGCACTTCCAGCGCTCGTTTGGAGGAATTTTTTTGGCACGGCTGGGCACGGCTGTCGAGCGCCATATGATCCAGAACGTCCTCACGCTTCCAGTGGCACCAGTCTCGCCAATTCAAGCGGAGCGCGCGATGGCCTCCCGTGCCGCTTAGGTGTTTTAAACGATTCAATTGCAACACTTTTTCGTGTCCGCTCGCTTTGCCTGCGCAATGTCAATGGGACCGGTTTCGCCGTCGCGCGTCGGAATGTCCGCAAACTCGTCCTCGTTCTCGCGCACCGCGTCAATGAGTCGCATGAGCGCCTCGGCCGTACCCGTGTTGAGTTTCGACGACACGCGGCACACGCTGTCGATGCAGCCGAGTTTGGTCGCTTCGTGTCGCAGATCCACCTGCTCCATCCACTTTTCATCGGCCGGTAGCTCGTCGTACTTGTCGGATTTGAGTCCGACCAGCATGCAGACGGCGTAGGTGTTTTCACCGCGCAGCAGTTTGATCCAGTTTTTGCAGTCAGAAAACGACTCTTGGTCGGCCATGTCAAAGCACAGAAAGACGCCCTGTGCGCGCTTGAGGTTTGCCACGCACGCGTGCCACATCCTGTCGTCGCCGATGGTGTCGGTGAGCGTTACGCGCATCTTCTCGTCGTACGTGGGATGCGGTGCCATGACGAGCTTTTGCATGAAGTCGACAGAGACCGTTGAGACGCGCTTGGCGTCAAACTTGCCGTGCAGCAAGCGGTACAAAAAACATGTCTTGCCGGCGTTTGCCGTCCCGATTGCCGCTAGCGTGATTCGAGTGCAATTGTGGTCGGACCATTGGTCGTTTAGCCTTTTTTCCCACTCCACGATCTTGTACGCATCCGGCGAGCTCATTGTTCTAGAATGACTCGCGTGTTTTGAGAAGCCGAGAATGCGCGCGAAACACTGACCATCAAATAACTAGCGAACTGGTCGCTCTCGGCGTGCTTCGAGTTGCCGGTCTGCGTTCTGGTCCGCAAAAACTCTCAAAATATTAGCGCGGCGCGCGTTCACAAGGGCGCGCTGGAATTCCACAAAGCAAACAGCAGGACCCGGAACGCTGGGAACCTATGTTTGCGACCTTCGTGTGCGCGGCGGCTGCGCTTTGTGCGCTCGCGACGGCAAACGAGCATGAAAAACGTGAGTCGCTTGAGGCACTGCAGGTTCCGGGGTCTGCGACGCCAATCGACATCTGCATGACAATCGACGTGTCCGGCTCGTTCAGCACAATCGAACTCGACGAGCAGGTCGGCAAAGTCACCGACCTCATTCAGGCCCTCGGACTCTCGCCCGGCGGAATCAACGTCGCTGCCGTATTCTGGTCGGCCGGCGCCAATGCAGTCGAAATGTCGCCCGGCGAGTACTTTTCTGGCGACGAGAGCGCGGCAATTTCCGCCATCGAGTCCAGCGTCCCGACTCCGGGCGGACAGACCAACACTTGCAACGGCCTGGCGCACTGCGAAAACCTCTTCAACCTCGAGGGCCGCGCGGGCGCCGAGCGCATCACTGTGCTCTTCACCGACGGGCCGCCGACGAGACCGACAGACGATTCGCTCGGAATCGACAGCAATACGCCAGATTACACTGGAAACCCGGACGCCGTCGAGCGCTGCGTGTCTACGGGCGACGAGTCGTGCAACCCGGGCGTAGACGGCGCGGAGACATGCGCGCTGTGCGCGGCCGACTTTCTGCTCGAAAACGGCACCGTGTTTTCGTTTTACACCGAAACGAGCGCGACGTTCGACCAGGCGTTCTTTGACCAGGTTGTGTGCGGAAAGAGCACCGGTCCCGACTGCGATCCCGCGCAGTTTTCTTTTACGAGCTCGTCGGAGAACGCCACAGCCGATTTCATTGACAGCGTCATTGTGCAAGCGGAGCCGACCCCGGAACCTGTCACACCAGCGCCCACTTTGACGCTCACGCCCCCGCCCGCAACAGGCCAAGCGGTGTCTTGTATTCTCGACAAGGACTGCGAAGACGTCTTTGCGTGGTCTGAGTGCGGCTTTGACTGCGTGAACAATCAGTGCGTGCAAGTGGACAACAACGCGCTGTGCCCCGACGACGACGGCGACGACTGTCAGGCGAACCGGTGCCGCGACGGCGCGTGCCTGCGTCGCTCGCTGCCCGAGGGGCGCATGTGCAACGCGCCTGATCCGTGCAACGGAATGGGCTTCTGCAACAAGTTTGGCGACTGCCTGTGCGAAGAAGACGCCACGGCGCCGCCAATTCCGGCTCCGCAGTCTCCGCATCCAACGCCAGGATCGTGCACGCGCGACCTCGATTGCGAGAACGGTTCCGAGTGCGGCTATCAGTGCGTCAATCTGCAGTGCGTGTTCATGGACAATCAATCACTGTGTCCCGATCCGATCGACGACGACTGCGAGCTCCCGCGTTGTCGCCAGGGATCGTGTGTCGACGTGAACTTGCGCGAAGGCCGCGCGTGCAATGCCCCGGATCCGTGTGAATCTCAGGGAGAGTGCAATGCCTTTGGTGACTGCCTGTGTCCCGAACAGCCAACGCCAAG
>Ga0102932_1001024_pt1 | contig 14486 bp, 11 predicted proteins | sample SalPonR1_C_D2_MG_FD_78212 | JGI IMG/M metagenome (GOLD analysis project Ga0102932, IMG submission 78212) | Salt pond soil microbial communities from South San Francisco under conditions of wetland restoration - Salt Pond MetaG R1_C_D2_MG | ecosystem: Environmental > Aquatic > Marine > Intertidal...
AATAGGACGCATTCTGCGCTTACAAGCTTCCAGGAAAAGATCTGCATAGTCGCTGGAATCTTCTTTCCCGGCTGTTTTTAGATGGATAAAATCGAGTAGTACAATTCCATTATTTACTACAATTCCAATCAAAATTACAATACCAATGTAAGCAGGAACACTTAGGGGAGTAGCTGTAATGTATAGGAAAAACAGAGAACCAAAGAATGCCAGTGGCACCGAAAACATAACAATGAACGGATCTCTGAGATTTTCAAATACGGATGCCATTACCATGTATGTTAATAACAGGGCCAGAATAAGTGCAATCAGGATTTCTCCCGAGCTTTGCTGCTGAGAAAAAATTGAACCCGTAAACTCGTATCGGTAACCGTCAGGAAGAATGATCTCATTTTCTAGCAGATCAACGATTTTTTGCTGATACTCTTCCATATCACCACGAACCATAACAGCTACGTCGAGTAGCGTTTCCCGGTCGCGACGTGTAATTGTGCTGAGTCCTTCTACAGGCACAAATTCACCCAACCCAATGACAGGAATTCGTTGATCTTCATACTGAGCCAGTTCTAATGAAAAAAGATCTTCCCTGGTCTGAAACTGGTCCCGGTTATTTCTCACCTGAATGGCAATTTCTCTACCTTCTTCACGGAAAAAACCTGCACGATTTCCACGTGCCTGAGCACCCAATGCACTGGCTACGCTTTGGGAGGTTATCCCGATTCTGCTGATTCGGTTTCGATCGAGCTGATACTGCAGTTCAGGCATCGGTCTCGACCTCGGATTACTCACCGACATGACCATTGGGTCGTCGATCAGAGCGTTTTCCATTTCGAGAGTTAGTCTCTGAAGAACTTCTACATCAGGACCTATCAAACTCACACGGATTCCTCGTCCACCCCATCCGCGACCTGTAGGAATTCCGCCGCCGCCCAGATTGGCAATTTCTATGTTAATCTCCGGCTCGCGCAGCTGATTCTGAAGCTCAGAAGCGATATCTGATGTGCTCTGTTCACGGTACTGATCATCAACAAGCGTAATACTTAATGTTCCGCCATTGGTCAAAGTGCTTCTTCCGCGACGCCCAATATTAGTGATAACGGTCTTAACATTCTGATTATCAACTAAAATATCGGTGTAATCCCTCAGCTTCTCGGCCGTAGTTGCCAGGTTGGTTCCGGCAGGCAGCTCAATACGAAGATCAAACTGTCCTTCGTCTGTTTCCGGGAAGAACTCTTTTTGAATGTCCGTAAAAAGAAATCCGGCTCCTGCAATCACAAGAACAACACTGATGGCTACGACATATTTTTTGGCAAGTATCCACTCCAGAATTTTAATGTAGTTGTTCTCCAGTGATTTGATCCATGCAAATGTATAGCTCTTTTTTATGAACTCTTCCCGCTTTAATAGCAAGGATGCCAAAACAGGAATCAAAATGATGGAAGCGATAAAAGAACTTGTAATGGAGATTGAAATAGTCAGCGCTAGATCTTTGGCAACAGTGCCCTGAAAACCGCTCAAGCCCATTATCGGAATGAAAACGGCAAGGGTTGTCAGTGTTGATCCGAGAAGTGCACCTATAACTTCATTCGTGCCTGTTACTGCAGCTTTAAAACGACTTTCACCCGCTTCGAGCTGATTCGCAATACTTTCAGAAACCACAATAGAGTTGTCAACCAACAGACCAATGGCCAGAGCGAGCCCGGTAATGGAGATAATGTTTAATGTGATATCCAGAAAGTACATGAAGGCAAAAGTGGCCGTGAGCGATACGGGGATACTCATAGCTACCACAAACGCTATTCGCCAGCCTCCCATAAAAAGAAGGAGGATTAAAATGACCACGATAAGTGCAATGAGCGCAGATTGGGCCAGATTTGAGATCGAGTCTTCAATAAACTGTCCTTCGTTATTTAAAACCTGCATGCTTACACTTGCCGGCAGGTTGGGCGCAAAATCATCCATGGTTTTGATGATCTGCTGGGCCACATCCAGCGTGTTTGCATCCGACTGTTTTTGAATTTCGATGGTCACACTGTTGCGGCCGTTGATTTCCACAATATTGGTGATGTCTTCGTAATCATCCCGAACAACTGCTACATCCCGAACCCGGATTGGAATGTCTTCTCTCATCGTAATGATGGTTTGAGCAATCTGATCCACATTATCGTACATGGAGTTGGCACGGATGCTGTAACTGGTTCGGTCTGCAACAAGGCTTCCAACCGGTTGCTGTACATTGTTGCTCTGTATGGCACTCGAGACTGCTGTAGGCATAATTTGGTGCCTCGACATTGCCTCAGGTATGAGATCTACGTAAATATTTCGGTTCAATCCGCCGCGTGTATCGGCCGAAGCCACACCGGGTATGCGCTCAAATCTGGGTTCAATAAACTCCAGAGACAGTGTACGCAATTCGTCCAGTCCTAAAGCATCCGATTCCAGGCTAAGCTGCATAATGGGGGCCCTGTCGGGGTCGAACTGAAAGATAAAAGGTTCATTTGCCTCGGCAGGAAGCTCCGGGCGAATCCTGTCTACAGCCTCCCGGACTTTCTGTTCGGTCACCATTGTATCGGTTCCAGGCTTAAGTCTGAGTATTAAAAATGCGCCTCCCTGCCGGATATTTGAGTCCAAAGACTCAACCCCTTCAACGCCCATAATTACGCTCTCTATCGGCTCCACAACCAGCCTGAGCATATCGTCCGGCGCTACATTTGAGTAGTTGACCGACACAGCCATAATGGGAATATTAAAGGTTGGATACAGCGTAACCTTCAGATTCATAAGAGAGAAAATTCCAAAACCTATCACCAGCAACGACATCATAATCGCCGTAACCGGTCGCTTAAGAATTTTTTCAGTAATTGTGATTTTTTTCATGGCAACAATGTGCGTTTAATGTTGAAGGTTCAATGTTCAAGGTTGCCTATACTTCGGACCCTTCATATCAGATTTTCTTAAATGAAGCATCAAATTAGAGATCTTCCTGCTAATTATTTCAGAGTCGTTCAGAAGCTCTTCAAAAACCATTATGTCAATGTATTCAAAGTCTAGAGCTCTATAGAGTTGAGATCTGACTTCACCGCATGACCCCTTGGCTATGCTTAGAAATTGCAAAAACTCTTTATTACCACCTCTTTCAAATCCTTCTGCAATATTGTCCATGGTTGATCCGGAAGATGAAAGAATTTGACTCCTGAATTTAAAGTCGGTTTTAAAGGGTTTTTGATTCGTTACTGAAAATATTTTTTTGCAAAGAGATCTAGACTCTTGCCAAACCTCAAGATCTTCAAATCTATTTATTTTCATTTTTCCTCCAACCTTAAACCTTAAACCTTGAACTTTGAACCTTGAACATTAAACCTTCAATCTTAACCCTTAAGCGGATCTTCCTTGTGTATGGCATCAAATCCGGCTTTTTCTACCAGCGAATTGATCAGGTTATACATACATGGAACGGCAAAAAGCATCAAAATGGTACTCATGGTTAAACCGCCAATTACGGCACGGGCCATCGGGCTCCACGTCTCGGCACCGGCACCCAGCTGAAGCGCCAGGGGAACCATCGCTAAAATAGTAGTAAAAGCGGTCATCAAAATAGGACGTAATCTTCTGCCGGCACCATTTACAATGGCATCGTGCCGGACCTGACCTCTCGACTGCAAAATTTTGATATAGTCTATCATCACAATACCGTTATTTACAACAATACCGGTCAGCAGCACGAGGCCTACCATAGCCGTGACGCTTATCGGGGTTGATGTGATCCAAAGCATCAGCAGTACACCGGTGAGCGCCAATGGAATGGTTACGATGATGATGAAAGGCTCAACGAGGCTCTCAAACTGAGAGGCCATTACCATGTAGGTCAAAATACCGGCAATAAGGAAGGCTATCATCAAATAGAAGAACGACTCCCGTTGCTCTTCAGCCGATCCACCCAGCTCATACCGGTATCCCTCCGGGAATTGAATGTTACCTATCGCAGCATTTGCCAGTTCGGTTGCAGTCTGCAGATCTACACTGCCCAAATCACCTTCCACTTCAACCATTCTTTCCTGATTTACGCGAAGAATATTGGATGGGCCGGTATAGCGCTCAATGCGTGCCAAATTCTTTAAAGGCATCCAATTGCCCGCGGGTGTCTGGACCTGAAGCTCTTCTAAAGAGGTGGATTGTGCTTTGTCTATAGGATCGATTTCAACCAGAACTTCAAATTCTATTCCTTCATCTACAAAAGTAGTAGCGGTGGCTCCCTGAACCGCGTTGCTCAAAGAGGTGGCTACCTGTGATGTTGACATTCCTACCCGGGCTATACGCTCCCGGTCCATCTCTACACGAAGTTCGGGGCGTCCCTGATCGGCAGAGCTAAATACATTTACAATACCATCGATGTCGTTCAGTTCAGTCATTACTTGCGAGGCTAATGCCCGCTTTATGTCCTGATCAAATCCATAAACCTGAACGATTAATCCGGTTTCACCATCGGGGCTGAGCGGATCTTCCCGAACCGCTCTGATATTTGCTCCGGGAACCGCGTTTAATGATGAAAGAACCGAAGAAGCAATTTGCATCTGGCTTCGATCGCGTTCTCCAACCTCAACAAGCTCTATTCGAATTCGCCCCTGATTACCACCGGGATTGTCGGCACCTTCGATACCAATTTTATCGCCATAATCCGAAACAATAAGCCGGGCTTCGGGAACCTCCTCACGAATAATATTTTCAGCCTGTATGATGGTGCGTTCCAGTTCCAGGAGGCTCACACCGGGCTCTCTCTGCACCTCCAGAATGATGAAGTTTTCATCAACCTGAGGGAAGAACTCACCCCCAAGAAGAAAATATATTGGCAGTGAAGCTATGAGAAGCGCAAATGCACCAAAAACTACAAGGCCGCTTTTTTTCAGGCTTTTGTCCAATGCGTTTTTGTAGCCGTTCTCCATGTTATCAAAGGCTCGGCCTAAAGCCGGCCCCAAACGACCGGAAAAGAAAGATTTAGATTTGGAGGCAATCCAGGCCCAGATTTTCAGAATTGGCCAAAGCAGAAAATATCCGATAAACAGTGGAACGGCCAGGATTCGGGTAAATACATTTTGTCTGCGCCAAACCAATAATTTATTCATCAGATTTTTGGCCGGATCTTTTTTATCCGCGTCAATGAGTTCCCTGTCAAACAAGCGAGAACTCAGTACCGGAATCAACGTAATGGCAATGAGTACGGAAACAATCAGTGCAAAGGAAATGGTTAGGGCTAAATCACGGAACAAAAGACCTGCGATTCCGGGTACAAAAAGGATCGGGAGAAAAACGACCAATGTTGTAAGGGTAGAGACGATAACCGGTGCAGCAACTTCCTGAGCACCCGATACAGCCGATACTTTGCTGGTCTCGCCATCCTCTTTAAATCGGAAAATGTTTTCGAGCACCACAACGGCGTTATCTACCACCATACCCACAGCGAGTGTTAGCCCGGAGAGCGATATAATGTTCATGCTCACATTCGAGAAATCCATAATGCTGAATGTGGCAATAATAGAGATCGGGATTGTAATAGCCACCACGAGGGCAGACCGTCCGTTTCTAAGAAACAGTAAAAGCATAATGATGACCAGAACCACAGCTTGCAGTCCGGTCATAATCAGGTTATTAATGGAGAGGCTGATAAAATCTGCCTTGTTCGTTAGTATCTCAAGACTTACATCGCCGGGCAACACATTACGGATCTCATCCAGGGAATTTACAACCCCACCTGCGGCACTTACAATGTTACTGTCGCTCTGTTTGTAGATATTCATGATTACGCCTTCGTTACCCTGAACGCGTACATTTCCGATAGGCTGGGCAATCCCGTCTTCAACCCGGGCAATATCTTTCAGATAAACAGGGTTTCCCTCATCAGTAACTGAAACAATGCTGTTTCGTATCTCTTCAATATTTTTAAAATCCCCGATGGTTCGGAGCGAAAATACGGTTTCTCCTTCGGTGAGTTCACCGGCAGGAACCTGTACATTTTCCTGTCTCAACCGGTTCGATATGTTACCCACGTCCAGATTGTAGGTCAACATTTGAGCATTACTGATTCGTACGTTGATCTGTCGATCAAATCCTCCGGCTGTTTCTGCTGAAGCGATTCCCTCAATCCGCTCAATCCGCTGTTCAATCTGTCTTGTAGCTAACGTTCGCAACTCCCGCGGGCTGCGTGTATCTGAGGTTAATGCCAGAACCAAGACCGGTTCATCGTTCGGGTCGTAAGAGAAAACAATGGGCTGCTCAACATCGTCAGGAAGTCCGCGCCGTATCATATCGAGTCGTTTCCTTACTTCAGTTTCAGCAATAAAGAGATCTGTACCCCAGTTGAAATTCAATTTTACAACTGATGACCCCTGACTGGAGAGGGAGCGTACGCGCCGAACTCCGGATATACTGCCAACCTGTTCTTCGATAGGGCGGGTGATCAGTGCTTCAATATCTTCCGGTGCCACGCCTTCAAACGTGGTGTAAACAGTGATTGTAGGAAAAGATACATCCGGGTATAAATTTAACCTGAGGTTATTCAAGCCATACAGGCCAAACCCGATTAGGATGATGCTGATCATCATAAAGGTGATGGGTCTATCTACAGCAATTTTGGGTAAATTTTTCATGAATCTAAATTCTTAATTATTACCGCTTGTTTGCTGGCGATTGCCGGATCGCTGGTTACCGCTTTGTTGCATGCGCTCACGCATTTCACGTCGCTCTTCCGGAGACATGTTCTGCAGTCTTTCTCTTCTCTCTTCAGGGCTTAAATTCATTAAATTTTGTACCTGTGTGGTATCTGTCTCGACTTGTTCCGGTTCTTCCGTCTCAATAGAGCCGGCTACCCGAATTTTGGAACCGTCATTTAAATTACGCTGGCCGGTTACGATTAAACCATCCCCCGGCTGAAGTCCGTTGATAACCTCAATTCGGTCACCCTGCTGTATTCCCAACTCAAGCTCACGTCTTACCGCTATTGAATCGCCCTGATTTACAAATGCCGAATACGTTCGTTCAAGCTCAATGGTTCCGGTTTCCGGTTCAATGTAAGTGTCCACCTTTTCTACCATGGCAGACCGTGGTATTACAACTACATTTTCTCTTGTTTGAAGATTAATACGGGCCTGAACAAGCGCTCCCTGATAGACGGAAGTCTCAGTTTCTGTTAGCGTGATAACCACTTCTCCCAATCCTGTAGTTGGATCGAGCTGTGGGCTGATTCTTGAAACTACCCCCTCGGCAATATCATCCGAACGGCTGGAAAGAGATAGCGAAACTCTTTGACCGGGCTGTATAAGCTCCCAGTCCTGAAGAGGTAAAAATACACGGGTTTCAAAACCGACAAGATTTGCAACTTCGAATGCAACTTGTCCTGTTGTAGCTACATCTCCTTCCACGATAGACCGGCTCAATACTACACCGTTTACAGGCGACTTGATTTTAGTGTTCTCAAGATTTTCCTGACTCTGAGTAAGACTTGCGCGAGCGGCTTCCAGTTGTGCTCGGCTGTTGAGATACGTTGCCCGTGAATTATCAAGTTCAGATCGGCTGATTAGATTTCGCTCAAAGAGTTGTTGCTGACGAGCAAATTCAGAGCTGTCGCGTTCGAAGGCTACTTCCTGTTGGCGGATTTGAGCACGAGCCTGTTCAACAGCATCTCTAAAGGTGGCGTCATAAATTTCTGCCATTACCTGACCTTCAGACACATTATCTCCCAGATCAACTAAAACCCGGGTTACCCTGTTCGATACCTGAGGTGTAATGGAGACAACATCCTGCGCCCGAATTGTCCCGTAAGACAGAACCTGATCAGAAATTGTTTCAGATTGAACGGGTACAACTTCAACACTGGCTGCAGGTCCGCCGCCAAAGCCGCCGGGTCGGTTAGTTTGCCCGTCGTTATTTTCGTCAGATGATCCACAGGATGTTAATATAAATGCAAAAATTATCGCGGCGGATAGGGAAAGTAGCTTTTTCAACCGATTAGTCTTTTTATTAAAATTTTGATTTTTGAAAATGTAAGGAGTCGTACGAAAGAATCTTATTAGGGATACAATTTATCACAGATAAAGCCCTGATTTTTATAATTTATTACAACTTTAAATGGTTTGTGAAATCACAGACATTATTGTTGTAAACCGATCGGCAGACTGCATGAAATGCCCGGTATTTTCAGGCCCCGTATTAGACGAAAGAAAAATAGATCGGTTTGATTTGTGAGAAAAAACCACCCGTTCCTCATATTCGTTCAGGTAGTGGTTTCTTTGGGCGGGTAGGTTAAAATATGGCAGACAATTCTTTACAAATATCTTCACAAAGTGTTTGCAGATCCTGGGTTATGGCATCTTTTGTGTGTGAGTCGATATCGAGCTCTCCAACAAATTGTTCCCCCTTCATGATGGGAACAACAATCTCGGACTTTACATGCAGACTGCAGGCCAGATAGTTGTCTGCTTTATCTACATCCTGCACTACAAAAGTTTTCAGAGTATTAGCTGCCTGTCCGCAGATTCCCTTACCGAATGGAATACGCGTGTGATCGGTCTCTTCACCAACATAGGGTCCCAATTCCAGCATGTTTTTCTCATCTTCAGCTACAAGATAGAAACCTGTCCAATCGAAGACATCAACGTTTTGGTCTAAGAGTTCGCAAATAGCTTGAAGTTTATCATTCCTGCTTTTATCGCTATTAATAATTGATTTTGCTTTACTTAAAATTTTTGAATGATCCATGATGAGTAGAGTTTTGCGTTACTTAAATTTGATTGAGTAAAGGTAACAATTATTTCTGCGTCTATGAATATTAGAAAGAATTTTTGGTATACAATGGAATAAATCATTTTTATCTTTAGAGCTATGTTTGAATGGATACCAGATACAGTTACAGATGGAACGGCATCACACTTTCTAACTTGGGGAGGACTACTTTTTGCAAGTTTTACTTCACTTTTCTCCGTTGTGAATCCTCTTGCGGCAATGCCGTTATTTTTATCGTTAACAGACCGATTTAGTGATGCTGAACGAGATCAGACAGCTCTTTGGGCTTCGTTCTATATGTTTGGTGTACTTATCGTTTTTCTTTTGATCGGTACATTTATACTTAGCTTTTTTGGAATTTCACTTCCGGGAATCCGGATTGCCGGTGGATTAATCATTATGCGGGCAGCTTACTCGATGTTAAATCCCGAGAAGTCGGGAAGAAAACTCACGGCAGAAGACGAGAAAGCGGCGATGGAAAAAGAGGATATTTCATTTAGCCCTCTCGCGTTACCTCTACTGTCTGGTCCCGGTAGTATTGCTGTTGTGATAGGATTTGCAACACAGGCCGAGAGTGTTTTCGATTATCTAATCAATGGCATTTCCATTTTACTGGTGGTTGCAGCAACGTATGGTCTGCTGAGGCTGGCACCCATATCAGCTAAATATATTGGCCACACCGGACTCAACGTAATGACCCGCCTAATGGGATTTATCGCTTTGGCCATCAGTGTGCAATTTATCTTAAGTGGAATTGGCAGATATTTTGGGCTCGCATAATTAAATAGATGGAACAGCGACAGGCGCTTCAGCTTCTTTTTACCTACGATTTATGGTGTACGCGTAAATTACTTGATCATATAAATGATCACTCTCCATTTAAAAAAGATGTGGCATGCCTCGCTTTTCTGGCCCACATTGTAAACATTCAGGAAATTTGGTTTAGCAGAGTTATAGAAACTACGTTTAGCGAAACAGATAAATGGGATGAGTATAAACCGGGAGAACTGCGCAAAAAAGCTAAAAAATTAAACAAGAAGTGGTTAGATCTGATTGGTGATCACGAAGTAGAGCTCGAATCAGAAATAATATTTTTTACTGAAAAAAGGGTTAAAAAAAGTGCTTTTTTAAAAGATATTTGCAAACATCTTGTTATTCACGGCGAATTTCATCGCGGTCAAATTTTACTTTTTCTCAGAAATTGTGATATTAAGCCGCCTGCGATCGATTATTCATCCTATCGATCCGGTAGCTGAAAGCGCATGCTTTCTTGAAATTAAAAACTAAAACCAATGTGAGGTTCTGCTCTGGAATTCTTAGAACAACTTTTTGTCGATTTTGCCAATTATGCCTGGGGGACTCCGCTTCTGGTTTTACTTGTTGGCGGTGGAATATTTTTTCTCGTATTTAGTCGTTTTATGCCTTATCGGAACTTCAAGCACGGCATTGAAGTACTTTCCGGTAAGTATGAAGATCCTGATGCACCCGGGGATATTAACCATTTTCAGGCTCTCTCCAGTACGCTTGCCGCAACCGTTGGAATGGGGAATATCAGTGGTGTTGCCATCGCTTTAGGTGTTGGCGGTCCCGGTGCCATATTCTGGATGTGGATCACCGCTATAGTAGGAATGGCTACAAAATTCTTTACCTGTACGCTCTCAATTATGTATCGCGGTGAGGATAGCAGCGGTAAAATTCAGGGTGGCCCAATGTACTATATAACGGAAGGTCTGGGCCAAAAATGGAAGCCGCTGGCGATCTTTTTTAGTATTGCCGGCTTGATCGGTTGTACCCCGATGTTTCAGTCAAACCAGCTTACGCAAATTATACGGGATACGATGCTGGCAGAAAACGGATTATTGGGATACGAAACCATGATTCTTGCCGGATCATTTATTACGGAAACCGGATTTCGTCTTTCGGATATCATAGTGGGGTTGATACTTGTTGCCCTGGTTTCATTGGTTATTTTTGGTGGAATTAAACGGATAGGCCATGTAGCAGCTCGTCTGGTACCGCTCATGGTTCTTCTCTACATTCTTACTGTTGTATACATCATTATCAATAATATTGTTGATGTACCGTACTATTTCTGGTTGATTGTTACGGACGCATTTACCGGAGAAGCTGCTGCCGGCGGTGCGTTGGGTGTTGTTATCTCGAACGGTATTCGCCGCGGGGCATTTTCGAACGAGGCGGGTATCGGTACAGAAGCGATGGCTCATGGGGCGGCTAAAACACGTGAACCGGTTCGTGAAGGACTGGTTGGAATGCTTGAGCCGGCAATTGATACGCTTCTGGTTTGTACCATGACGGCTTTCGCTCTGCTTATGACAGGCGCGTGGACGGATACAACCGTAGATGGAGTTACGATGACGGCTGTAGCATTCGATACCGGAATTCCTGTATTCGGTATCTATTTACTGTTGATCTGTGTGTTTATTTTCAGTATTACGACCATGTTCACCTACTCATATTACGGTACCAAATGTCTCAACTTTTTGGGTGGTGCGCATAGATCGCACTACTACAACTACTTCTATATTTTTTCCATCTTCATCGGATCCATTACAACCATTGATATGGTTATCAACTTGATTGACGGTATGTTTGCAATGATGGCTATCCCAACCATGATTGGCACACTGTTACTCGCACCCAAAGTTGTAGAAGCTTCAAAAGATTATTTTGAGCGAAAGAAAAATGGCGATTTCGATCATTACTAAATCGTGAAAGTCAAAAGAAGTGAAGTTTAGCTGAGAAAAAAGTGAGTCCTGGAAAAGGTATGGAAGCCAATAAATCCCCCTTAGAAGGGGGAGGCTCGGAAGAGCTGAAGGGGGATGATTTACAAAGCTAAGATCAGCATCAAAGATTCAACGATAAGAACCTTGCGATAGGAGACTATCACGTACGGTTCTGTGATATCCTAAGGGTAACGCTCTGTTTGGCTACTCTACTCTTTTATTCTATAAGAAGATCATTTTTTAGATTGGTACTCCTTTAGTGCCTGTATATACTCATACCGGGCTTTGATTCCCGCACGGTTACCGTAAACCATTCCCAGAATGCAGGATAGTGCCAGCACAAAAAGAATCAGTATTTCAGTAGTCGTGATGGCATCAGAGAATACAATGATCCAAACGGCAGGCGGCAGGAAGACAAGAGCCGCCAAAGCCATATGAAGGTTAGTTGGGAAAGGGACCTTACGAATGTATCGTTTTACTGCAGCATAAGTGAGATTCAGGTATAGGAATCCAAATGCCAAAAGTACCAAAGTGCCAATTATGCCGGGTTCGTTTATAAATTCTAAAAAACGATTGGTAAATAAAATGATAGCCAGTGAAATCATCACTGTCCATGTGGCGTAAGCAAAAAAACGAGCGCCGTCTTTCATACAGATGAAGGGATTAGTTTTAAGAAATTACAGTCTGTAAAGGTAAGGCTGTTTAAACTGAAGTGAAAAAATTGGATCCGGAGTTTACGATCGATCTATTTTTTAGACTGACATAGTTCAACCAGTACTCCGTGATTTCCCTTTGGATGCAGAAAAGCCACCAATTTGTTATCTGCTCCCGGTTTGGGAGAATCATTCAGGAGTGTAAAACCCTCGCTTTTTAAACGCGCCATCTCAGCCTTGATATCATCAACTTCAAAAGCCACATGATGAATGCCTTCACCGCGTTTTTCGATGTATTTGTTTATCACAGAATCGGGTGCGGTACCTCCCAGAAGTTCAACTTTTGATTCGCCTGTTTGAAAAAAAGCCGTTTCTACTTTTTCAGTTTCTACAACTTCACGTTTGCTACATGGTGTATTTAGGATTTTTTCGTACGTTTTAACGGCTTCCTCAATATTCTTGACGGCAATGCCAATATGATCTATGTGCATAGTGTGCGTTTTAGATGGTCATTAAAAAGAAATTTGTTCGATGTATTCATCGTAAAATAAAACTTTGTAGCTTCTCTGTCACAACTCGAATTAACAGGTAAAGAAATGAAAATATTGCTATTAAATGTATTCCTGATTTTGGCTGCAACAGTAATGACTGCCGAGGCTCAAGAAGCCGACTCTACAGCTGTTCCTGAAACATTTATCTATGAGTGGGCCGGTGAGGAGATGACCATGCAGAAATATTTCATCGTTTTTTTAAAATCGGGTCCTGAGCGCAGTCAGAATTCTGAAGAAGCGGCCCGGTTACAGCAACAGCACCTGCAGTATTTGGGGAATTTATACGAGGAAGGAATGATTGTACTGAACGGTCCAACCGGAGATGATGGTGATATTCGCGGATTTTCTGTTTACAGCACGGCTACCATTGAAGAAGCGGAACGTTTGGCATCGTCCGATCCGATGGTGCAGGCTGGAAGACTTGAAGTTGAAGTGAAACCGTGGTGGCTGGCTAAAGGGTCTGTAGTTAAATGAGATAAAATGACAGAAAAGAAAAGGTGCGAGTGGGTTGAGGGTACATTTCAGCAGTATGTCGACTATCACGATAGGGAGTGGGGTGTGCCGGTGCATGATGATCAGGTTCTCTTCGAGTTTTTAATTCTTGAGAGCGCTCAAGCCGGACTCAGCTGGAGTACGATTCTAAAGAAACGGGAGTCGTATCGTGAAGCTTTTGCCGGTTTCGATCCGGAGAAAGTGGCCCGATTTGATAATTCTGACGTTGAGCGTCTTATGCAAAATGATGGGATCGTCCGGTACGATAAAAAAATCAGATCTGCCATCAAGAACGCAAAAAGCTTTTTGGAGGTACAGAAAGAGTTCGGATCATTCGATACGTATATCTGGGATTTTGTGGATCAAGAACCGATTATAAATGCTCCCAAGGCATTGAATGAAGTGCCCGCAAAAACGGAGTTGTCCGATCGAATTGCGAGGGATCTTAAAAGGAGAGGGTTTTCATTTTTAGGCAGTACAACGGTCTATGCCTATCTGCAGGCGTGCGGGTTAGTGAATGATCATACAACAGACTGTTTCCGCTATCAGGAGCTGAAATTGTGATTTTGAGATGAAAAAAAGATCTGATGTTCCCCTTTGAAGGAGGGCAGGCCAGCACTACGTAGCATTTGCGAAGTAGTGGGGATGACTTTCTCTGAGTATCGAGTTAGAGTTAAAATTATTTGAATAGACTCCCAATTTGAAAAAGCAGGGAATCTTCGAGCTATTAATAATCGAACTCCGGTTAATATTGAACCCCTTCAGGGTTCTAAAATTAATCCCGCCTATTCATAACCCGACTTACAGTCGGGGCTATTCATATTTGATCCGCGACTGCGGATCAGATTAGGAGAGAAAAAATGTGTGGTTAACTATAAGAAATTTGATAAATCTCAAAATGGAGTTTTTTCGTATTAACTTGAGTGCGATACCATATCTTAATATTGAAAGTTTGTGTTGAAGCTCCCCTCCATATCAAGTCCCGTTAGGGCGCAATAGGGATGGGACGGGGGCTGACATTACCCATATAAACATAATTTCAATGATGTAATTGCATAGAAGGCAATTAAGTAAGGTGTTCGCTTTTGTAATGTATAGGAACCGAACCCTAATTTTAAAGCATACTTTATTTTAAAAAGAACCAAAGAACCCTCCGGCATTGATTGGTGGAGGATTAGCATGGTTTGCATCAAAGCGCGGGAGACATCACAACATCTGCTCGCTCGCGAGCAATTGATGTTGTGTAACCGCGCGGGCATATCAGGCCGGGAAGC
>Ga0102932_1001026_pt1 | contig 14478 bp, 13 predicted proteins | sample SalPonR1_C_D2_MG_FD_78212 | JGI IMG/M metagenome (GOLD analysis project Ga0102932, IMG submission 78212) | Salt pond soil microbial communities from South San Francisco under conditions of wetland restoration - Salt Pond MetaG R1_C_D2_MG | ecosystem: Environmental > Aquatic > Marine > Intertidal...
AAGAGAGCTTATGCAAAATCAAACGCTTCTTCTATTGGGCGCGGCCCATGTCCACCTCGCCGATCACCTGCGCCATGTCGAGGATCGGGGCTGGCGCATCGGCGCAATCCACGATCGTGACACCGAGCGTCGTGACAGGCTTTGCGCCGACCTGAACGCAGAGCCGATCGACAGCCTCGAGGCCATCGCCAAGACAGGATGCGTCGGTGCGATCGTGTGCAGCGAAACCGCACATCACGAAGCCGATATCTCGGCCGCGCTGACCGCCGGGTTGCCCGTCTTTTCCGAGAAACCTCTCGCCGCAAGCGCCGACGCCGCGCAGCGATGTGCCGACCTGGCCGAGGACAAGGGCATCCTTTTGCACACCGGCTACTTCTTTCGCACGAATACCGCCTTGAAGCAGCTCAAATCGGCCCTGGAGGACGGGGTGATCGGCCGGATCATCGACGCGAGGATGCGCTTTTCACACGATGGCGGCTATGCCGACTGGCTGGATCTGGACTGCTGGATGACCGATCCGGCGCTTGCCTGCTACGACGGATTTGTCGACGAGGCGGTGCATGTCATCGACATGCTGCAATGGCTCGTCGGACCCATCTCGGCAGGGCACGCGGTGACGGGAAACGCGTTGGGCTGGCCACTGGATGATCACGGCGCTGCTGCGGTCACGTTCGAAAACGGCGCAACAGGCGTGGTCGAGGCGGGGTGGACCGACACCACCATGCGGCTTGAAATCGCGCTGGTCGGGGAAAACGGCGCGGCGCAGCTGGCGGATGGCGATCTGACTGTCATCAAACGCGGCGCAGACACTCCGGCGCTCACGGCAACGATCCCGCCCCTGGACGCAGGCGAAGGGATCGAGCCCTTTCTCGATGCGCTGGAGGGAAAGGACACGGTCGATCTTGTGCCGCCTAGGGCGGCGGTATCCGTCAACGCGCTTCTGGACGCCATGGCCCTGCGGCGGTGTTGAGGGGAACTGCCCGAAGACCGGAACGTTGACCGCAAAATCCTGTATCGCAAGAAAGGACCGTCCACCATGGATTATGGATTGAAGGGCAAGACCGCGCTTGTAACCGGTGGCGCATCGGGCATCGGTCGCGCGACGGCACAGGCGCTTCTGGAGGAAGGGGCCAACGTGATCGTCGTCGACCTCAGGGGAGATGCCGTGGCCGAAGCAGCCGACGCCCTGGGCCGGAATGCCAACGCCCTGCAAGCCGATCTGCGCGCGGCCGACCAGGTCAAGGGCTTGGGCGCGACGGTCGAAGAACGGTTCACCATGCCCGACATCGTGGTCTGCGCCGCAGGCGTGACAGGTGCGAAGGGTCATCCGCTGGAAATGAGCGATGGCGCATGGAACGAGGCATGGGAGACCGATTTCATGTCGGTCGTCCGGACACTCCGGGAATTTGTTCCGACGATGGAGAAACGCGGCTGGGGCCGCGTTGTCATCGTCTGTTCAGAAAACGCGATGCAGCCCTATTCCGACGAAGCCGTCTACAACGTGGCGAAAGCGGGTCTCTTGAACTTTGCCAAGGGCCTGAGCCGCGTCGCGGCCCCCAGTGGCGTTCTGGTGAACTGCGTCTCACCCGCCTTCATCGAGACGCCGATGACCGATACCATGATGGACAAGAAGGCCGAGGCCGAAGGCGTCAGCCGGGACAAGGCAATCGAGAGCTTCTTGCAGGAAGATCGCCCGCATCTCGAACTCAAACGCCGGGGACGGCCCGAGGAGGTCGCGGCAACGATCGCATTTCTGTGCTCCGAGAAGGCGAGCTTTGTCGTCGGATCGAACTACCGCGTGGACGGCGGATCGGTCGCCACGATGTCGGTCTAGACATTGGCGACCGCCAGGAGGCGCGACGGAGGGGAACCCTGAAGCGTCTTAGCTGCCGACGATCATCCCGCCGTTGGGATGGAGCGTCTGGCCGGTGAAGTAACTGCCATCCTTGCATGCCAGAAAGAGGTAGGACGGCGCCACCTCCCAAGGCTGGCCTGGCCGTCCCATGGGCGCGTGCTTGCCGAAGCCTTCGACCATGTCGGCCGGCATGGTGCCAGGGATGAAGGGCGTCCAGATCGGCCCGGGTGCCACGCAATTGACGCGGATATTGCGGTCGAGAAGCTGACTTGCGATCGACCGTGAGAACGCGGTGATCGCGCCGCGCGTGGCGGTATAATCCACAAGCTTGGCATTGCCCTTGAACGCGTTGACGCTCGCCGTGTTCACGATCGCGCTGCCATCGGGCAGATGATCCAGCGCCGCCTGGGTGACGAAGAACTGGCCCATCACATTGCTGTCGAAGGACCGGCGCAACTGCTCTTCCGTGATGCCACGCAAATCGGTTTCCAGGAACTGCTGGGCGGCGTTGTTCACCAGGATGTCGAGCGTGCCGAAATGCTCGGCAATTGCATGGACGGCTCTCATCGCCTCGTCGCGATTGCCGATATCGGCCCTGACCAGATGACATTTGCCGCCCTCGTCCTCGACGATCTTGCGGGTGTCCTCGGCGTCGTGATCCTCATGGAAATAGATGATCCCGATATCGGCGCCTTCCCTGGCGAACAGCGCGGCCACCGCGCGGCCGATACCACTGTCGCCGCCGGTGATCAGCGCGATCTTGTCCTTCAGGCGTCCGCTGCCGGGATATCGCGGGTGCCAGTCCGGGGCGGGCTCCATCCGGTGTTCGTCGGCAGGCATGGACTCCTGATGTTGGGCGGGAATGTTCACTTCTTGGCTCATGACGTCTCTCCTTCGTTTCCGAAGGATTAACGGACGGTCTCTTCGCGCGTTCCATGCTCCACCTCATTGCGCACCTGGCCCCAGGCCAGCAGCGTGAAGATCGCCGTTCCGCCGGCAACGTTGCCAGCCAGAACAGGCAGGAAAAAGCCCGTGACAGCGGGGACGAGGCCCAATTCACCGCGCAGCATCAGGAAGGCCATTTCGACCGAACCCGCCACGATATGCGGGAAGTCTCCTGCGGCGATAAGATAGGTGAAGGTGAAAACGATGAAGAACGCGTTGCCCTGCGCTGACGGCATCATCCAGACGACGGCTGCAATCAGAACCCCGGCCGGAATCGCGCGAATGAAGCCTTCCAACGGATCGAAATCCACCGCGTGAAACGACAGCCCGGTCAACGAGGCCCGCAGGTCGGCATCGACGACGTTGGTCAGACCCAGAAAGGCCGCCGCGATGAATGCGCCGACAACGTTGGCCGCCAGCACGACCGTCCAGAGCCGGACCATCAACAGGATGCAGTCCCGATCCGGCCGGGCAACCACCGGCAGCACCGTGGTGATGGTGTTTTCGGTGAAAAGCTGCATGCGACCGAATACGACCACGATGAACCCGATCGTGTAACCCATGTTCTCGATCAGGAACGTGCTGGGACGTTCGGGGTCCAGATGCGTCCGCAAGATGGCTTCGGCGAGAACCGACAGGCTGATCAGGATGCCGGCAGCCGTCCCCGAGAAAACCAGCGACGGGGCCGGGCGGCGCAATTCCTCTTCGCCATCGCGCCGGACGACCTCGTAGATCAACCGTGCCGACAGCCGTGTCGCCTCGGTGACGGATTCCTCTTCCTTTTCGTGACGAACGGCGTCCGCGTCTTCTTCGGCAATGCGCTGTCCAATTTTATCTGGTCCAAATTTCCGTGTTGGGTCGGCCATGGCTGCCGGTCCTCGCGTTAAGACAACTTGTTGGATTGATGAGGTTCCAACGATCCGCGCGCGATCTTTGTTCCGATACCGGCACGCGGCCATGCCTGCGCATTTCCCCTCCGAAGCGGGAAACAATCTTCGAGGTTGCGCGTTCGACTGTACGGTCCCAGGAAAGCTGAAAGGTGGTCTCATGGCTGACGAACCCCCCCTCCCCACCCGCCGGGCATTGCTCAAGATGATCGGGCTGACCGCCGGGTCCGGTACGATGCTGAACGCCATGGCCAGTCTGGGCCACGCCCGTCAGAGCCCGTACACCGGACCGCCCGATCTTTCCGGTGCCCCGGATGGGCAATCCGTCGTCGTTTTGGGGGGAGGACTGGCGGGCATGTGCGCGGCGCTGGAACTGCGCAGGGCAGGATATGATGTCACCATTCTGGAATATCAGAACCGTGCCGGCGGCCGATGCTGGACGCTGAAAGGCGGCGACCAGATCGAAGAGCTTGGCGGCTACCGCCAGGATGTCGAATTCTCGGACGGGCAATATATCAATATCGGTCCGTGGCGGATTCCGCATCATCACCTCGCCGTGCTGGATTACTGCCACCGCCTGGACGTGCCGCTCGAGGTGTTCGTTCAGGAAAACCACAATGCGTATCTTCACTCCGCCAATCATTTCGATGGCAAGCCGATCCGCTATGGTCATGCCTGGGCCGACTATGTCGGTCAGCTAACCGAACTGCTGGGAAAGGCCACCAACAAGGGCGCGCTGGACTCGAACCTGACGCAGGAGGACACCGAAATCCTGCTGGAGTCGCTGAAATCCTTCGGCATCCTCGACAAGGATTACCGGTATACGGCAAGCCTCGATATCGCGGAATACCGGGGCTATCCCGATGGCAGCGCCCCCGGTGGCGGGCTTTATGACGCCGCGCCGGAACCGTCCGAGCCGATTGCCTTGAAGGACCTGCTTCAGTCGCGCTTCTGGCAATACATGCGCAACCACACGACCTACCGCCACCACGCGCCGATGTTCCAGCCGGTGGGCGGCATGGAACAGATCGCCAAGGCTTTCGAGCGGGAAGTCGGTGACCTTATCCAGTACAACGCCCAAGTCACCCGCGTGATGCAATCGGAAGACAGCGTGACGGTCGAGTACAATGCCGCCGACGGTCAGGGCGAAGGCGGGCAGATCACCGCGGATTACTGCGTCTGCACCATCCCCTTCACCATCCTGAGCCAGCTTGACGTCGACGTGTCGCCCGAGTTGCGGCAAGTCATGCGCGCCTTGCACTACTACGAAGCGGTCAAGGCCGGTCTTGAATTCAAGCGCCGGTTCTGGGAACGCGACGAACAGATCTACGGCGGGATCACCCTGACCGATCTTCCCATCGCCGAAATCGCCTATCCGTCAAACGAGATGCATTCGAGCGGGCCAGGGGTTCTTCTGGGCGCGTATGTGTATGGCCCGCATGCCTATGCCTACAACTCCATGTCGCCGGAAGAGCGCCTTGAATCCGTGCTCGAATATGGTGCGCAGATCCATCCTCAATACAGGGATGAATTCACCACGGGCGTCGTGCTCAGCTGGCACCGCGTGCCATGGATGCTGGGCTGCTATTCGAACTGGGATGAACGCGGGCGTGACTACGAAGTCGCGGCGACGATGGACAACCGCTTTGTCTGCGCCGGAGAGCATATCAGTTACCTGCCCGGATGGCAGGAAGGGTCGCTTCTGTCCGCCCTCGACGCCGTGCGTCAGATCCACGAACGCGCCACCACATCTCAGTAAGGAGGCAGGAACCTATGTTCAAACGTTCCGCATTCATCCTGGTCCTGACGGTCGCACCGATGGTTTCGGCTCAGGACAAGGCCCCGTCGAAGGCACCGGGTTCCGAGGAACTCGGGGCGACGACGGATGTCTTCACACAAACCGACGGCGAAACGATCTACGGAACAGCGTGTTCGGGATGCCACGGACCGGGCGGCGGCGGGGCGTTTGGGGCAGCGCAATACCCGGCTCTTGCGGGCAATGCAAAGCTCGAGGTCGCGCGCTATCCCGTCAACCTGGTCGTCGAGGGCAACGGTGCCATGCCCGCATTCGGCGATTGGCTGGACGATGAACAGGTTGCCGCAGTGGTGTCCTATATTCGCACCGCTTTCGGCAACGATTACACGGACGAGGTTTCCGCCGAAGACGTGGCGCGGATGCGCGAGGATTTCGCCGACCTGGATGAAGGATAACCCGATGCGCCGTTTTCTGACACTTGCCGTGGTTCTGGCGTTCGGCTTTGGCGTCGAAGCGCAGGACTTCTCGAACCCTGTCGGCACGTCCGACAATGATCAGTCTCCGGACGCGGGCACCCTCGAACGAGGTCGCCTCATTGCCGCCGGGGGTGCCCAGCAAGGCGGGGTGGAGATGAAGTGCATGGCCTGCCACGGGCGCAGCGGGCAAGGCGGCGGGGCGGCGCCGATGCTGGCCGGGCTGCCCTGGTCCTATCTTGCGGATCAGCTTGTCGCCTATCGCAAGGGCACGCGCAAAAGTCGCATCATGTCCGAGGTTGCATCGCGACTGACCGCCAGTGAAATCCGCGCGGTGACCGCGTGGTATGCCTCGAAATCCCCATCCTCGGACGCCGCCGATCCAGAGGCTGACACCCGCCTGCTGGAACGGGGTGGAGCCTTGGCCCGGGCCGGATTGCGCAGCGGATCCGCAAGTGCCGAGATGACGGCCTGCGTCATGTGTCACGGGCAGGATGCGATGGAGAGCGGCACCGCGGTTCCGCCCTTGGCAGGGCAGTCCGCCGACTATATCGCCAGCCAGCTTCGCGCGTGGCAGAACGGAACACGGCACAACGATCCGTTGAACGTCATGCGCGAGATTGCCGAACAGCTGAGCGCCGATGACATCGAAGCTGTCGCAGCCTATTATGCAAATCTGCCACCGCAACCGGATGAAGAGTGACGGGACCGTTCTTCAGCGTTCGTCAAACGAGAACTGCCTCGTCATGTCTTGTCTGAACTGCCCATCCGACCCGGCGATCATCCGGGTCACCGTGCATTGGCGCTCTTCGATATCGAGAATCGCGAAGTCATTTTCCTGACCGCGCAACCGTGTCGACAGACCGGTTCCGACATGCACCTGCAGAATGCTGCCGCCGGTCCGGGCGACGAAAGGTTCGGCGTACCAGCGATGAAGGTGCCCGGTCAGGATGGCATCGACACCGCTGTCGGCAAGCTCGTGCAGGGCCGTTTCGGCGTTCGGCATGAGCTCCTTCTTGGTCTCCGGCGATTGCTGGAACGGATGATGCGCCACAAGGATGCGCGCACCCTTGAACGCACCGAAATTTTTGCACACCTCTTGCAAGTGCCGGCGCCGCAGATGGCCGCGCTGCCAGGCAAAGGGCCAGGCGGTATTCAGGCTTTGCACAAGAACCCCGTCCGTACGGAACTCGGGCCGCAGGCACCGGCTGATATGGCGCTTGTACCCGGCATAGGGCCACAGCAGGCGCGCGGCCAGGTTGTAGAGCGGGACATCATGATTGCCGGGCACGCACAGCCACGGTGCAGGCAGACGATCAAGAAACGCCCGCGCCGCACGAAACTGTGCGCGCCGCGCGCGTTGGGTCATGTCTCCGGACACGACAACCAGATCGGGCTTGGCCGTGGCGATGGCCTCGTGCAACGGCGCGATCAGCGTTGCGTCATCGCGACCGAAATGCAGGTCCGAGATATGAACGATGCGGGTCACGAGTCGGCTTTGGGCGCGATCAACCGAAGCGGCGTTGCATGACGTTTGATGACAAGCGGGGTGTCCATCTGCATCTTCTCTCCGTCGCACGCGACGAGCACATCCGGTTTCTCCGGCTGGATCGTGATTTCGTCCGCCGTATACAGGTCATAGTCGGGGCCCTTCGCCGCCTTGCCCCACGCCAGCCGCCACGCGGTCCGCAGCAGCGCCCGCCGGCGCACCCGCGGCGCCACCAGCATTGCAAAGGATCCCTCGCGGGGGGCCTCGACGCCGGCAAGATCGAACTCCTCGAGCTGGTAGGCACTGGCGGCCACAAACGCCAGCGGAGTGCGCAGGCGATGTTCGGCACCGTCCAGTTCGACCGCCAACCTGAGCGAACCAGGACGTCGCGCCAGAGTTTTCAGCACCGACCAATAGGCCGCCGGTCGCGAGCGACCGAACCGGTCATACACGTCTTCGCGCGCGCGCAGGATCGAGGGATACAACCCGATGCTGACATTGTTCAGAAAGACCCGACCATTGACCATGCCCAGCGCAACCGCCTGTTCCGGTCCTCGAGCCAGGTTTTCCGCTGCGTGGTCAGGGTTTTGCGGAATGCCGTGGGCGCGTGCGAAATAATTGAAGGTGCCCATGGGGATGACTCCAAGGCGCGCCCCCGCGGCATGGCACGGTCCCGCCAGAGCAGCGATCGTGCCATCCCCGCCAGCCGCCACGAGCGTCTCGGCTCCTTGATCCAGAAGCCGCTCTGCACAATCCGACAACGACTCGCGGGCTTTCGGGGTCACCACGTCGGCCACGAGACCCGCCGAATCCACGGCAAGGCGCAACTGCGCAATCCTGCTGTCACTGTCAGCCCCGTCGCCTGCGTGCCTGTTTACGATCACGTGCATCATGCCTGTTTCCCTTCCCGCGCCTAGTCGACAACGCCGCGCGACTTGCCCATGTTCCTCAGTTCCGCGACGGAACTGCTCGGGTTGGCTGGTGTTGGGTTCACACGCATCCGCACTTTCGCAGGAGAACCGATGCCAGCCGATCCGTTGGCGAACCGCACAATGATCCGGGACGTTCTGCGCTGTCTCACGGCGGCAGCGGCCTGTCTTGTCATGCTGGCATGGTGCAACGCGGCTTCGGCACAGGAGACGTCGGAAACCTGGTACGAAACCGACCGGATCAATGTCGGCCTCGAAGATCCACATCCGACCGGGATCGACCGGTCCTCGCCGCGACAAGCCCTGCGCGGCTTTGTGAACGCCACCCAGCAGGGCGAATACAGCCGTGCCGCGCATTATCTGAACCTGTCGGACCTGCCACCGGATTCCCAGCAGGACCGCGCCCCCGAGATCGCTCGCAAACTGGCGTCCATATTGGCCCGACAAGTCTGGATCGACTGGTCCGCGCTGCCCGCGCGACCCGATGCAATGATCGAAGGCTCTCCGGATTCCAACGCCCGCGCGGGGCAACCCCGGCGCAACCTGATCCTCGGAACGCTCGAGACCCATGCGTCCGCCTATGACTTGCGCCTTGGTCGGTACAAGCCCGCCGACGCCCCGGCAGTCTGGCTGTTCACGCCGCAAACGGTCGAGAACGTGGCAGCGCTCTATGATGCGTTCGGCCCGCGACGCTTCGAAAGCTGGATTCCGCAAAGCCTGAAGAGCGATTTCGCAGGTCTCTGGCTCTGGGAATGGATTGCGTTGCCTCTGTTGGCCGCCGGTCTGTTGCTGCTGGGTCTGGCGGCACGGACGGCTGCGCTCTCGCTGTCCCGGAAGTCCAGCCGGCCATGGCTGAGCAACGGTCTTGAACGCAGTGGGATGCCCGTGGCGATCCTCATCATGGCGGGCGCGACTCAACTCATCCTGAGCCACGTGATCTCGTTCTCCGGCCCGGTTCAGGCCGTCCTGCGACCGACCTTGATCATTCTGATGGTTTGGGGTGTCGGGATGACGGCCCTTCGACTGCTCGATGCGGTCCTGCATCGCGTCACGCTGCGATATGTTGGCGACATCGACGACAAGCGGGGGGCCGATGAGCGCGAATTGTTGACGTCGATCTATGCGCTGCGGCGCCTGATCGTTCTGATCATGGTCGGACTTGCCGCGATCGTGGTCCTTGCCGAGTTGAACCTGTTCGAAAGCATCGGCCTGACCTTGCTGGCCTCGGCCGGTGTGCTGACCGTGTTGCTGGGCATCGCCGGTCAGGCTGTGCTGGGCAATATCCTCGCTTCACTTCAGATCGCCTTTGCCAAGCCCGTCAGGATCGGCGATTCCGTTCTGTTCGAAGGCGATTGGGCATATGTGGAATCGATCTTCTACACCTTTCTGCGCCTGCGCACCTGGGATCACCGGCGGATCGTCGTGCCGGTCACCTATTTCGTGTCGAAACCGTTCGAAAACTGGTCCGTCGCCGAGGCGCGCATGATGAAGGTCATCGAACTGTGGCTGGATCATCGCGCCGACGTCGCTGAATTGCGGTCCTATTTCGACAAGCTGGTGCGAGAGGGATCGGACATCTCGGATTCCGAAAGCGCGATCACCTACGCCGTGGATCAGAACGCTGAAGGTCTGAAGATCAGTTTCTACGCGATGATGGATGACCCCTCGACCGGTTGGGCGGCGCAGAGCCGACTGCGCGAAGAGCTCATGGCTTATATCCGCGATCACCATCCGGACTGGTTCCCGCGCGAAAGGGTGCAGGAGGTGCCTCAACCCGATGCGACCGACCCGGAATCGGGAAACCGAAGCACAAAGCTTAGCGTGTCCGGATCCGGCTAACCCGAAAAATTCTGAAAAAACGAACGAGAATGGAGCGATAAAGACATGGCGACAGGAGCCACGACACGAACGAAAGCCCTGATGCAGGCAATCGAACTGCGCTGGCTGGTCTTTCTGGTTGCCCTTGTCTGCGCCTTCTGGGCGCTGGCGGAACTGGCCGACGAGGTGGTCGAAGGATCGACGCGCAATCTTGACCGCGACATCCTGCTGGCCCTGCGCACACCAGGAGATCCTGGCGATCCCATCGGGCCGGGATGGATCGAGGAAATGGGGCGCGATCTCACGGCTCTTGGAGGCGTGGCGGTGCTGACGCTCGCGACCGGGCTGGTGGCGCTTTATTTCCTGATGCGGCATCGGATCAGTTCGATGCTCTTTCTCCTGTCCGCTGTCGGTGGCGGGATCGTCTTGTCGGGGATCGCGAAAGAGTTTTTCGACCGACCCCGCCCAGAGCTCGTGCCGCATGGATCCATCGTGCATACGGCCAGTTTTCCCTCCGGTCATTCGATGATGGCGGCGGTCGCGTATCTGTCCCTCGGGGTGCTGATCGCGCGGGTTCAGCCACAGCGCCGGTTGAAGATCTTCATACTTGCCACCGCCGTGCTTCTGACCCTGCTTGTCGGTGTCAGCCGTGTCTATCTTGGCGTGCATTGGCCGACCGACGTGCTGGCTGGATGGCTGGCCGGCGCGGCATGGGCCGCGATCTGCTTTGGCGCGGCGCAGGCCCTCGCGCGGCGCGGCCGGATCGAACCGGACGGGTGCGATCCCGACTGACCTGTGCGGCACTGCCTCACGGCGTTTCTGCCCACGCAAAGCACCTCTTGGAACTGCGCCCTGAGGCGGGGCGTTTTCCGGAATATTGGAGACCGACATGACCCGAGGCCGCGATGCCAGACATCCGCTCTCCCTGCCAAGATCCGGGTGGCTGGACATTCTTGCCCGCTGCTGGACACGGCTTGGCGAACTGCATCTGGGACTGATTTCGGCCGGCATCGCCTTTTTCGGAATCCTGTCGCTGGTCCCGGCCTTTTCGGCGATCGTGGCGCTGGTCGGGCTGGTCTATGACCCCGTCATCCTTGCCGAGCAGACACGTGGACTCTTTTCCTCGATGTTTCCGCCCTCGGCTGCCGATCTGATGTCGGCACAATTGACCGACATCGCGGACACGGCAGAGGAATCCCTCACCTTTGCGGCGGTGATTTCCATCGGGGTGGCGCTCTGGCTGGCGTCGAACGCCACCGACAGCCTCATGCAGGGGCTGGCGATGATCTACGAGGAAACCGAGACCCGCGGTTTCTTCAAGCGCTGGTTGGTCGTCATCGGATTGACGATTGCCCTGATCCTGGCGCTGTGCCTCACGGTCCTCATCGTTGCGGCGCTTCCGACAATCGCGGGCCAGGTCGCCGCCGGCCCGCTTGCCAAGACCGCGGCGACAGTCCTGCGCTGGCCGCTGATCTTCCTCGTGGCGGTCACGGGCGTTGCAACCCTGTTCCGGCACGGGCCGAACCGGCGCAAGGCGCGCTGGCGCTGGCTTTCGCCCGGGGCCGTGCTGGGATGTACGCTCTGGGTCGCGGCCACATTCGGCTTCAGCTACTACGTCCAGACCTTCGGAAACTACAACGAGGTTTTCGGAACCCTTGCCGGTGTCGTCGTGCTTCTGACATGGTTCTGGCTGTCGGCCTTCATCGTGCTGCTCGCCGCCTTGTTCGACGCAGAGACCGAGGCGCAGACGGCGCAGGATTCGACCATAGGCCCGGACCGCCCGATGGGACTGCGCGGAGCCACCAAGGCCGACACGTTGGGGGCCGCCCGTGGCGAAGAAAAGACCCGCTCCACGGCCTGACCCGCGTCGGCGAATTCCCTCAGCCAAGCATCGCCTGAATTGCGATGGCCGCGAAATAGATCGACAGAAGCAAGACGCTTTCCCGTCCGATCCCCGCAGGTCCCTGTTTTTCGCGGAACAGAAGCCCGAGCATCAAGACACCGGTCATGATCATCGCCACCGCCAGCCAGAACAGGTCGCTTCGTTCGATTGCGTGGTACAACGATCCCTCGCGGTAGCCGATATCGGAAATGGTCAGGAACAGGGTGTCGAACGTATTGCCCCCGATGATCCCGCCGACGGCAAGCTGCAACGCGCCACGGCGGACGGCGGCCAGCGTGGTGACGAGTTCGGGCAGCGAAGTGACAACCGCCGTCATCAAGGCTCCCACCAGCGAGGCAGACAACCCAAGACGGTCCGTCAACTGCGCACCGACCTGCGAAATCACCCAGCCCGCACTGCCCATGACAAGCATGAGGCCAACGAACTGAACGATGAGCCCCCGTGCCGGCTGGTCCGGACTGTCGCCCTCGTCCGGCGTATCGTCGCGTGTCTCTTCGGTCTCGACCGGCCGCCACATCGGCGACTGTCGCAAGCGCGACGTGGCGACGACGCCGACACCGTAGATGGCCGCCAATGCGAGCGACGCCGGATGAACGCCGAAAACCGCGATTTCAGGTGCCGCGTAGGCTGCAAAGGGGACGGACAGAAGCAGAAGAAGCTGGCCACACTGGAACACGTTGGCGAGTTCGGCAGAGGCATGCTCAAGATTGGCGCGTCGATACAGGAGATCCGCCACGGCGAGAAATGCGGTCTGTGCCGCGATGCCCCCGATGCCGTTCGAAAAGGCCAGCGACGCGCGCCCATCAAGCGCCGCCGTCAGCGAAACCACCGTGCCCGAAAAAGATGTGGCGCCGCCCAGCAGGACACCGCCGATCAGCGCCTCGCCGAATCCGGTCCGGTCGGCGATGCGATCTGCAAGGCCGGTCATCCGAAGGCCGGAAATCAAGACGATGACGGCAGCAACGCCGCCGATGGCCAGAAGCGCGGTCAGAGTGAAAGCGTCAAACACCCCCGTTCAACGCGCCGGGCGCGATCGGGTTCACGCTTGAATCCGGTTTTTTTGAGTGCCGGTCGATGTCTGCGGGAACATCTGCGCCCATAGAGGCTCCGGAACAAAGCCCGCCAAGGCAACGTTTCGGCGACACTGCAAAATTCGCAAGCGCACTGGGAGTGCCTTTCATGGAGAACCGCCCGCCTCGTAAATTCGCAATGCCCGGCATGTCCAGAACGGGCGTGTGGTTGACGGGGGCAATTTTTGCGATCCTCGCCATCTGGCTGTTGCGCACCGCAGCGATCGTTGCTGTCCCGGTGACATTTGCCGTGCTCATCGCCCTGATGCTGGCACCTCTCGATCAGAAGATAAAACGCGCGCTGCCAAGATGGATCGGTTGGCTTGCCCATTTTCTAGTCATCCTGTTCCTGATTGCGATTATCTGTCTGCTGTTCGGCGCACTTTACTTCGCGGCGCTCCAGGCGCTTCAGGTGCTTCCCAGCATTTCTGACGAAATAAACGCGCTGATGCCGCAGGCCGGATCCGACGGGAACAGCGAAACAGCGCCGCTTGCCGAAGACCTGCGCGCCGTCTGGGGCAATGCCGGCGGCATGATCGGCGGCTGGATCGTCGATCGTGCCACCACTGTCGCCGAGGCAGCCGCGACAATGACCGGCGCCTTCCTGTCCGCCTTGATCGTCATTCTTTTCATCGTTCTTCTGGCGTTGGCCGAAGCGCCGTGCTGGGCCGCGAAAGCTCGGGATCTGGTGGACGAAAACGGGCGCAGCGCCTTGGACAAGGCCACCGGATCGATCACGCTCAGGCTGCACCGCTTCTTGCTGGTCCGGACATTCGTCGGGATGCTCACGGCCGGACTCTATGTCGGATGGCTCGCGATCTTCGGGATAGACCTGCTGGTGGTCTGGGCCGTCCTGACCTTCATCCTCACCTATATCCCCAGCCTCGGGTCGGTGATTTCAGGAGCGCTTCCGGTCCTCTACGCCTTTCTGGTGGTAGACCCCGCAACGGCGTTCTGGATCGGCGTCGGCATCTTCGCAATCGAGCAGTTGCTCGGAAATCTTGTTGACCCATTGTTGCAGGGCCAGCAGATCGTGCTGGCCCCGACCGTGATCCTGGTCTCGCTGATGTTCTGGAGCTGGGTCTGGGGGATCGCCGGAGCATTCCTGGCCACACCGATCATGCTGTGCATGCTGGTCATCTTCCATCGCATCGAGGCGTTACGCGGCGTGGCGTTGTTGCTCAGCAACCAGGAAAATCTGGAGGAACTGGACGCGGCCCTTGCAGATTGATCCCGTGTCAAAGCTTCCGTCTGGACCGCTTCATGCGAACGCGGGCGGAACCCTGCCACACCTGTGGCGTTAATCGCCAAACCTACAGGAACCTCGCAACATGACAACGACGCTTCCGCATC
>Ga0102932_1001031_pt1 | contig 14450 bp, 8 predicted proteins | sample SalPonR1_C_D2_MG_FD_78212 | JGI IMG/M metagenome (GOLD analysis project Ga0102932, IMG submission 78212) | Salt pond soil microbial communities from South San Francisco under conditions of wetland restoration - Salt Pond MetaG R1_C_D2_MG | ecosystem: Environmental > Aquatic > Marine > Intertidal...
CCAGGGCGTCATCCACGTCGCGTTCAGGACGTGCTTCCACTCCGGACGCGGGCGCTCGCAGTCACCGCCGATCGTGCCGGCACACTCCTGCACCGGCGCACCGGCGACGGGCTGCTGGTCGTATTTGTCCAGCAGCGTACCGCGCAGGGAGAAGTCCAGGCTGCCCCAGTCGCCGATATCCAGGCCGTACGTACCGGTGATATCCCAGCCGGCAACCTCGAAGAAACCGATGTTGATATTCTGCGAAATGACATTCGCCGATCCAACCCAGAGGTTACCGTTCGGCCCACGATTGATCAGTGAGCAGGCAGCCGGACTACCCGTCGTTCCGCACTGGCGAATCGTGAATTCCTCACCGATACCGGCAGCAATGGCGTCCTCCACCTCGATGCTCCAGTAGTCGACACTCAATGTCAGGCCGTCGAGGAGACCGCCGAACATATCGCCGGTCGGCGTGAAGACCGCGCCGAACGTGAAGGAATCCGATTCCTCCGGCTCCAGGTCGAGGTTGCCGCCGAAGATGGCGTTGTACTGACCCGCCGGGCTGAGCGGCACGTTGCCGTACTGAGCAGCCGTCACGCCGGTGTTCGCACACTCGGCCTGGGACAGCTCGGGAGTCGGTCCGCCGCAGGGATCCGTACCGGACCAGAGGCCGAAGCTCGAAGGTTCGAACAGCTCGCGGATGTTCGGCGCACGCACCGCCTGGGAGATTCCGCCGCGGACCATGAGGCTCTCGATAGGCCGCCACTCGCCACCGATGTTCCAGGTGTCCGTGGTCTCGTCCGGGATATCGTAGTCCGAAGAGCGGAAACGCAGGTCGAGAGCGATTTCCTCGGCGAAGGGCTTGCCCTGCACGAGCGGAATACGCGCTTCCGTAAACCACTCCTTGACCAGCACGGCACCCGAGACAGCCGCGGTGGCACCACCCTGGCCGGCGCCGTCGCCGCTCGTGAAGCCGTTGTCCGGGTTGTAGTCGATCAGCTCGTCACGATACTCGACACCGAAGATCACCCTGACGCCGTTCTCGGCGCTCGGCAGCTGGATACCGTAATCGGTCAGGTCGCCCTGCACGTATGCCACGAACTGATCCTGCTCCAGGTCACCCGTCGCGAACAGCGGCAGAGTCAGGTAGTTGACTGCCGCATCGGTAACGCCTCCGGTCTCGAAGACGTTGTAGGGCACGCAGCTCGGATCAGCGCCGGACAGTACCGTGCGGCAGACCGGCTGACCGGTCGAAGGATCCGTGACGACGTCCAGCGCCCGCTGAATGCGGGTGATGGAGAGATCGTTCAGGTAGACGTTGGAATAGCGCAGCCGAGACGAATTGAAGAACGCGTCGTAGCTCCACTGGTCGTTGATGTCGCCGCGTACACCGGCGAGCATGCGCAGGCTGGTGTGCTTGAGGTCGCTGACGCGCGCCCCGCCTTCCACGTTACGGCGGCCGATGTAGTAGTCCGCAATGTCGGCCGTGCTCGTGCAGCCGAGCGTATTGAACTGCTGAGCCGACAGCAACGGGTTCTCGCAGGGTATCTGGCTGGTAACGAAGAACGCACCGGAAGGCGCGATCTGGGCCAGGCTGCGATCGTCCATGAACATGACTTCCGTGTACACCTCGAGCTTCTCATCGAACTCGTAGTGGCCGAACAGGCCGCCGGTGTAGCGTTCGTCGGGACGCTGGAAGTGGTTCAGGGGACCGTAGTTGTAGTACGTGTAATCCCACGGCACGAACTCGTCGCCGGCCACGGTGAAATACGTACCGTCGAACGGCGTGAACAGGCCGGTCGGAATGGTCGCCGATCCGGCACAGGTTTCGCCATTGGAGGAGCTCAGCGCGCAGGCACTGTAGTCCCGCTTGGAGTGGGTCAGCGAATCGACTTCGCGCCAGCCGAGGTAACCGGTGACGTTACCCTTGCCATCCGGTGAGTTCACGCCCATGAGGATGTTCAGGTTGCGCTGATAACCATCGCGCACGTCGTCTTCCGGGATCTCGAAACCGGATGCCTGCAGCTGCCGGCGGACCGCCTCGTTGTCGTTGTTGTGCGAGTAACCGGAGAACTGGTAGTCGATCTGAACGCCTTCGAAGTCGTCCTTCATGATGAAGTTGACGACGCCCGCGACGGCATCCGAGCCATAAACCGAAGCCGCGCCGCCGGTCAGGAGCTCGACGCGCTCGATCATGGAGGCGGGGATCTGGTTGACGTCGGGGGCAAGAGCGAACGGATCGCCGAAGCCCATACGATGGCCGTTGACGAGCACCAGGGTGCGGTCGGAACCCAGACCGCGAAGGTCGAGGGTAGCCGTACCGGTCGCGCCGTTGGCCTCACCGGAAGTCAGCTCCGGCGTGATCTGCGGCATGTCGTTCAGCAGGTCCTCGACGCGGGTAATACCGCGAGAGGTGATATCCTGCGGCCGCACGGTGGTGACCGGGCTCGCCGTGATCAGGTTCGCATCGGTCGCGATACGCGAACCGGTGACGACGATCTCTTCGAGAACGCCTTCGGCTTCGTCCTGTGCCTGGGCAGCGATCGGCACGACGGAAGCCGCCGCGGTGACCGCGGCCGCCCCGTACAGCGCCCGCTGTACAGCACAAGTCAGAGGTTTTTTAGTCAACATTGAACTCTCCCCAGACCGTTTAACTAATAGAGACTGGTCGTGTCTCACGTTGTCTTTTCGATACAACCACGACCATGGCAGGCGAGTATGACACAGCAATGAACCATTTCAATAGCCTGTTACAGAAAAGGTGTAACTTTTAAGCAACAGATTTTCCGGGGGATCTTTGCTGTTGTTCGACTGCAACAGCGGCGGGCCGAACGCAGGGTGGGGCGGGCACTAGCGGGCGAAAGTCGCCCAATCGTCGACGAGATCGCCGAGTTCGGCCTCCAGGGGCCCCAGCCAGGGTTCGTAGTGCCGCCAATAGTCCAGACCGGAGCGGAAGATGGGCCGGCGGACCTGCTCGGAGCTCGCCGTGCTCACCGCGCGGCGGTTCTCGTGGAATGCGAGGCAGCCTTCCTCGAACGGCAGGCCGCAATACTCCAGCAGGCGGCGGACTTCGGCCTCGGTGTCCTCGACGAGATGCTCGTAGATCACCCGGTGCACGCGCCCCGGCAGGACGGCGTCGTAATGGGCCATCAGCTCCGCGTAGAGGCGGTAATAACGGCCGATGGTCGCGAGGTCGTAGCTGAACTGCTGCGCCCGGGCGAAGTGCTCCTTGAACAGCGACAGCCCGCAGGCCATCGGGTGGCGGCGCACGTCGATGATGCGGGCGTTCGGCAGGATCAGGTGGATCAGGCCGATGTGGGCGAAGTTATTGGGCATCTTGTCCACGAAGAAGGGCGTGCCCTCCTTCCGATGAACCCGGGTCTCTTCCAGATAGCCCTCGCCCAGCGCCAGTGATTCCTCGATCGTAAGCCGTCCCAGGGACTCCGGATACCCGCCCGGCTCGGCGCCGGGTACGCCGCCGTCCAGACGCCGCGCTATGGCGGCGATGTTGGGCAGCTCCATGGTTCCTTCCACCTCGCTGTGGCTCGCGAGGATCTGCTCGACCAGCGTTGAGCCGGAGCGCGGCAGGCCGACGATGAAGACCGGATCCGCCGCGCCTGCCCCAAAGCCCGCACGGTCCGCGAAGAACGACCCGGACAGCAGGACCCTGCTGCGGCGAACGTGCTCTTCCATCTCGCCGATGTCGTAGGCGCTGCGCGCGCGCCGCAGCCGGTTGCCCTCGGCGTAATGCCGGAAGGACTCGTCATAGCGTTCCCGGTCCTCGAGACCCTTGCCCATCGCGAAGTGCAGGTGCCAGCGGTCCCGGTCGGCCAGCGCGGATTGCTCCAGCTGCCGCCGGATCTGCTCCATTTCCGCGTCGCTCAGCCGATGGGTCTTCAGATTGGCCAGGCTCCAGTACGCCTCGCCATAACCCGGAGCCAGTTCGATGGCCTTGCGGTAGGCCTGGATGCAATCCTCGCGACGACCGACGGATTTCAGCATGTGCCCCAGGCTGGTCCACACCGTGGGCTGGGCATCGTCCTCGGCCAGCAGCTCCTCGCAGATACGGATGGCCTCGTCGTATTCCAGAAGCCGCACCAGGATGGAAGCCTTCAGCTTGCGGGCATCGGTATTCCCCGGCTCCGCGGCCAGCAGATGCCCGGTCTCCGCGAGAGCCTCATGCAGCCGGTTCTGCCGCATGAGGATTACGGCATGGTTGTGCCGGGCCCGCCGATAGCCAGGAGCGAGTCCGATGCAGCGCGCCAGCAGCTCCTCCGCCTCGACGATGCGCTCCTGTCGCTCGGCCGCGTCCGCCAGCAGGCAGAGCGCCACCACGTCGTTGGGATACGGCCCGAGCTGGGCACGCAGCAAAGACTCGGCATCCGCAGGTCGATTCTCTGCCAGCGCGCGGCCGGCCTCGGCGATACGCGGTTTCTGGTTGGCGTGTGCGACGTAGCCCGCGAACGCCCGGTCGGCCTCGCTGGTTCGTTCGAGCGCGGTCAGCAGGTCGGCCAGCGCCAGCCAGGCATCCGCGAAATCCGGTTTGGCGTCGACGGCACGCCGGAGTGTGGCCAGTGCGGCCCCGTCGTCGCCCGTCTCCCGCAGCGCCAGGCCAAGCTGCAGCCGGGGCACCGCAGCGCTCGGATGGGCCTGGCACAGCGGGCCGAGAATCTCGATGGAGGCCGCCGGGTCGTTCATCAGTCGCCGGGCGATGGCTTGGAACAGCAGGGCCGCCGGCTGGCCGGGAATCTTCTCCAGCAGGGCCCGCGCCTCGGCATCCGCACGGGCAGGATCGCTGCCGAGCAGTTCGTCGATGCGTGCCAACGCGGCGTCCAGGGCCCGCTCGGCGTCGGCGTTGGTATTCGGATTCTGCAAATCGATCAGCCAGGCTGGTAACAGGGTGACGGGAGCGGCCGGATTGTGGTCGGGCCACTGCCGTTTTTCAATGCTATCTTACCGGCCATGGGAAAACTGCATTGCATCGGGTTCGCCTCGGCGGCGGCCTCCCGGCTGACAGCGGCGCCGAGTGCCTTACCGGGTGCGTTACCGGGCGCATTACCGAGTGCATTAATAATTGCGGCAGGTGTTGCCGCATTGCTCGCACCGGCCGGTCCCGCCGCGGCACAGGCGGCACAGGCGGCACAGGCGGCACAGGCGGCACAGACGGCCCAGGCAGCTGAGGCGGCTCAGCCGGCCCAGGCTCTGCCCGCCGAGTTGCTCGCCTGCCGTGACATCTCCGCCGCGGACGAGAGACTTGCCTGTTACGACCGGGCGGTTCGCCGGCATGCCGGCGAACGCCCGCCGCAGGCCTCCGGGCCCCGCCCACCGGCGGCGGAGACGCCGCCCGCCTCTGCGCGGGCGCCGACCCCGGACGCCGGCCGGCGCGGCGCAGATCCCGGCGGCGGCGCCGAGACCGCACCACTGCCCTCGCCCGCGGAACTGTTCGGCCGCGACCCCGCCGACATCCAACGCCGTATGGACCAGGCGGCCGGACGCGAAGAGCTGCAGCAGATCACCGGCGAGGTCGTCGAGCTGATCGAGATCGCTCCGGACCGCATCGCCGTAAAGCTCGATAACGGCCAGATCTGGCGCCAGACCGACCCCGCCCGGTTCTTCCTGCGAGAGGGCCACGCGGTGGAGATCCGCCGCGCGACCCTCGGCTCCTACATGATGAGCCGGACCGGCTCCAGCCGCAGCATCCGGGTGGAGCGGGCGGACTGAATCCGCCCGACCGCTGCTCGCCCGGCGGCCGAGGCCGCCGCGTCAGTACTTGAAGCGCAGGTCCAGCTGCAGGCGGTCGTAGTCGAGCTCGGCGGCACCGGGGTCGCCCCGATCCACGGCATTCTCGTTGAGCGTGTTTCTGTAGTAAGTCAGCCGGAATATCCAGTTCATCGCGACAGCATAGTCGGCCGACAGCACGTGTCCCCGGCCGTCGGTGCCGCCGCCGGCGAAATCGGAGTCCGTGAGAAGCCCCAGGACGGAATCGGCCTCGCGGTCCTGGTAGTTGTAGCGCACGCGCCAGCTGCCGGGTGCGCTCGCCTTGCCCAGCGCGCCGCCGACGGCCCAGCCCGTGTCGTAGTCGCCGGCATCCAGATTACGGACGTAGTCGGCGAAGAGCGCCACCGGCAAATCCGCGAACCGGGTGGCGTATTCGGCGGCGAATTCGACCAGCCGGAAGTCGTACAGATAGCTGCCGTCCGGGTTGACGCTGTTGCCGAATGAATCGGTCGGGTCGAAGAGCGTCTCGCGGCCGGCGAGGTCCATGCGGTAGTGGCCGGCGGTCAGCGTCAACGTGTCGTCGCCGCCCAGGCTGGCCGCGTAGCCGCCCTGCAGGCCGATGGCCAGCTCGTCGCCGTCCCGGCTGTCGCTCTCCAGCCAGGTGGCCAGCGCGGTGGCGAAGAAATCGCCGCTGGCGTAGTCGAGCGCGAAACCTTCCGGCCGCCAGTCGTCGTCCCAGACGAGACCGTTGCCGCCGGCGCGGCGCAGCGGGTTCTTGAACTTGCCGCCGACCAGCCGAGTACCCGGCAGGCCGGTCCACTCGAACCAGGCCTGGTCCAGGCCGATGTCCTTGCGCGAGCCGCCGTCGCCGAGGGTCTGGTTGCCGGAGACGGGGTTGTCGCCGCCCGTCGCCAGCCCGAAGCCCGCGCGCACGGTGTCGTTCACACGGGCCGTTATGGCGGGACGCGCCCGGATGCGCTGCCGCTCACGGCTGTCCCTGCCCTCCTGGTCGATGGTCTCCCAGCGGTAACGGAAATCCCCGCTGAACGCCACCCGGTCGGTCCAGTGATCCGCGCGAGGCGCGGGAATGGGCGTCGGCTCGGGGGCGGGCGCCGGGGCCGCGGTCTCCGCGATGCCGGTGCCGGCCTCTTCGATGCCGGCGCGTTCCTCCAGTTCCGCCAGCCGCTCGCCGAGGGCGGCGATCTGCGCGCGCAATTCGCGGATCTCTTCCTGGCTGACGGCAGCCGCGCCCGAAAAGGCGGGCGCAAACGCTACCCCGAGCACCACGCACGCTCGCAACAAAACTCGCATATCGGATCTCCCTGGTTGGTTCCCCTGAGCCCCGGCGGTCCGCCCTCGGCGCGCCGCCATCGCCACAGATCGTCACGAAAAGGTTTCCGCATTATTACAGTTTCGTGACTTCCGGTGGCCCGCGACAGCCGCGTACCGCGGTTCGCGGCGGAACGGTTCTGCTACGATCCGGCCGTCGCGGCGCGCTCCGTCGCCGCGGGAGGCATACGGCATGCGCATCAGCACTTTACCGATCTCCGTACTCAGCGCGTTCACCTTGGTCCTGCTCCTCGCGGCGCCGGCCGCCCGCGGGGGCGAGGCCCTGGATCTGTACGTCGAGATGACCACCGGCAGTTTCAGCTCCGCCGCCCAGGCCGCCGCCGATGATCGCTACGACACCGCCATCTGGCACATCACCGAAGTCTGGGAGGCCCGGGACGACGGCCGCTGGCTGTACGCCGAGAACTGGTTCGGCGAGGCGGAGCGGCCCTACCGGCAGCGCATCACGCGCCTGACGGTGGCGGACGACGGCAGTCTCCTCGCCCGCGGCTACCGCCTGCCGGAGACGGAACCCTATGTCGGCGCCTGGGAAGACCCGTCGCGGCTCGCAGGCCTGTCGCCGGACGACCTGGAACCCGTGGCGGGCTGCGACGTCAGCCTCGTACGCGCCGGCGAGCGCCGCTTCGAGGGCAACACCCGCGGCCGCGAATGCGAGAACAGCTACAAGGGCGCCGCCTACGTCGTCTCGCGCTCGGTGCTCACCGACGAGGTCATGATCAACTGGGACCGGGGCATCGCCGCCGACGGCCGGGTGGTCTGGGGACCGGAGGCCGGCGGCTACCGTTTCCGCCGCGTGGGCGAGGACGGCGGCACGGAGGCCTGCAACGAGCCGGTGCGCATGGTGGTCTTCGGCGAGATCCACGACCGCGAGGCCTTCGCCGCCTATCCGCGGGCGATCTTCGCCTCCGGCCTGTACGAGCAGGTGCAGGGCTACTACGAGGCCATCACGCCGGCGCTGGCCGTCTTCGAGGGCGACCCGCCGCCGGGTCGCGGCGTCGTCATCTCCCGCTTCCCCTGCCTGGAGGCGGCCCGGGAGTTCTGGTACTCGGACGCGTACCAGAAAGAAATCCTGCCGCTGCGCGAGGGCGCCGCGGATTTCGAGGTGCTGGTGCTGCCGGGCCTGCCGGTGCCGGACTACATCGCGCCGGACTCTATCAGGCCGGACTACATGGAATAGGGTCCGCCGGCAGCGCCCCCGGCCGGCGCTACCGCCGGCCGGCGCAGCCCTGCGCCGACGTCAGCGCAGCTCGCCCAGCAGCTGGTTCAGTTCGATGACGAAGCCGTCCGGGTCGGTGAGCACGCTCACCAGCACCGGGATGGTGCCCTTGCCGTCGTAGGAGGGGTAGCTGATCTCCCGGGGTTCGCTCAGCACGCGCACGCCGATGACGTCGCGCGCCGCCTCGAACTTCGTCGCCAGGTCGCGGGTGTTGAACAGCAGCACCATGCTGCCCGGCGTGAACGGCTCCAGGCCCTGGTTGGCCGGCGGCTTGGCGGGCTTCACGTACTGCAGCAGCCCGATGATGCCGATGTGGTCGTCGTTCGCCCGCAGGAAGACCAGGCGGCGGGCGATGTCGGCCTCCTCGTCCGTGGCCGCGTCCCGGGGCGTGCGGATGGCCCGGTCGTAGATCACCTCCATGCCGAGCGCATCGCGGTAGAAGGCGAGCGACGCGTCGATGTCGCGGACCACCAGCGTGGTGCGGCGCAGGTCGATGTCGACCCGATCGGACTCGGGCACCGGCGCGGCGCGGGGCGCGGCGGCAACGAGCAGGACGACGAGACCGAGGACGGCAGCCGAGACGGGACGCGGAATCATGACGCACTCCTAATCTTGCAGGCGGCGCTCAGTGTAACGCGCCGGCCCGAATGACGAGCGCTGTGATGCCGCCACGCCCTGCGCTACCCTAGCCGCTCGCAAGCGAGAGGACAGGGCATGGCTGTGAGGCTGGGCGAGAGGCTGGGGACATTGCTGCGCGGCGCCATCGGGGCGAAGCCGGGCGAACTCTCCGCATGTCTCGCGGCGCTGGCCTACATCTTCCTCCTGTTCGCCGCCTACGCCATCCTGAGGCCGGTGCGTGACGCCATGGGGATCGAGGGCGGCGACGAGGACCTGCCCCTCCTCTTCGTCGGCACGTTCCTGGTCATGCTGGCGGCGGTCCCCGCCTACGGCTGGCTCTGTTCCCGCTACCCGCGGGGCGTGTTCCTGCCCTGGGTGTATCTGTTCTTCGTGCTGAATCTGCTCGGTTTCTACGCCGTCTTCGCGGCCGACCCGGGCAACGTAATCGCCGCCTGGGCTTTTTTCATCTGGCTCAGCGTGTTCAACCTGTTTGTCGTCTCCGTGTTCTGGAGTTTCATGGCGGATGTCTTCTCCCGGGACCAGGCAAAGCGCCTGTTCGGCTTCCTGGCAGCGGGGGCGAGCGCGGGCTTCATCGTCGGTCCGGCGTTCACGGCCGGCTACGCGGAGTTGCTGGGAACGAGCAATCTCATCCTGATCTCCGCCTTCCTGCTCGCGCTGCCGATACTGCTGATCCGCTACCTGCTCGTGTGGTCGGCGCGCTCGGAGGCGAGCAAGGACTACGTGGCCGGTGAAGCGCCGCCCGCCGGCGGGCAAGCGATGGGCGGCAATCCATTCGCGGGCTTCACGATCTTCTTTCGCTCGCCGTATCTCCTGACCCTGGGGCTTTTCTTCGTGCTGTATACGTCGATCAGCACGTTCATCTATCTGCAGCAGGCGGACTTGGTCAGCAACGCATTCGCGAGCTCCGAGGACCGCACCCGTGTGTTCGCGCTCATCGACCTCGCCGTGAACGTGCTGTCCATCGGCACCCAGCTCTTTCTTACCGGGCGCATCGTCCGGACGGTCGGGATGGTCGTGGCGCTCGCCGCGCTGCCGGTGGCCATGGTCGGGGGATTCCTGCTGCTGGCCGCGGCGCCGACACTGGGGGTGCTGATCGCCGTGCAGATTTTCCGCCGCGCGGGCAACTACGCCATAACGCGTCCGGCCCGCGAGATGCTCTACACGGTCCTCGACCAGGAGAGCAAATACAAGGCGAAGAACGTCATAGACACGGTCGTCTATCGCGGCGGCGACGCGCTGAACGGCGGCTTCTTCGCCCTGCTGAAGTACTTCGGCATGGCGATGACCGGCACCGCTCTGGTCGGCGCCGTCGTAGCCGCCCTATGGGCCGCCTGCGCCATAACCCTGGGCCGCTGGTACCAGAAGGTGCCAGAAGGTGCCGGACCGAACTATTGAAACTTCTGATAGTTAATCAACAAATTTGCGTTTCGAGTGTCCGGCACCCGAATCCGAACTTTTCCAACTTTTGATCGTTTTTTGCAGTTCGAGTGACCGGCACCTGATCGACCGGCACCTGATCAGCTGGCCTGGACTTGCTCCAGGAGCTGGGAGTCGGAGAGCCGGTCGTTTTCGCGGCTGCGCTGTTTGGCGCGGTACATGGCGTGGTCGGCGGCGCGCAGCAGCTCGTTCAGATGGCGGCCGTGCTCCGGGTAGAGCGCCATTCCCACGCTGGCGGGACAGCCGACCGCGACGTCCCGGATGCGGTAGCGCTCGGCCAGCGCCAGGGTGAGCCGCCGCGCGAGCTGCTCCGCCTCCGGCTTCGAGATGCCGGGCGCCAGTGCCACGAACTCGTCGCCGCCCCAGCGGCCGATCACGTCCTGCGGCCGCAGGTTCGCCCGCAGCCGGTCGGAGAAGCTCTGCAGCAGCGAGTCGCCCAGCCGGTGGCCGTGCTCGTCGTTGATGGCCTTGAAGCCGTTGATGTCGAGGAAGATCACGGCGCCGTGACTCGGCCCCGCCTCGCGCGCGAGCAGCGGCCGGGCGTGCTGCTCGAACCCGCGCCGGTTGTAGAGCCCGGTGAGCGCGTCCGACAGCGCGTAGGTCTCCATCTGGCGCTCGCGCTCCTTGCGCTCGGTGATATCGATGAACGTCACCGCCACGTCGTCGTCCACCGGCTCGGCGATCACCCGCATCCAGCGCCGGCGCGTGCCCTCGCCCACCTCCATCTCGTCGTCGCAGCGCGCCCCTTCGGTGGCCGAGCGCACCACCAGCGCCTGCAGCTGTCCGTCGCCGGGCAGCTGGAACGTGTCGATCTCCTGACCCACGATGCGCCGCGACGGCAGCCCCAGGTAACGCTCGGCGGCCCGGTTGGCGAACACGCAGCGGAACACGTCCCGGTCCTCCGTCTGGCGCAGCCGCAGGATGCCGTTGGACGAGTTATCCACCAGCGTGCGCAGCAGCCGCTCGCTCTTCGCCAGCCGGTCCTGCGCCTTGTGCCGCTCGGTCACGTCCCGGCACACCACGATCTGTCCGCGCTGATGACGCTTCGCCGTGCGGATGGCCGAGCGGCGCACCTCGTAATGGCGGCCGCAGTCCGTGGACAGGTGCTGCATGATGCCGCTCTCGACGCACTCCCGGATGGCATCCACCACCGGCGTCTCGCCGCGCAGCCGGCGCGCCACCAGCTCCGCCTCGCGGGCCCCCAGCAGCTTCTCGGCCGCGCGGTTCGCGCCCACCACCCGGTCCTCGTTGTCGAGCAGCAGCACCGGGTCCTTCAGCTGTTCGAACACCCCCCGGTAGGCGACGACGCTCAGTTTCGTCACCTTCATGCCCAGCGTCATCCAGGCGTAGACGGGGATGAACGCGGACAGCGTCAGCGTGGTCACCGGCGCATCCTGCGGCCCGAACCCCAGCACGGACAGCCCGCTGATCGTCAGCGGCACCATGCCCGAGATCATCATGACCACGGCCGGCAACCGCTGCGACGGCGGCACCGACGGCAGGTGGAAGCCGAACACCGTGAACGCCACCAGCACCATGCCGTAGCTGTAGGGGCCGTGCACGTAGGCGAACCAGGGACCCCAGTCCAGCGACAGCAGGGTGCGCCCGGCGTTCATGGGCGGCGGGTAGTCCCACATGAGCCCGTGCCAGGGGTTGGTCGCGGTCATCAGCAGCGTGAGCGTGGGCACCACGCAAAGACCGGCCAGCAGATTGGGGCGCACCCCTTGCGCGGTGTAGCCCATCAGGAAAGCGACGATGGCCACCGGCGCGAAGCACGCGCCGACGAACACCAGCACCCGGGCGACGTTGTGCACGGCGAGCGTGGGGAAGGCGGTCTCGAGCCCGGCCCCAAGAATCCAGACGGAGAGCAATCCCAGGAACACGACCAGCGAGACGGAACGGGCGTCTGCCTCCCGGCGGCGATACAGCGCCGCCGCCATGGCCGCATAGCCCACGCCGGCAGAGAGCTGGATCAGCAGGAAGAAGATCGTCTTATCCAATCGCCCCGTCCGTCTGCCGCCCCCACCGGCGGCGATTGGAGCACTGTAGCGGCGGCCGGCTCCGGTTTCTGTTAACCGGTACTCAGTTGCCCCCGGCGCCCGACGGGATTATGTCTCAATCAGGGTCTCAATCACGATCTCAATCGGGCGCCTCCAGCCCCATCGCCGTCTCCGCGATCAGGTGGTCGACGACGGTCTGCAGGGCCCCCTGGTGATCGGCGCCTTCCGACAGTGCTTCCCGATAGGTCTCGAGCTGGCGATGGGCGCTGGTGCCGCGCTCGATGATGTGGCGCACCGAACGCACCTCCGCCACGCAGTCCAGCGCCTCGGCATCTTCGGCGACCAGCTCCAGGAGCTCCTCCAGCAGGGACTCGAAGGCGATGACGCGGCCCTTGGCCAGGTCGATCATGCCCTCGTCGAAACCGTAGCGCATCGCCCGCCAGCGGTTCTCGTGGATGAGCATGTTCGGGTAGATGCGCCAGCGCTGGTTGTCCACCCGCAGGCGAAACAGCATGCGCAGGATGCAGACCACCAGTGCGGCCAGCGCCATGGTGTCGTCGATGAGCGTGCAGACATCCATTACCCGCGTCTCGAGCGTGGGGTAGCGCGCGCTCGGGCGCTGGTCCCACCACAACTTGGTGGCGTCTTCCATGATGCCGGCCGAGACCAGCACGTCCACGTGGCGCTGGTATTCGCCGAAGCTCGAGAAATGCTCCGGCAGCCCGGTGCGCGGCAGCGCGTCGAACACGGTGAGGCGGTAGGACTTCAGGCCGGTGTCCTTGCCCTCCCAGAACGGCGACGAGCAGGACAGCGCCAGCAGATGCGGCAGGAAGTAGCTCATCTGGGACATGAGATCGATGCGCATCGCGTCGTCCTCGATGCCCACGTGCACGTGCATGCCGCAGATCAGCAGCCGCCGGGCGGCCGCCTGCATCTCGGTGGCCAGCGCCTGGTAGCGGGTCTTCGGCGTGTGCTTCTGGTCGGTCCAGCGGCTGAACGGGTGGGTGGAGGCCGCGATCGGCGCAAGCCCGTGCTCGTCGGCCACCTCCGTGATCACCCGGCGCAGCCGGGACAGGTCCCGGCGGGCCTCGCGGATATTGCGACACACCCGCGTGCCCACCTCGATCTGTGAGCGCATGAACTCCGGGCTCACCTGCCCCTTGCAGCGCTTCTCGCACTCATCGAGCATGGCCGTGGGCGGATCGTCCGCCAGTCCCCGGGTCTCCCGGTCCACCAGCAGATACTCTTCCTCGATGCCGATGGTAAAGGCAGGCTCTTTCATGGGCCGGGTATCGGATTATCCCCCGAGCGGGCCGGGGCGTCGTGCTCCGGCACCACTGGCAGGCGGCGGTAGAGATTCGGGTTGTCCAGGAGGGGCGCGAGCAGGTGCGCGAGCCGGTCGGCCCAGAGCTCGAGGCCCTCCTCGCTCATGAGGTGATCCTGCCGGATCTCGAAGGCGGCGTGGGGCAGCCCCGTCCGCTCCGCGTGGTAGTCCACGGTGAAGTCGGCGGGCGCCCGGCCCGAGTAGGGTTCGTTGTCGCCGATGACCAGCCCGGGGATGCGGTGCAGTCCCTCCAGGATGGGCCGCGGCAGACGCGGGTCGGTGTCCCAGAGGATGCCCACGTCCCAGTCCCGGCCTCGCCCGTCCAGCACCGGCGTGAAGCTGTGGATGGAGATGAAAGCCGGCACCCGATCACCGTCGGTCAGGCGGCGGATCTCCTCCTCGACGGCCCGGTGGTAGGGCCAGTAGAGCGCGTCCGCGCGGCAGGCCCTCTGCTGCTCGGTGAGGCCCTCGTTGCCCGGGATGATGTGGCCGTCGCCCCGGCTCAGAAAGGCGGTCGGATCGGTGAGGTGCCGATTGCAGTCCACGACCAGCCGGGAATAGCGGGCCAGTACCGCATTCGCCTCGAGCCTGGCCGCCACCCGCCGGGTGAGTTCGCCGGCGCCGATGTCGCAGGCCAGGTGGGTGGACAACCCCTTCTCGTCCATGCCGAGATTGTCGAGGGTGCGGGGGATGCGCCGGCTGGCGTGATCGCAGACGATCAGCACCGGCGGGTCGCTGCGTCCATGCACGATGTCGTACGGCGGCGGCTCGTCCGGCGCCAGCA
>Ga0102932_1001038_pt1 | contig 14396 bp, 9 predicted proteins | sample SalPonR1_C_D2_MG_FD_78212 | JGI IMG/M metagenome (GOLD analysis project Ga0102932, IMG submission 78212) | Salt pond soil microbial communities from South San Francisco under conditions of wetland restoration - Salt Pond MetaG R1_C_D2_MG | ecosystem: Environmental > Aquatic > Marine > Intertidal...
CGAGGACCTGCAGGAGAGTTTGCGGGCGGCGTCCCTCCTCGTGTCACTTGCCGATGATGGCGTTACCGACCCGCAAGAGCTTCTTGCGGCGGCGCGGGCTGAGTACAGCCGGCTTCTCGGGGCGCTCTACAACGCCGGCTACTACGGTGCCGTGATCAGTATTGAGGTCGACGGGCGCGAGGCCGCCGACATACCGCCTCTCGCTCGGCCGGCGTCGATCGACCGGATCACGGTGCGGGTTGAGCCGGGGCCGAGCTACACGTTTTCGCGTGCCACGACCGAACCGATTGCCCCGGGCACCGAGCTTCCTCCGGGATACGCCATCGGCGAGCCCGCACGCACGGCTGCCATACGTCGCGCTGCGCAGGCCGCTGTCACGGGCTGGCGCGCCATCGGCTATGCGAAGGCGCGGGTGTCGGAGCAGGACATCGTCGCGAATCATGCAGCGGACATGGTCGCGTCGGACCTCACTCTTGCGACCGGTCAGCGGCTCCGCTTCGGGGAGATCATCGTACGCGGCGAAGCGCGGATGAGCGCCGATCGGGTGCGCGAGATCTCGGGGCTCGAGCGCGCTTCTGAGGTCTTCGATCCCGAGGAATTGCGCCGGGCGTCCAGACGGTTGCAGAGAAGCGGTGTCTTTCGATCGGTCTCCATCACCGAGGCTGAGGACGCTAACCCCGACGGAACCCTCGACATCACGATCCAAGTGGCCGAACAGAGGCTCAGGCGTTACGGCGTGGGGCTCGAGTTCTCGACGACCGAAGGGCTCTCGGCAAATGCCTATTGGCTTCATCGCAACCTTCTGGGCGGAGGCGAGCGGCTCCGGGTCGAGGGCGAATGGTCGTCGATCGACGACAGCACTGGTGGAATGGACTATTCGCTGGGGGCGCGGCTGACGCGGGCGGCGACCCGAGGGCCGGATACGGATCTCTACGTCTTCGCGAACCTCGAACAGCTGAACGAGCCGGACTTCACGTCCTACTCGGTCGAGGCGGCGATCGGATACACGCGGATTGCCACTGATCGGCTCAGCGTCGCGGCGGGGATCGGCGGGCGTTTCTCGTCGGTCAGGGAGAATGGGAGCACACGGGAGTTCAAATTTCTGACGCTGCCTCTAAAAGCCACCTACGATGGTCGTGACGATAGTCTCGATCCGCGAGATGGCTTCTACGCGGACGCCGAACTCACGCCTTTTCTGGGTATCGACGGATCCGCCGACGGTGCCCGATTCTTGGGCGACGGAAGGGGATACCTCACCTTCGGCGAGGCGCGTCCGGTGACCCTCGCCGGTCGCGTCCAGCTCGGATCGATCATCGGGGCTCCGATCAACGGCGTGCCGAACGACTGGCGGTTCTACTCCGGCGGCGGAGGCACCGTGAGAGGGCAGGATTACCAGGCGCTGGGCGTGAATATCGCGCGTGGGCCGCAAAGAGCGCGGAGCGGCGGGCGCAGTTTTCTCGGGCTCTCGGGAGAGGCTCGGGTCGGCGTGACCGAGACGATCGGTGTCGTCGCCTTCGCGGATTGGGGCTACGTCGGTCTCGACTCCGTTCCCGGCACGAGCGGCGACAGCCACGCGGGAGCCGGGCTCGGGGTGCGGTACGACACAGGCATCGGACCGATCCGGCTGGACGTCGCGGTGCCCGTTTCGGGCGATACCGGCGGCTCGGACTATCACATCTACATCGGGATCGGTCAGGCCTTTTGAAACGTGTTCTTCCAATTATCGTCGCAATGCTTCTGCCGGGAGCGGCGTTCGCTCAGGACGACGACGGCGGTGGTTTCCTCGAACGACTGCTTGAGGACAACTTGTCGGGGGCAGGACGGGATGTTCAGATTGTCGGGTTCGCCGGTGCACTGAGTTCGGAGGCCACGATCCAGCGGCTGACAATCGCGGACGACGAAGGGGTCTGGCTCACGCTAGAGGACGTGGTTCTCGACTGGAGGCGCACCGCACTCCTGCGTGGAAGACTGGTCGTGAATCGACTCACCGCGGCTTCGATCTCTCTTCCGCGTCTGCCGCAGGCGCAGGCGCAGGAGGACGAGGGTATCGATCTGCCCCAGCCCGAGGCGTCCGGGTTCAGCCTCCCCGAGCTTCCCGTTTCCGTCAACATCGGCGAGATCTCGACGCCCTCCATCTCGATCGGCGAGCCGGTCTTCGGCATCGCGAGTGAATTCTCCCTCGACGGGTCTCTGAGCCTCCAGGGCGGCGAAGGAGCGGCCGACTTCGAGATCGTCCGCACAGATGGTCCGGCGGGGATTTTCGACATCGAGGCGAGCTACGCCAACGAGACGCGGGTTCTCGACCTTGCACTGGACTTTTCCGAGCAGCAGGGGGGCATTCTGGCCACACTCGCAGGTATACCCGGCGAGCCGTCCGTGGACCTCGACGTCCAGGGAGAAGGCCCCCTCGACGCCTTCGAGGCGACGCTTTCGCTGTCGACAGATGACACCGAGCGTCTCGTCGGAACTCTGAACATCGGAGGCGCCGGCACGACGGAAGGTGGTCCTGTCCCGTTTCGGGCCGAGGTCGCTGGCGACATCGCGCCTCTCCTCGCTCCGGAGTATGCCGAATTCTTCGGGGAGAGCGTTGCTCTGGTGCTTGGCGGCGTCAGGGCTCCCGACGGCGCGCTGGATTTCCGCACATTCACACTCGATGCAAGACAGATCAGTTTCGACGGACAGCTCAGTCTTGCGCCAGGCGGTCTGCCGAGGAGCTTCGATCTCGCCGGGACGATCGCGTCTGACACCGGCGAACCTGTGCTTCTTCCCATACCGGGCGAACCGACCGAGGTCCGGGCCATCACTATGAACGCGACATTCGATGCGTCTTCCGGCGACGCATGGCAGGGAGAGTTCCGCATTCTTGGGTTGGATCGGCCGGGTTTCTCGGCCGAGGCGCTCGACCTCGACGGCGACGGCACGATCAGCCGGAGCGGCGCCTTCACCGCGAATCTGAATTTCGCCGCCGAAGAACTGGATCTCGGCGATCCGGCTGCCGTGGCGGCGCTGGGCGAGCGGGTGACGGGACGGGTCGAGCTTTCGGGCGCGCCCGATGCCCCGCTCGACATCTCGCGCTTCGACATCACAGGCGAAAGCTATGCGCTCGAGGCCGCCGCCGTCCTCGACATCAACGATCGTGACCTGGCGGTCGACGGCCGCGCCCGGCTTTCGGCTCAGGATTTTTCGGTCTTCTCAGGCATCGCCGAGCGCCCGCTCGCGGGATCGGCGGAACTGTCGGTCGCTGGCTCCGGGCAGATCCTCGGCGGCGCGTTCGACGCGACCGTAGAGGGCCGGACGACCGATCTCTCGATCGGGATCCCTGAACTCGACAATCTTGTCGAAGGCACGACACGGCTCACGGTCGCGGCACGGCGGAGCGCCGATGGACTCACTCTCGAAACCTTCCGCCTCGGCTCACCGGTTGCGCAGATCACTGCTGAAGGTGCAATTCGCAGCGTCGGCACGCGCCTCAACCTCTCCGCATCGATTGACGATGGCGCGCTCGTGCTTCCGGGGCTCGATGGCCGGCATACGCTCGCAGTCATCGCGGAAGGTGATGGCGACGTCTGGCAGATCCGCAGTTCTCTGCGGGGAGCGACCCTTTCCGCCGCCGTGGATGGCGAACTTGACGATTCCGCTCCGCTCCCGGCCTTCGATGGACTGGTGACGGTCGACGCTGGGTCTTTGGCGCCGCTCGCGACGCTGCTCGAGATGCCCGAGCTTTCCGGCGCCGCGTCGCTCGAGCTCGACGGTCAAATTCAAGGCGATCTGTCCACCTTCGATCTAGAGATCACGGCGGAAGGCACTGGCCTGACGACGGGCATGCCCGTTCTAGATCCTCTTCTCGACGGACGGGTTGCGCTCTCGCTCGACGCGGGTCGAGGGGCAGGCCCGATCGAGATCCGGGAACTGGCCGCATCGACGGCGACCATCTCGATCGAAGGTGAGGGCACGCTTTCGGGACTGCCGGAGGCTCTCGTTCCGTTCGATGCCGCCGCGCTGCTGACCGCTCCGGCGGCCTTCGACGGACGTATCGCGATCTCGGCGACCGATCTCGCGCCCGCCGCCGCGATTTCGGGTCTGCCGGATCTCGGTGGGGGCCTCGTCACGACAGTCTCGGGACAAGCGGACTTCGATCTTTCGTCCTTCGATCTCGACCTCTCGCTCGAGTCAGAGGATCTCTCGACCGGCCTGCCGGACATCGACGCTTTCCTGCGCGGCGGTGTGTCCGCCACACTCGAAGCGGCGCGGGAGACCGGCCCCATTGCGCTCGATCGCCTCGAAGTCTCCGCTCGATGGATCGACGCCGCTCTGGAGGGTGTCATCACCGGGCTGCCGTCCGCTCTCGTTCCAATCGACAATGAGGCGATCCTGCAGACTGCGAGGTTCGACGGGTCTGCGGAGATTTCTTCGGAAGACCTCGCGCCGCTGGGTCCGATCGCCGGTCTCCCGCGCCTTGCCGGGGCCGTCGAGATCGAGATGGAAGGCTCCGTTGCAGCCAATCTCGAAACGCTGGACGTGCAGGTTGTCGCGAACGGTGCGAACCTGAGGACCGGAATCGCAGCGGTTGACGAATACATTGGTGGCGGCACCGTACTCTCCATTGACGCGAGCCGCTCGGAGGGCAGCTTCGAAATCCGGCGGGGCCGATTCGCATCGCCGGCTCTGAGCGCTCAGGTCGAAGGGTCGATCGGCCCGCAAAGCGGCGATCTCAACGCGTCCGTTCGGCTCGAAGATCTGGGTCGGATCGTCGAGGGGTTCTCGGGCCGCGCCTCTGCTGATTTGAACGCGGAGCGAAGCTCGGGGAACCCTTGGCAGATCACCTCGAACGTTGACGGGCCCGGCGGAATGCGTGCCCGTGCGGAAGGGACCGTCAGCACCGGGTTCGATCGCGTCGACCTCGACATCACCGGTAGCGTCCCACTCGGGCTTGCCAACACGTTCATAGCGCCGCAATCGCTCGGCGGCCAGGCGTCCTTCGATCTGAGCGTGTCCGGGCCACCGGCGCTCTCCTCCGTATCGGGAACGATCACGACATCCGACGCCCGCCTCGTCGCGCCGACACTCGGTTTCGTCGTGCAGCGGATGGATGGAACCGTACGGCTTTCGGGAGAACGTGCACAAGTCGACGTCCTCGCGAGCATAGAGGGCGGCGGCCGGGTCACCGTATCGGGTCCGATCGGTCTTGCCCCACCTCTCGATGCCGATCTCTCGATCAACCTCGCAAACGTCCGCGTGACGGATCCCGAACTCTACGACACGATTGTCAACGGGGACATCTCGATCGATGGGCCGCTGGCGGGAGGGGCGACGATTGCGGGGCAGCTCCGTGTGGGCCGCACCGAAATCCGAATTCCTGCGGGCGTTTCGGGTGGGGTCGTGCCTATTCCCGACATCGTCCACGTAGCCGAATCTGCCGCCGTTCGGCAGACTCTCGCCCGCGCCGGTCTGCTGGGCGGGGACGAGAGCGGAGGCGGGAACGGCGGAGGCGGACCGGCCTATCCGCTAGACCTTCGCATTCTCGCTCCGAACCAGATCTTCATCCGTGGTCGCGGTCTCGATGCGGAGCTTGGCGGCTCCTTCGGGATTGGTGGAACCACCGACGACGTCATACCTGTCGGTCAGCTTGAGCTGATCCGCGGACGCCTCGATATCCTGGGCAAGCGATTGGTGCTCGACGAGGGGTCGATCACCGTGCAGGGTGATTTTAATCCGTTCGTCCGTCTCGTGGCGGTGTCGCAGGCCGAGGACGTCACCGTTCGCATCGTGGTGGAGGGGCCGATTTCGGAACCCGAGATCAGCTTTCTTTCCGAACCCGCTTTGCCGGAGGACGAGGTCGTTGCACGGCTCCTCTTCGGGCGCGGGATAGAGACCCTATCGCCGCTGCAGGCCGCACAGCTCGCGGCCGCCGTCGCGACCCTTACGGGTGGCGGCAACGGAGTTCTCGGAAACCTTCGCGCGAACTTCGGTCTCGACGACCTCAACGTCTCGACGGACGAGAGCGGCGGCCTGGCGGTGACAGCGGGCAGGTACATTTCCGACAACGTCTACACGGACGTGACGGTCAATTCGGAAGGCGAGACGGAACTCAAGTTGAATCTCGACCTGACGCCGTCGGTGAAGGTGACAGGCCAGACCAGCACGAGCGGAGAAAGCGGCATCGGCGTCTACTACGAGCGCGACTACTGATGCAGAGGCCCGATCCATTGGATTCGGGCCGTTCCGGTGTTACATTCCTCGTATGCTCTGCGCCGGGGTTGATCGGCGCGCAACGAAGGAGGACGATGTCCTGTCTCAACTTCACGATGCGGTCCGTGATCAGACCGCGGCGGACTCGGCGATGACCGCGGTCCCCACCGCGCCGGGTGGAAAGGCGCTACTCGACGCAATTCTCGCATCACTGGAAGACGACAAGGCCGAGGAGATCGTGACGATCGACCTCAAGGGCAAGTCCGAAATGGCCGATTTCATGGTCATCTGTTCGGGCCGGTCGAGCCGCCAGGTTTCGGCGATGGCCGAAAAGCTCGTCGACCGTCTCAAGCAGAACTTCGGCGTGGTGTCGAAGGTCGAGGGCAAGGATGCCGGTGACTGGGTGCTGATCGATGCGGGCGACGTGATCGTCCACGTATTCCGGCCCGAGGTGCGCGACTTCTATCAGCTGGAAAAGATGTGGCTCCCTGCAGGAGCACAGGCGGAGCGCACCGTCAGGGCATGATGCGGCTACACGTTGCTGCCGTGGGCCGCATTCGGGCGGATGTGCCCGAGCGCGCGCTCATCCGTGATTATCAGACCCGCTTCGACAGGACGGCGCGCGCCTTGAACATGGGCCCCCTCGCCGAACACGAGGTCGAACCGAAACGCGGGACTGGTCCGGCGGCGGAGGCCGACGCGCTGAGGAAGGCGATCCCCGCTGGCGCGGCCGTCGTTGCGCTGGATGAAAGGGGAGGGACGCTTTCATCGCCCGGTCTCGCCGACCGGCTCGAGTCGTTCCGCGACAACGGCAGGTCCGACGTCGCGTTCCTGATCGGGGGAGCAGACGGTCTGCTGCGCGAAGTCCGCGAGGATGCGGAACTCGTCCTGTCGTTCGGACCGATGGTCTGGCCCCACATGCTCGCGCGGGTGATGCTATTCGAGCAGCTCTACCGCGCCGCGACGATTCTCGCGGGCGGTCCCTATCACCGGTCTTGACATTGACGCACTCGCGCAGGGGCGGTTTCGTCCGGCCTTGGATCAGGGTAGAACGTTCCCAATAATGGAAAGAGCAGCCCGATGACCGCACCGAAGCCCGTCGTCCTCTGCATCCTTGATGGCTGGGGGATCAATCCGGACACCTCCGCCAATGCTCCGGCTCTGGCCGCTACGCCGAACTTCGACCGGATCATGGCGACTTGCCCACACGCGCGGCTGATCACCCACGGAAACGACGTTGGTCTGCCCAGGGGGCAGATGGGGAACTCCGAGGTCGGCCATACCAATATCGGCGCCGGACGCATCGTCGCGATGGACCTCGGGATGATCGACCTCGCGATCGAGGACGGAAGCTTCTTCGAGAGGCCCGCGCTCGTCGATTTCATTGCAAAGGTCCGCGATGGAGGCGGCACGGCGCATCTTCTGGGGATCATCTCCGATGGCGGGGTCCACGGCCACACGCGCCATGCCATTGCGGCGGCGAAGGCAGTGGCGTCGGCGGGCGTTCCGGTCGTCGTCCACGCGATAACCGATGGGCGCGACGTTCCGCCCAAATCGGCGAAAAGCTATCTCGAGCAGCTCGAAGACGGCCTGCCCCCGAGCGCCCGCATCGTGACCGTCAGTGGCCGCTATTACGCCATGGACCGCGACAACCGCTGGGACAGGGTCGAAAAGGCGTATGACTGCATCGTCAAGGGCGAAGGTCGCGCCGCCGCGACACCGGGAGAGGTGGTAGAGGCGTCCTACGCGGACGGAGCGACCGACGAGTTCATCGTGCCGGCGGTCGTGGGCGACTACGGCGGCGTCCGGGATGGCGACGGCATCTTCTGTCTCAACTTCCGGGCCGACCGCGCCCGCGAAATCCTCAAGGCGATGGGACAGCCGGGGTTCGACGCATTCGAGACAAACGAGCGACCGACGCTGTCCGCGCTGTTGGGAATGGTGGACTACTCGACCGAGCATGACGCGTTCATGACGACGGTCTTCCCGAAGCAGAAGATAGAGAACACACTCGGCGCCTGGGTTGCCCAGCACGGCCTCGGACAGTTCCGACTGGCGGAGACCGAGAAGTATCCACACGTCACCTTTTTCCTTAACGGCGGGAAGGAAACACCGGAAGAGGGTGAAGACCGTTTCATGCCGCCGTCCCCGAAGGTCGCAACCTATGATCTTCAGCCCGAGATGAGCGCACCAGAAGTGACTGAAAAATTCGTCGAGGCGATCGAGGCGGCATACGACCTGATCGTTACCAACTTTGCGAACCCCGACATGGTCGGGCATACCGGCGACCTTCGGGCCGCCATCAAGGCGTGCGAAGCGGTCGATCAGGGCTTGGGCCGGGTTCTGGACGCGCTTGAAAAAGCCGGCGGTGCGATGATCGTGACCGCCGACCATGGAAATTGCGAGACGATGATCGACCCTGAGACCGGCGCTCCGCACACCTCTCACACCACCAACCCGGTCCCCGTCGTGATGGTCGGCGGCCCGGAAGGCGCGTCCCTCCGGAACGGACGGCTCGCCGACCTGGCGCCCACGCTTCTCGACCTGATGCAGATCGGCCAACCGTCCGAGATGACGGGCGAGAGTCTTATCGTTCGATGATTCGCGCGGTTTTCCTTGCCCTGTCGCTTGCAGTGCCGGCTGCGGCCGATCCCGCCGCCGATGCCGAAACCGCCGCAGAGCGCTTGCGCGTCGCAGGATCGGCGCTGTCTGCGGCAGAGGGGTCGCGCAATCGCATCCGCGCCCTGACCGATACCATCCGGGCCTACGAGGACGGGCTTTCCATCCTGCGGGATGCGCTTCGCGACGTGGCGCTTCGCGAACGTGTCATACGCGAGCGCTTCGAGGGCGAGGCGGAGCACCTTTCCCGGCTTGTCGCGACACTCCAGACGATGGCTCGGTCGCCCGAGACAACGGTGCTTCTGCATCCCTCCGGTGCGGCCGGCACGGCGCGCGCCTCGATCCTGATGGCCGAAGCCGTGCCGGCGCTGAATGCAGAAGCCACGCGGCTCCGGGCGGAGCTGGAAGAACTGAAGGTACTGGCCCTTCTCCGCGGCGAGGCGCTGCAGACGCTGGAAGAGGGGCTTTCGGGTGTCCAGGCCGCGCGGACGGACCTTGCGGCGGCCATGGCGGAACGCCGGACACCGCCTGCCGCCACCGACCTCGCGGCGATGGAGGCGCTCCTGACGAGCGCGGATACATTGGACGCTTTCGCGTCGACCATCGCGCCGGGCGACATCGCCCCCGGAGGCGAATTCGGAACCGCGAAGGGAAAGTTGCCGCTTCCCGTCCAGGGCGTCCTGCTCTCCGGCTTCGATCAGGTCGATGCATCGGGCCTTGCGCGACCGGGGCTGCTTCTCGCAACCGCGCCACAGGCTCTCGTGACGGCACCGTGGCCCGCCACCGTCCGCTACGCGGGGCCGCTTCTCGACTACGGAAACGTGATCATCCTTGAGCCGGAATCCGGCTACCTTCTGGTTCTGGCGGGGCTGGGAGATGTTTATCCCGCGTTGGGTGCGGTGGTCGGACAGGATGATCCTGTCGGCCTGATGGCTGGACAAGCGGAGCCGGCACAAGGCAATTTGATCGAAAATCCGGATGCTGGTGATCGCGCCCGCACGGAAACGCTATATATGGAACTCAGAGCGGAAGATGGTCCGGTGGACCCCGCCGAGTGGTTCTCCTTGGGCAAGGGATAAGACGAAATGAAGAAGTTTGTGATGGCCACGGCAGTCGGGACCCTCGCCGGAGCGCTGCTGACGACACAGGTCGCGGGTCCCCTCCTGGCGCAGGAAGCCGACAGAAAGGCCTCAATCTACGAGCAACTCGATCTGTTCGGAGACATCTTCGAGCGCATCAGGTCTCAGTACGTCGAGGAAGTCGATTCGAAAGAGCTTGTGGAAGCCGCCATCGACGGGATGCTGACCTCGCTCGACCCGCATTCAAGCTATCTCTCCGCCGAGGACGCCGCGAACATGCGCGTTCAGACGCGAGGCGAATTCGGCGGCCTCGGTATCGAGGTAACCCAGGAAGAGGGTTTCGTGAAGGTGGTCTCGCCAATGGACGATACCCCCGCGGATGCCGCCGGCATCGAAGCCGGGGACTTCATTACCCACGTCGATGGAGAAAGCGTCCTGGGTCTGACGCTGGATGAAGCGGTCGAGATGATGCGCGGCCCAGTCGGATCGGAGATCATCGTGACCGTCGTTCGCGAGGGCGAAACAGAACCCTTCGACGTGTCGATCATCCGCGACACGATCAAGCTGACGGCGGTTCGCACCAGGACCGTCGGCGATACGGTGATCCTGCGCGTGACCACCTTCAACGATCAGACGTATCCGAACCTCGAAGAGGGCATAAAGGAGGAGATCGAGGCGCTTGGCGGCATGGAGAACGTCAACGGGATCGTTGTCGATCTGAGGAACAATCCCGGCGGGCTTCTGAGCCAGGCGATCCGGGTGTCCGATGCTTTTCTCGACACGGGTGAAATCGTCTCGACCCGCGGCCGCGACCCGCAGGATGGCGACCGTTTCAACGCGACGCCGGGCGATCTTGCCGAGGGCAAGCCTATCGTCGTGCTCATCAACGGAGGCTCGGCCTCGGCGTCGGAAATCGTTGCGGGCGCGCTTCAGGATCATCGGCGGGGCGTCGTGATCGGTACCAAGAGTTTCGGCAAGGGATCGGTCCAGACGGTCATGCCACTAAAGGGCGACGGTGCGATGCGGCTCACCACCGCGCGTTATTACACGCCCTCGGGCCGCTCGATCCAGGCCCTTGGCGTGTCCCCCGACATCGTCGTTCAGCAGCCCCCGCGCCGCGAAACGGCGGAAGATGAGGAAGGGGCGCGGCCCGGCCGGACGGAGGCCGAATTGCGAGGCCGGCTCGACAACGACTCACTCTCGGACGACGAGCGGCTTCAGATCGAGGCGGATCGCGAAAAGGCGGAGGAAGCGGCGCGGCTTCGCGAGGAGGACTACCAGCTCGCCTACGCGATCGACATCCTGAAGGGCCTTACCACGCTGAGACCAGGTCAGGACTGACGTCGCAACGGAAACCTGACGACACGGCCCGGCCGATCCGGGCCGTGTTTTCATTTTCGGGATGCCTCCAGCGTGACAAGATCGGCCACGGTATCGATGTCCGCTACACGGCCGGCCGCGTCCACGAGCGCGGCTGGCGGGAGATCTCGGAGCAGCGTGGCGGCACCTCTATCTCCTGTCGTGTTCAGCAACGTGTCGAAGTGCCGACGGGAGAAGCCGGCCGGAGGACTCCTGCGGCCTCCGTCGATCGACGCCGAGGCTCCATGGATCGCAGATCTTCGGTCGATCTCCGCGAGAAGATCTGCCGTGACGAGTGGCATGTCGGCGAGCGCCACGACGACGCGCTCCGATCCCAGCGCAATCGCGTTCGAGATGCCAAGATGAAGGCTCTCCGATTGCGGCAGTCCGGGGGGCGCCTCTACGATTTCGAAATCTTCGAAAAGATCGGCGACCGCAGGATCCGACACTACGGCGAGCCGTTGCGAGAACGGAGCGGCCCGCATCGCTCCCGCTGCATACGAGGCGATCGGTGCGCCATGGAAGCTCGCCAAGAGCTTGTTGGCAGCGCCGAACCTTCGTGACCGGCCGGCAGCGAGGACAACGCCCATGGTCGCGGTACCATCGTATGGCCTGCTTCGGCCTCCAGTCTTGTCTTTGAGCATGGCCGGAACCGATCCCTGAAGAACGGGTCGACAGTCTCCGGGGCGACGGGCGAGGTCAAGCTGAGTGCAGCATAGGTCCTACGGCTTCAGGAACTTCGCGGATTTTCCGGCCGAGCCGGTGCGCCTGATGAGAGGTACGGAGGGGGCCGCTTCGACCTCGGGCTGTCGGGCGATCTCCAGGAGCCGGGCAAGCGGGCGTTCGAGATCGGTGCCGAGAGAAACCGGCCGTCCCATCGCCTCGGCCTTGGCCGAAACGACCGATACCAGTCGTGGCTCGTCCGTTTCGAAGCTCAGTATCGGCGCGCCGGACGCTCCGAAGTCGACCGAACAGGAGATGACGATCATGTTTGCCGGTCGGGCGAGCACGTCGCAGAGACGCTCGAGGCTCGGCCGCTCCTCGCGGTGGATCGCGTACGACACCACGCCGACCTCGTCGCCTTTTCGCGGTTTGGAAGCGATCCGGAAGGGGCGAATGTCGCTTTCGCGGATCGGACGGTCGAGTTCCAGAAGTGCGAGGTCGTTCACCACGCGGACTGCCGAGCCTTCGGTCCCCTGGAAGACGTAGTCGGGATGAGCGATCGCCCGCCGCACACCACGATAGGCGAGGGCCCTTCCGTCCCTCAGGCCCGCTCGGAACTCAAGGTTCGCGAGGTCGCGGCGTCCTCGCGTCTTCGAGTCGTAGAGGCAATGCGCGGCCGTCAGTACATAGATCTCGGAGATCAGCGTCCCGGTGCAGAAACTGTAGACGTCGAGCTCCACACGTCCCACAGCCTCGTAACCGCGGCTTTCGTCCGCCGTCGCGAGGGGACGCAGGACGCTTTCGGCCCACGCCGAAGAAACCCAGAGCGCAAAAAGCGCGACGCTGGCGATGATGTCCCGCATGTCCTGCCGTTCCTCATTCCCCGTCTTGCGCGGGGTAGCAGAACCTTAGGGCAGGACTGTGGCTCGCGTCATCTCAGAATCGGCACATTCCCCTGTCGAAGGGCCGGCGGCTGTGGCCCGCCGGTCGCCCAGTCGACGAGTTCGACCGTGTGAACCATCGGCACGTCGGTCCCTGACCCGATCTGCATCATGCAGCCGATGTTGCCCGCGGCGATGATGTCAGGCGACCGCTCTTCCAGCGTGGCAACCTTCCGCGCCTTGAGTTCCTTAGAGATCTTCGGCTGCATCAGGTTATACGTGCCTGCCGATCCGCAGCACAGATGAGCGTCGCGCGGCTCTACCACCTCGAAGCCGACCTTCTTGAGCAGGTCTTTCGGATAGGTCTTGATCTGCTGACCGTGCTGCAGAGAGCAGGCCGCATGATAGGCGACCCGGATACCTTGCTCGCCACCCTCTGGGATGTCGAGCTTCGTCAGGAGTTCCGACACGTCCATCGCCAGTTCGCTGACTTTCGCGGCGTCCTCCGCAAGGGGATCGTTCCGGAACATGTGGCCATAGTCCTTCACCGTCGTGCCGCAGCCCGACGTATTGATGACCACGGCGTCGAGTCCGCTTCCTCGGAATTCGGCCATCCAGGCGCTGATGTTCTTCGCCGCCGCTGCATGACTCTCGTCTTCCTTTCCCATGTGGTGGACGAGCGCGCCGCAGCATCCCATCCCCTCGGCGACGACAACTTCGCAGCCGAGCCGCCGGAGGAGTCTGATTGTCGCGTCGTTGATGTCGGTGTTGAGCGCCTTTTGGGCGCAGCCCGTCATCAGGGCGACGCGCATCTTCTTGTCGCCTGTCGCGGGAAACACTTGCGGGTCGTCGTTGCGGCTGACCGGCGGTATTGTCTTCGGGGCCATCTCGAGCATCGCCTTCAGCCGGGCGTCGGGCATCAGGAACGCGAACGGGCGTCCGATCTTCGCCGCGATCAGCGCAAGCCTGAAACGCGTCGGATAAGGGAGGATCCGCGCCAGCGTCCAGCGCAGCATGCGTTCGAACGGAGGACGGGTGTAGGTCTTCTCGATATGGGCCCGAGCGTGATCGACGAGGTGCATGTAGTGCACGCCCGACGGGCAGGTCGTCATGCAGGCGAGGCAGGACAGGCACCGGTCGATGTGCTTGACCGTCTTCGCGTCGGCAGGTCGGTCATTTTCCAGCATGTCCTTGATGAGGTAGATCCGGCCTCGCGGGCTGTCGAGTTCGTCGCCGAGAACCTGGTAGGTCGGACAGGTTGCCGTGCAGAAGCCGCAGTGCACGCAACTCCGCAGGATCTCGTTCGACCGGGCGGTTGCCGGGTCTTTCAGTTGTGCGTCTGTGAACGTGGTTTGCATGTGTCGCTTCTAGAGGAAGGATAGAGAGAGCGTGCCGAAAACGGCGGCCGTGGAGAGATTGAGGGCGGCCGAGCACCGCGCGCGCCAATCGTCCCAAGCCGCGCGGCCAGTGACCTGCGCGATCGATGTGATCTGCTTTCCGTCATTGATGACGAAAAGCGCGGTGAAGACCGGCGCTGGTACCAGCGCAATGAGAGCCGCGGTTCCCATCATGCCGCGACCGCCGCGGGAGCAGCCATGAGACCCCG
>Ga0102932_1001040_pt1 | contig 14351 bp, 12 predicted proteins | sample SalPonR1_C_D2_MG_FD_78212 | JGI IMG/M metagenome (GOLD analysis project Ga0102932, IMG submission 78212) | Salt pond soil microbial communities from South San Francisco under conditions of wetland restoration - Salt Pond MetaG R1_C_D2_MG | ecosystem: Environmental > Aquatic > Marine > Intertidal...
ATAAGTAATAATGAAACAAACATACCTGCAGTAAAAAGAAATGATGTATCCATTTTCAATTCCTTCTGTTTAAGAGCTTAAAATAAGCGCCAAATCCAAGTATTGATGGCACCCAAAGGCCTACAAATACACCGCTTTCACGATCTATTGTGAACCAGAGTATAATTGATAAGGCCATTGATATAATAGCGGCACTAAGTATAAAGTAATCAGATGTTTTTAACATATTCAGTCAATTATTAATGTTGTTTTCATAACAAAAGAATAAGGAGTGAATATCGTTCCATCAGCCCTTAAAACTGTGTGTAAAGCTTACATAAAGCTAACAGGATTAAATGAGACTTTCCTAAAGGCATTTTTAATGCTTTAAAAAAGAGATAAATTAATGAGACCGGATGTTTTCTTTTTACCAGTCCGGGGCAAAGCTCGGATTCACTAGTCTGTGGGATTTATCTAGCTGATCTATAGCTTCAAAATCCTCATCGGAAAGAGCAAAATCGAATATATCGATATTCTCTTCGAGGTGTTTTTTACTGGATGCTTTCGGAATAGCTACTACGTTTTCCTGTTCAATCAGCCAGCGCAGAGAAATTTGTGCCGGTGATTTTTCATACTTTTCCGCGATCTCATTTAACAGAGGATTTTCCATTACTTTACCCTGGGCCAGCGGGCTGTAAGCAGTAATCAAAAAATCATTTTCATAGGAATAATCAAGCAAATCGAACTGATCCAGAAAGGGATGAAATTCTACCTGGTTTGTAAATATTGGAATTCTGTACTCTTCTATAATCTGTCTCACCAGTGACAAGGGAAAGTTACATACCCCGATATTCATCGCTTTTCCCTGGTCTCTTAAGGACAGCATGGCTTCAAGCGTTTTGTCTAACGGGACATGCGGATTTGGCCAGTGAATCATAAGTAAGTCCACATATGAGGTTTGAAGCTCTTTTAAACTGCTCTCCACTGAGTGAAGAACTTCATCGTGTTCCAGGTTTGTATGCCAGATTTTCGTGGATAGAAAAATATTATCCCTGTCCACAGAAGAGACCCTGATCGCCTCTCCTATCTCTCTTTCATTTTTGTACATCTGAGCTGTATCGATATGCCGGTAACCTATCTCCAAAGCTTCAAGAACAGTTTTTTTACACTCTTTGCTTAGCAGTTTGTAAGTGCCAAGACCTATTTCAGGAACAGAAACATATTGAATAATTTTATGCTGCATGAATAAATAAGTATGTAAGAATTAATTTAGAGTTTATTTTATATTTGTTTAAATAATCAGCCAATTTCAAACGTATAGTATAAATATAAGTTAGCACTATTTAAATCTATAAAGTTTATGTGAAATTTACTATTTAACAAGCGTCATTTTTCTTGTGAGAACCCTGTTACCCGCATCCATCTGTATAATGTAAATACCGCTTGGCATTTCACTAGCGTCCCAGACGATTGAATGCTCACCGGCCTGCAAAACATTTTCTAAAAGTATTGCAACCCGCTGACCAACAACATTAAAAATTTCAACTTTCACTGCCTGTTGTTCCGGCAGGTAAAACTCAATATTGGTAGTCGGATTAAACGGGTTGGGATAATTTTGATTTAATGCAATTGCATCGGGCGTTTCAGAATCTGTTTCAATAGCCGTATTAAATGCACCCGGTTCAGGATTAATATTTATTTTTAATCTTGGTTCAAGTTCAAGTTCAGGCACCGGAAACAGTCCGGGTTCTGCAGGCAACTGATCCATCCTTATATCGGATTCAGATGCCTGGAACTGAAAGATTTCTTCTTCACGCATATCAATTTGAACTCCGGTTTTCAAGTCGGTAAGCGTTATCTGCCAATGGTCAGGCAGCCATTCATCAAATGTCCAGTTTAGAGTTGCCATGCCGGAATTTCTGACAATCAAAGGTGTCAGATAAAAAGCTATCTGGTTGGAATCATCAACCGGTTCTGATATCTGCGCCAAAGCTTTTTTTGTGCCTGGTGAATTGGTAAAATAGATGAGTGCCGCGCTGTAGGATTCTTCTTCACTCATTCGAATCGGCCAGAATTTTGACACTTGGTGCTTTATTTTATCAAGCTCATCACCCTGAATAAGTTTGATTGCAGCTGCACTATCGTAATAGCGCATATCATTATTGGATTGAACTATAAACTCAAATTGAATTACCGGGTTTTTAGAAACCGGAACCTGTACAGGTTCTTCCCTGATTTCAATGTTCTTTTCAAGTAAGTCTGGTAGAATAAATCCTTTCCAGTAAGGAATTTCAGTTTCAAAATGATTTATTAACCTGAACGACTTTTCAACCGGATCCCAGCTTTGAACAGCAAATACAGCAGGTTCGCCTGCAGGATTAACAATATGTTTTAATGTTATTGGCTTTGGAAATGGATTTCCGGCTAAATTTACCAACCCCGGGTTTTCTGAGTCAATCTTAAAAGATTGAACTGATGGAATCTCAGTTGCCATGATTTTCTGCAAACCGCTTTCTTCAGGTTCGATTTTCAAAAGCCCTGCAGAACCCGGGCTCAGATCAGTCAAAGCTGATTTATTCCAGAGCTTACTACCGTCATTACGAGAATCATTTACTATTAATACGCCGGGAAAATTCCGATTCAATTCAGTTACAGCAATTCCCGGCATCCCTATCAGGTGCCAGCCGGAAGTTTCAAAAAACTTTGAAAATACTCTTATTGTGGACCCATCCCTTCCGGGAGATCCTTTTATCTGATTGCCAATAGAAGACTCAGAAGCTGCAAAAGATTCCATGCTTGCGTATCCGTCATGTGCATCCCCGGTATTACTTAACTCCCATGACCTCCCGGAGAATATTTCATCATATGTAGCTTTTGATACGTCAACCGAATTGTAGACGAGCTTTATTGAACCGCCGTTCTGATCTATGGATAGTGAATTGTAGCTATAATTGCTGTTATAGTATGAGGTTTCGCTTTCTATATTGGAGAAGACAGAAAATTCATGCGGATTTATATTTATATCTTCCTGAATTACTTCATATTTATCATTAATCCATATCTCCACTCCAATTAGAGAAATTGGTTTGTTTGTAGCATTATAGACTTCAAAATACTCAAAACTTCCGTCGGAAGTTTCAACCGACGGTAATATTTCAGTTATAATTAAAGATCCCGGATAAAGTTTTTCCTGTTTTTCAATGGTTTCGGTTCTCGCTTCAATGCTTTGCAAAGCAAAAAAACTATTTCCTTCTTGCATTCTCCAGATCCACCTGATATCAATTTTATCATCTTTTTTAACATAAATCTGATCCAGCGAATACTGCATGCTTACAGAGATGAACTCATCGTCCGTAGTTACGGAAGGTGGAATAAAATATCCTTCATGTGCATCATTCCAGCCGGATTCATTCACTCTGTACTGCATTTTGAGTTCAGGCACCTGGTCAGAACGAACAATCCAGTCGAATGCAAGATTCAATTCACCAATCGGAGACTCTGAACTGTTTTGAAATGAAAACGTTGCAAAGGTACCATTCTCCATGGAAGAGGTTTCAAAACCCAGGGACATAACTTCATTTAGGGCTTCAAAAGTATAAAAAGGTGAGTTCAGAACGGGTTCAGGTAAAAAATTATTTTTTATTGGATATTCTTTTCCAAGGGCAATGGATCCTGCAAAGATCTCAGAGTTCACCGGGTTGATCTGTTTGACATTCCCCGCATCAATCTCTTCTGAAGCAGAAAAAATGATAGCAGTAGTCTGATCACCCGTTAACTTAATCTGGCCGGATGCTGCTTCCGGGACGGAAACAGACAAAAAAGCCAGACAAATACCAATAAAAAAAAATTTTACTCGTAGCTCTATTATCATAAGCGATTTTTAATCGCGGATTACTTATAGAAGTAAGTAATAAAAATTTTTTGTAAAAAACATCGGGTAAGTGAAATCCTAATAATTATTTTCGGAATAGCCCAGGCCGCTGAGTTTATTGATCCGATTTCTGCTTTTCTCCAACAGCGGTTCCACATTTTCATTATCAAGATTTATCACTGTTTGATAAGCATCTACCGCAGGTCCGGGCCTGTTCATCTCCTCTAAAATTTCAGCTCTTGTAAATTGAAATATGGAATTTGCCGGATATTCACTAATCAGGGAATCCAGGTAAGAGAGAGCTGTTTTATAATCCAACTCCTTTCGATAGAGATAAGCAAGAATCATTCTTGCATCCACACTTACATAAGAATCTGAAGAAGCTGCTTTTTTAAGCTCATTTAATCCGAGTTCCCTGTCACCTTTTAATCCGAATATATTTGTCATCCATTTTAATTCTCGTGGTACATTCCCAACCATATATTGAAACATTCCCCTTCCTATGTATGCATCGGGACGAACTTCATCTAACGACAGGAGTTTACGGGTGTAACCAAAACCCTGCAAGGCACTTTTAATTGCTTCCCTGTACTCTTTCTCACCCGCAGCAACCAGGCTTCTGTAACCATAGAGTCCGCTTAAAAGCATGACCGTGGTTGTATCTGCAGGTGAATTTTTAAGCATTTTCTCACTTTTCTCAATAGCAACTTCAGATAATTCAAAAAAGCTCTCGGAATATTCATGATTTTGCTCTACAAAAAAATATTTCCAGAAAGGAATCATAGATTCGAAGAAATAAGCTCTAGGATCATTCGGGAACTCATCTTTTAGCTTTCTAAAATGCTTCCGGGCATCTGCCCAGTCTGTTTGATAAAAAGATTCAATCCCTTTCATGAGCTGTTCATCGTAATACTCCGATGCACCCGAATTTGCTTTTAAATCAGCTACGCCAACCAGAGTTAAATAAAGGGAGATTATGAATGTCATTATAACTGAAATTTGAGTATAAATTATCATGTAGAAAAATTTTCAAGCGTAAATCGTTTCCGAATTTTGATATAAATATTTGCAAGAATTACAGTTAGAAAATTCCGGAAAGATTATTGAATCTTTCTGTACCGGAATATTAACAGGTCTGAACCGGTAATGTTCCGGATCATTAAATCTGAATCCATTTTCAAATGCATGCTGGAGTCTTTATTTTAAAATCAGTCTAAATAATTTTTTTTGTGAATAAAGATGCAAATTACCATTCAGAAGCGGTATATTCGATCAGATTTTTGATTGACTTTCGATTACTGAGAAGATAATTTTATTTTCTGTAAGATAAACAGTTTTATATGCTTGAAAATTACGTACCCATATTGGTTTTGATTGGCGTTACACTGATTGTAGCCCTTCTATTGATGACTCTATCAAGAATCCTCGGTCCCCACAGGCCAAATCGAATTAAACTTAATCCATATGAAAGCGGAATGGATCCTGTTGGTGAAGCCCGTTCAAGATATTCAGTTGCTTTTTACCTGGTAGCAATGGAATTCATTGTTTTTGACCTGGAAGTCGTTTTCATATATCCCTGGGCTGTTCGTTTTCTTGAACATGACATAGGAACGTTTTTTGCGATGATTGTATTTATTGTAATATTATTCATAGGGCTCTTTTATACCTTGAAAAAAGGTACACTCGACTGGGATTTTAAAGAGCTAAAATCTTCAAATGAAATCTGATATATGGGAATTGAAAGTGCTATGGGTGAGGGTTATCTCACCACAAAACTCGACACAATCACTAACTGGGCAAGAGCTAATGCAGCATGGCCGATGCCAATGGGATTAGCCTGCTGTGCTATCGAAATGATGGCATTTGCCGGTCCCCGATATGACGTATCCCGGTTTGGATCTGAAGTTTTTCGATTTTCACCACGGCAGAGTGATGTAATGATTGTAGCGGGATGGTGTTCCTACAAAATGTCGCACGCAATTCGCAGAATCTGGGATCAGATGCCCGACCCTAAATGGTGTATTGCAATGGGGGCCTGTGCTTCTACCGGGGGTATGCATCGCTGTTATGGTGTTGTTCAGGGAGTTGACAATTTCCTTCCCGTTGATGCATATATTTCAGGTTGTCCGCCACGGCCTGACGCAGTTATTCATGCACTCATGAAAATTCAGGATAAAATTAAAACTGAACATTCCGTTTTATTGGATACGTAATATGAGCAAAGAATTACAGCTTTCAGATCCACTGCAAAAAGTGATAGATGCACTTACTGATGAATTTTTCGATAAAATAATCGAAATTTATCAATCTTCGGGTGATACTTTTGTTCGCTTTGAAGCTGATGCAACTCTCGACCTTTGCAAATATCTTCGTGATGAACAAGGTTTTGTTTATCTGTGTGACATTTTTGGTATTGATCGTTATACCAATGAAGAGCGTTTTGAAGTTGTCTACAACTTAGTTTCGCTGCGTGACCGAACCCGCCTCTTTCTTAAGATCAGATGCGAAGAAGAGAATCCCAAAGTGGATTCTGTTTATAGTCTTTGGCCATCTGCTAATTGGTTTGAAAGAGAAGTCTATGATATGTTTGGTATCAGATTCCGGAATCATCCGGATCACCGCAGAATATATATGCCGGAAGACTACAAATATTTTCCCCTGCGAAAGGAATTTCCGCTCCTCGGTATTCCCGGATCAATTGAACTGCCAAGTACAACTCCAGATCCCGATTAACCGCTTTCATTTATGAAATTAGAAGATATACGTTCAAAAGTTAATCCCACTTTTTTTAAGGAACATCAAAATAGTTTATATAAAAGTCTCGAAGATAAACATACGACTATCGAAGAGATGGATGATGGTGATCCTCTTAATGCAAAAATGGTTCTCAACATGGGGCCTCAGCATCCGGCTACTCACGGAGTATTGCGGATGGTTCTGCAGCTCAACGGTGAAACAATTGAAAAAGCCAAACTCGATATAGGCTATCTTCACAGGGGTGTTGAAAAGATTGCTGAAAACAAAACCTACCAGGAATTCATGCCTTATACAGACCGCATGGATTACCTCTCTCCTTACAGTAATAATGTTGCTCTTTGCACAGCTGTTGAAAAAATTGCGAACGTTGAAGTTCCTGAACGTGCACATTACATTCGAATGATTGGATGTGAGCTTGCACGTATCTCTTCACATTTGCTATGGCTGGGCACGTTGGTGATGGATGCAGGCGCAGTATCGTTTTTTATATGGACATTCAGGGAACGAGAAAAGATCTACGACATCATGGATCATTTGACCGGTCATCGCTTTACAGTTTCACATGCCCGAATTGGTGGTGTTGCAAATGACATCACGGACAGCGCGATGGGACTGATTAAAGAATTTGCGCAGACTTTTCCAAAGGAATTAAAAGGATGGCATAAATTTCTTGACCGGAACCGCATATTTATAGACAGAAATGAAAATGTAGGAAATGTACCCACCGAAAAGGCTCTGGCCATTGGCGCTACTGGCCCTGTTCTGCGTGCTACCGGTTATGCTTACGATATCAGGAAGTTCGCACCTTACGCCAGATACGATGAAATCGATTTTGAAGTTCCAACGCGGCTCGAAGGTGATAACCTTGCACGATATTTTGTGCGCATGGAGGAGATGCATGAGAGTATAAAAATTATTTATCAATGTCTTGAAAAATTACCAAAAGGGCCTGTCCGAACCGATAATGCGAAACAGGCATATCCATCAAAGGATGAAGTTTACTACTCAATGGAAGGTATGATTCATGATTTCATGATGACAGACACCGGAATTTGTCCGCCCGCAGGTGCCGAGGCATATCACGCAGTTGAAGCGCCTAAAGGTGAACTGGGATATTATATCCAGAGTGATGGCACCGGCCATCCCTGGAGGCTTAAAATTAAAGCTCCGTCATTCTGCAATTTGCAGGTACTCGAAAATATTCTGGACGGTGAGATGGTCGCAGATACTGTGGTAATAATAGGAGGAATGGATCCTGTACTTGGAGAAGCAGACAAATAACAGCTATGAAATACGAATTTACCAAAGAAGAACTCGAACAAATTGAACAAATCAAAGGCAAATACCCCGAGGTATTACCTGCAACACTTCCTGTGCTCTGGCTGGCACAGAATAAATTTGGCCATGTTAACGAAGATGTTCAGCGCCTGGTAGCTCATACTCTGGACCTCCCGGAGGCACATGTTCACGGAGTTGCATCATTTTACACCCAGTATTATAAGAAGGAAATGGGAAAACATGTGCTCGATGTTTGCACCTGTCTTAGCTGTCAGCTATGTGGCGGATATGATATTCTCCATTATCTGGAAGAAAAACTGGGTATTAAAACAGGTGAAACTACCGAAGACGGAATGTTTTCAATTCAGGAAGTTGAATGCCTGGGAGCCTGTGGATATGCGCCTATGATGCAGGTAACCAATGATAAATATGTAAACCATCTGACACCGGAAAAAGTTGATCAGGTAATTGATGCCCTGCGTGAGAATAAAGAGCTGAATTATGAGCGTATGAAAATGCCTTTACTTAATGAAAATGACATCTGATATGGCAGTAGACTGGAAAAATTACGAACCTGTATTAATTCCGAATATACCGGATTTACATAAAATTGACGTGTATGAAAAGCACGGCGGTTATCAGGCGTTCAAAAAAGTGCTGACAGATAAGAAAAGCTGGCCGGAACCAAAAAGTGTTGTTAATGAAGTAAAGGAAGCTAACATCAGGGGGCGCGGAGGAGCAGGATTTAATGCCGGCTTAAAATGGTCTTTCATGCCGCCGGCTGACGGAAAACCACGGTATCTGGCCTGCAACGGAGATGAATCGGAACCGGGAACATTTAAAGACCGGAAAATATTTGAATACAATCCGCATGTATTTATTGAGGGCGCACTGATAGCCGCTTATGCAATGCAAATTACGACCATCTATGTATATATTCGCGGTGAATACGGCGATTACATAAAAATGATGGAGAAAGCGATTGATGATGCTTATAAAAAAGGTTACATCGGCAAAAACATTTTTGACTCAGACTATAGTGTTGATTTTTATGTGCATTCAGGAGCGGGGGCTTACATCTGTGGCGAAGAAACCTCTATGCTCGAATCACTTGAAGGCAAGCGGGGTTATCCCCGGGTAAAACCACCTTTTCCGGCCCAGAAAGGATTGTGGGGACGACCGACCACAATTAATAATATTGAAACGTTGTCTCATGTTGTCAGTGTAATAAATAAAGGGGCTGATTGGTTTAAAAATGTTGGGGCAAAAAATCATCCGGGACCAATTCTGTATGGCATTTCCGGACATGTAAACCGTCCCGGAGTTTATGAACTTCCATCGGGCGTACCTATTCTGGATCTTATTAATGAAGTAGCAGGAGGAATTCGCAATGGAAAGAAATTGAAAGCTGTTATACCCGGCGGTTCATCTGTTCCTGTTCTTCGCGCGGATCAACTTGACGGTGTAACCATGGACAGTGACTCTTTGAGAGAAGTTGGATCTATGCTGGGTACAGCCGGAATGGTGGTAATGGATGAGGATACAGATATGGTAGACATGCTCTGGCGTATCACGCATTTTTACCATCATGAATCATGCGGGCAGTGTACACCCTGTCGTGATGGAACCGGATGGCTTGAAAAAATTATGCTCCGAATTAAAAATGGCGAAGGTGAAATCAAGGATCTTGACCTGCTATTAGATATTACCACCCAAATGGAAGGAAGAACAATATGCGCACTTGCAGATGCGGCAGCCTGGCCGGTACGGCATACAATTACCAGGTTCAGAGATGAATTTGAAGCAAGATGTAAGAAATCGATTCATGCCGCATAAATTGGAATCTCATTGAATCAATCTTAATTATACTGATAATTTTCAATTTTAAATTGAATCATAATGCCTGAAGTTTATATAGACGGAAAAGAATTTGAGTTTGAAGGCAAACCAAAACTGCTTCAGTTTATGCTTGATAATGGACTCGAGGTGCCTTTTTTCTGTTACCATCCATCCATGTCTATTCCTGCAAACTGCCGGCAGTGTATGGTTAAAGTGGGACTGCCTGTCAAAGACAGGGAAACCGGAGAGTATGAGCTGGATGAAAACGGTGAACGTGTTATACGCTGGTTTCCAAAGCTACAGACCTCGTGCAATACGGATATGAGTGAAGGAATGGTTGTTCTTACCCAGGAGACCGATGAACTGGTAAAGCGTGCTCAAAAAGATACACTTGAATTCATCCTGGCAAACCATCCCCTGGATTGTCCGATTTGTGACCAGGCAGGTGAATGTCCTTTGCAAATTCAAACTTACAAATATGGACCGGAAGGCAGCCGCTTTGAGGTTAAAAAAGTTCATAAACCCAAACGAGTTAAACTTGGCCCCCGTGTAACTCTTGATGCTGAAAGATGTATCAATTGTACAAGATGTGTTCGCTTCACTGATGAAATCAGTCAGACTCATCAGCTCACAATTGTTTCACGCGGAGATAAAAACTATCCCATCACCGCACCCGGGCGGGAATTTAATGATCCCTACTCTTTAAATACTGTTGATATATGTCCGGTTGGAGCTTTAACTTCGGCTGATTTCAGATTTAAGGCAAGAGTTTGGGAAATGAATCAAACACCAAGCATTGACATTAGTAATGGAAAAGGATGCAATATTGATCTTTGGACGCGGGATAATATTGTGCTGAGAATTACTCCGCGGTACAATGAATACGTAAATGACCACTGGATGCCAGACGTGGGACGCGAAGCGTACAAAATCTTCAATGAAAACAGAATTTCTAAACCGCAAATTAAACTGGACGGCGAAACAGTAAAATCTTCCTGGAATAATGCTCTTGAAACATTTGCCGAACAAATCGAATCATCTGCATCCGATGAGTTGCTTTTTGTAGGAAGTGCTCATGCATCTGTAGAAGAAAATTATTTGATTTCAAAAATGGCCAATTTGCTGGGTGCTGCAACTCCCCTTTTTGTTCCACACATTATTGAAGGTTCAGGTGATGGATTTCTGCTTGCTGACGATCAGGCTCCAAATACCAGCGGCTGCCGGCTTTTGGGACTGCAGGAAACGGATGCAGAAGCACTGCGGTCAAAATTTGACAATGCAAAAGTTGTTATTCTTCTAAATGATAATCTTGCAGATCGTAAAATTCTTACGGAAGACGATCTGGATAAAGTTTATACTGTATTTTTTGGAACAAACCGCGGACACACTTCAGAGACAGCAGACCTGGTTATTCCTGTTACGGTTGCTGCCGAACATGCTGCAAGCTACGTAAATGTTGACGGACGAATTCAGAGGACCTTTCCTGCTAAAGAGACCAAGTACGCGAACCGTCGTCTGAATCTTGAAATGAGCGAAGGCAGGCTTGATCGCTATGGAACAAGTTTTGATAACTGGGTAACTGAAGATAATAAAGTTGACTGTATGCCATTATGGAATATTTTTCATGACATTGGTGAACGGCTTGGCCTCAACTTACCCTACGGATCCGGAAGGGAAATTATGAGTGAAATATCAGATACACTTCCATCTTTTAAAGGTGTTTCTTATGAAAAAATGGATGATTTATCGGGTATACAATTGACAAAAGAAACCAAACAAGTAAAAACGAAATAAGAGCTTTCATGGCTGAAGTTACAGTTACTTCATATATTATTCTCGGAGTTTCACTCTTTATGTTGTTAAACTCGGCAGCTATTGCTGTCTATGCAGAACGGCGGGTAGCAAGTTTTATTCAGAATCGTGTTGGCCCGAACAGAGTAGGTCCATTCGGGCTCCTACAACCAATAGCCGATGTTCTGAAATTGCTTCTAAAAGAAGATGTGACTCCTATACAGGGTTATCGGTTCATTCATACCGTTGCTCCAATGATACCGGTTGTAACAGCACTGATGACAGTGGCTGTAATCCCCTTTGGTGAAGGAATTTATGTAACGGATATTAATGCAGGTGTTCTCTATTTGTTAGCGATTGCTTCTCTTGGAGTCTACGGAGTTACCTTGGCCGGATGGTCTTCAAATAGTAAATACTCGCTCCTGGGAGGCTTACGGGCAGCTGCCCAGATGATAAGCTACGAGTTGCCGCTTGGAATGGCTGTTGCATCCGTAATTATTTTCGTGGGTTCATTAAGTGTTGTTGATGTTGCTGCCGCACAGGAACATTGGTGGTTTGTATTTTTAAATCCTCTGGGCGCCATTATATTTATAATAGCTGCTTTTGCCGAATCTAACCGAACACCCTTTGATCTTGTTGAAGCTGAACAGGAGCTTGTTGGCGGGTTTCATACCGAATACAGTTCCATGAAATTCGGGATGTTTTTCCTGGCCGAGTATATGCATGTGGTTATCAATTCAATGTTAATGACAACATTCTTCTTTGGGAGTTACCATCTTCCTTTTGCCGGCTACTGGCTGCCCGAAATGCCTGAAATTGCTAAAGCGATACTTGATATTACTGTCTTCACCGGCAAAACCTGTTTCTTTGTATTCCTGTTCATTTGGGTTCGGTGGACAATCCCAAGATTCAAGTACAACCAGGTAATGAAATTGGGATGGAGTAAACTTTTGCCCTTAAGCATTATCAATTTTACGGTAATTGCATCAATTCTTTATGCAATCTATTCTTAATGCTCTTATCTAAATTTAGAGTTAAAATAATTTCTGCAAAAATTACAGAGAAATCAATGAAAATTGAGTTCACGGAGAAACTGTAAATTTGGAAGACTTCTCTCAGTAAATATTTTACGAAGTTCAATTATTTGGCATGAAAGCAGGTACGGTTAAAATTTCTTTAGGGAGAAGATGAGTGTTTTTCGTAAAAAAGCTCTGATTTAGCCCCCTCCAACATTAAATTTAAAATCTCCGCATTATATATTTTTAATATTCATTAGAATTCACTAATATTACCGCAGATTCGAATAAATAGGAACCTTCTGTTATATAACTGATAAAAATTTTCATTATATCTGTAACAATAAAACTTTTAAATGCTCTTGTTATAAAATTCTAAATGCATCACTAACCTAAGTGACCCTTAATCTCTCAGATGCGTACAAAATGAATAAAAAAGCAATTACCTACTATATACTGTCTGCATTCGTAATGCTGACAATTGTTCTGATGATAACACACATTCTGAGCTGGCCTGAAATGGCAGAAATTCCACTGGCTGTTAGTATCTATATTCAGTTGATGGCTGGCTCCAAATATGTTTATACCAACATAATTGAGAAAAGAGATTTTACTTATTTAAATCTGTTCTCAGCGTTTGACGGTGCAGCCAAAAATAGTAACGCCGGTTAATCTCTTTCTTTTACAAGATTTACTTCAATATTACCTGGTTTTCGTAAGATTTACTCTCTTGACCAGAGAGTTTCGAATAGTAATCTTATAAAAGGTGTGGAAGTAGATAGCTAATCTCTCAACTGAACATCCCTGCAAATAATTTAAAGTAGATTTTCAGTAAAAGTTTAAGTCAGTCATCCCGGCTAAAGACAATATAACTGAGATTATTCAAATCATTCGTATAACGTTTTTTTCACTTTATTAAATATCTTTTTCTGACTTCTGTGAATTGAACGATGTAAATATACAATAACAGGAAGCATAACTATTCCCGAACCAAAAATAAGAATAGCGTAAAGATTAGTTTCCAATTCTATAAAGAGAAAAGCAAAAGCAATTATCAGCAAATTTCCAATCCAAAGGTAAAAAGAGATAAAATGTTCTGGTGTCCCCTCCTGAATTAATTCATCATGCGTATGATAATAATCAGATAAAATAACGCCTGTACGTTTTATAATTCTATAAAGCAAAGACCGTATCGTGTCAATAATCGGAACAATCAATATGGCAAGAGAAAAAAGATGAGCATTTTGGGTAAAAAAACCATTCTCCAATCTGCTGTTAATAACGATAAAATTGAGAGTAAGAAATGCGAGAATATATCCCAAAGCCATTGCTCCTGTTTTTCCCATAAATATTTTAGCCGGGTGAATATTAAATATTAAAAACCCGATCAGCGCTCCTGTAAGTACAAAGGAAAATACTGCAAGAATACCAAAACCGGAACTCCAAAACCATATACCGAGTATTGTTGATGCAATAGTACCTATGCCGCCGGCTAGTCCGTCAATACCATCAATGGACTTAAATGCATTTATTAGCCACACGACCAAAGCCACAGCAACAGCTGCACCCAGTGGCCAGGGAATCAGATAGAGCCCAAATAAACCATGCAAATTTTCGATAACGAGGTTACCGCCTATCACCATTTCACCTGCTGCTATTGTTTGAATGGCATACTTTTTTGTAGGGTTTAAAAATACACCATCGGACAAGCTAAGTAGAAGCAGAATAAACAGGCCAGCTATTAAATAGGGATAAGAGACAAGAGAATTAATGTTACCCCAAATATAAAAAGAAACTATAAACGCAGTTAGAACACCAAT